>MDTA01149183.1_pt1 | contig 11469 bp, 14 predicted proteins | sample 811151 | NCBI WGS metagenome assembly MDTA01 (sample SAMN05326648, study PRJNA326480) | marine metagenome | isolation source: seawater | place: Indian Ocean: South | collected 2010 | reverse complement strand
AATTGGCAACCGTGGGTTGATCAGTTCTGTGAAAAATGTAATGCATTAGGTTATGAAAATAATGCTTCTTTGAAAGCTATGAAGTGGCATGATGAGAGCATTATTTGGTATGCTCATTATACTAATTGTATAGTCAGTCTAAGTGGCGTTCAACCATTTGAAGATGGTTACAGAGTGTGTTTTAGAGGTGCAACACTTCCAGGTGTTTCAAATAAATTTTTAAATAAAGAACAAGCAATTCAAGGCATGAAAGATCTTGGTCCTCATAATTATTATGTAACAACAAATGTAGAAAATAATCATACATTTGGAGTTAGACTTTCAAAAGTGATGAAAAACGGTAAAGGATTGAAGGCAAAAATTGTCGATGTTAAAAAAGTATATAATGTAATGCAGGAGATTTGGAAAATTGAAAATAAGTATTATGTCTAGCGGCTCTACGGGAGAGCAAAAATTAGTTACACACGATGAAACAGATTTTTACAAACCAGCACAATTTTTGTGTAATAAATGGAAATTAAATTCAAAAGATGTAATTTTAAATCCATTTCCTTCATGGACTGTGGCACATTGGGCTTTCTGTTTCTTTCCTGCTCAATTATCTGGATGTGAAGTCATCAATATCAATTTTAAACCTTTAAAATTTTGGAAACAAGTAGCAGAAATAAGACCAACAGTATTAACGTTGGCTATAAGGACCATGCATACAATGCTAAAGCAGGGTAGTCCAAATTTGACATATATGAAAAATTTATCTACAGGATCTGCTCCTGTAACTAAACATCAAATGAATATGATGCGAAGTACAGGTGCTCAAAATGTATGGAACATTTATGGTTCAACTGAGTGTATACCACCAGTATTGATGACACAAACTGATCAATTTGATTTTAAAGATACACCATATTATTTAGAATATAATGACAGTTTAATAGTAGATGGATTTGATACTGATGATGTTTTTGAAAATAATCTATGTTTGGGTAGATCAAATTTAAATAATACATGGAAAAGTTGATGAAAAAAGTAAATGATTTTTATATACAAGATGAAGACACTTTTTTTCAATATCAGTGTGATAGAGGATTTCCAATTCATGGTTCTCTTCATACAAAAATTTTGAATGAAATACCTGATGGTGGAAATGCATTAGATATTGGAGCCCATGTTGGCATTTGGAGCCGTCAATTGACGAAAAAATTTGACAATGTATATGCATGGGAACCTGTTGAAAGTAGTTGTGAATGTTTGAGAGTGAATGTTCCTGATGTAACAATTTTTCCTTTTGCGGCTTCATCTAAACAGGGTCATGGTTTTGTAGAGCAAGATATAGAGGGTAATTATGGTGGTTATTTTTTAAGCGATAAAGGGGAAAAAGTAGTGCTAAAAGTTGTAGATGATTTTAATTTTCAAAATATAACTTTTATACAAATGCACATTAAAGGAAATGAGTTCGATGCACTTTTAGGCTGTAAAAAAACCATTGAATCAAATCGCCCTGTAATAGTATATCAGGCATATGAGCATCAACTTGAAAAATTTGGTCATTCGGTTGATGATATTGAGAGATTTTTGACAGATTTTGATTATACTATTGAAAATAATCAGTCTTTTAAAGAGTGGGGTATGACTTATTTTGTGGCAAAACAGTGAACTTACAAAAGGGGTATGAAATTTTAGATGAGAGAGTGATCTTTCATCCTCATAAAAATATAAAGAAAATAAATTTAAATGACCACTATTGGAAAATGAGTATGTGGATATGGGACGACCCAAAATTGCCTGATTTAAAAACTTGTCATAAATTAATTGAATCGACCAATGAGCCTCATACAGGTAAAAATTTTATTGCTACCACTCAAAGATATGATAACGGTTATGTCAAACCCCATCAAGATAGAGGTACTTTTTCGATTGTTAGTGGTAACGGTAGAAAATTACAAGTATTAGATATTGATAGTGAAGAGTGGATTGATGTTCAACATGTAATATTATTAGGAAAATATGGAGCGGAAAAATTAGGAGGACACGCACCTTTTCACAGAGTTGAACCAAGTACAGGTTTTTCTCTTACATTGCAGGTAGGTCCTGATAACTTACCTTTTTTATGGAGTTTACCAGACAATGAAGCCACAGATTCATATAGATACGGATCCGAAGTTGATTAGAGAATTAATCAAAGAAAATCGTTGGGTTCATATAAAAAATAAAAATTTAATTCCTTGTAAAGAGTTAGTCGATTTTTATAAATCGATTGGAACGTGTCATACTCAAAGCAAATCTTTTGCGCCTGATGAATATATAAATGAATTTTCAGATGGATATAGAGAATTAATTCCTGTTAGAAATAAAGACATAAGTGGTTATGGTGATTTTGATTTATTTTCTGGTGAAGATGACGGTGAACTTTTGTGGCATAATGATACAAGCATTTATGATGCCGATGAAGACGTAGTTGCTTTTTGCATAAGAAAATTAGGTACTTCAGGAGGCGAGTTAAGTTTGTGTGATACTCAAAAGGCTTATGAAGATATGAATACTACTGCACTAGATGATATTGAAGTAGAGTATCCAGAACGTGATTGGGAATGGCATAATAAATGGAATTTCAAAAATTATATCGATTCTGATGGTAATCCTAGATATCTCAAAGAGCATAAGTATAAACCATTAGTAACTATAAATCCTTTAAATGGTAAAAAAGGTTTTTTTTATTTATTTTTACTAGCATTGAATTACAAACATTACGAATATAATGAGTTTCAAGAGATACATCAAAAGATCGTTAATTCATTGATGTCTAATGTGTGGGTTCATAAATTTGAGTTGGGTGATATCATAATACAGGAGCAATATCATACGTTACATCGTAGAGCACCATATTCAGGTGATAGATTATTATATAGAACATCAATATGGTTTTAAATAATGCTATGCAGTCTACCGTTTAAATCTGTTGTTATGGTTGACTATGATGGAATCAACTGTAAGCAATATACTCCTTGTTTAGCATACATTCAAACTGATGGTGTTTGTGAAAGTAATAATCCAAAAAATATTCTAGATTGGACAGATGAACAGTTGACGCCTGATCAGGTTCTCAAAAGTCCTAAATTCAAGGAATTGCAGGATTGTATGAAAAGAGGCATCAAACATCCTTCTTGTCAATCATGTTGGAATGCTGAAGATAAAGGAGAACCTAGTTATCGTTTAAATTTATTTCCGTTTGAAGAAGATACAAAAGAGTTAATAGTTGAAATAAACTGCTCAAGTATTTGTAATATTGCTTGTAGAATGTGTGCCCCATTTGCATCCACAAGATTGTTAAAAGATTTAAGATATTTTGAAGAAAATAATTTAGATATTCATTCTGTAACAGATAACTTTTTCTCAAATAAACCTATAGACTCATTAAATTCTATTCAATGGAAGTGGATTAAAAATAACAGTCATAAGATAGGCGGTCTTTGTTTGGCTGGAGGAGAACCTTTAGCAAATAAAGAAGTTATCGATACATTACAGATGTTTGTTGATATAGGTACGGCTAAAACAATAAATCTTTCGTTAAGAACAAATGCCTTGCTAATAGAAAAACATTTTGATTTGATAAATAATTTTAGAGGATTATATTTAAATATTTCGGTAGATGGTGTTGGTAAAATTTATGACTATATTAGATATCCTGGAAAATGGACAAAGTTTAATGACAACATAAAGAGTTTACAAGAATATTGTGATGTTAAAGATTTCAGATTTCTTACAGTTGTCAATGCTTTAAATGTTTTTGATCTTAATAACATAATTGATTGGAATCCTGGTATTTTAAAATTTAATGAAGTGTATCCATTCAATAGAGGTATTGGCGTAAGATCTTTATCATCTTCATTATTAAATTCAATTCAAGTAAAAGATGAGAATGCACAAAATATAGTAGATATCGCAAAGAATTATCCGAGCAATAAAACTAAACTTAAAAAAGAAATAGAAATGTTTGATAAATCGAGAAATCAGTCCATGTCAAACTATCTTGAACCTGCATTGGTTGAATGGCTTAATGAAAGCGACTAATAGTAATACTTTTTGTTTATTGCCATTTACTCACAAATATTATGATGGTGATTTTGTCGCTCCGTGTTGTGTAAATGTTGATGAAAACAGGAAAGAACTTAATTCAATACGAAAAACATTTATTGAGGGCAGTTATCCAGACTCATGTAATAAATGTTTTGATAGGGAAAAAGTAGGAGAAACGAGTTATAGACTAGAATATCTGAAAAGATTTTCTGATTTGGAATTTGAAATTGACGATAATTATAATCTATTAAGTAAACCTCAAACTTTTGATCTTAGATTAGAAACAACCTGTAATTTTAAATGTACAATGTGTGGTCCACATCTTTCGAGCAAATGGAAAGAAGATTCAGATATCTATAAACTTTTTGTATTTGGTGGTTCAGAATATGAAGTAGAAGACACTTCTCAAATAAGGTTGAAAAATTTTGACAAATTGTTGGAAGAAACTGATGGTGCAAAGAGTGTAGCAATATATGGTGGCGAACCTTTTTACATGAAATCTGCTTTAATTCTTGTGAATAAATTAAGCAAAAATGAAGAAAATTTAAAAAATTTACAACTCATTATTGGTACAAATGCATATTTTAAATCAAATAATAAGTTCCTCAATAAAATTAAAATGTTTGATAATATTTTATTTATAGTATCAATAGATGGTTATAAAGATGTGAATGATTATGTTAGATACCCATCTAATTGGGATAATTTTTGCAATTCAATAAACATTTTAAAAGATATTGGTGATATATCATATGCTGTTACTATAAGTTGTTTGAATCTTTTAGATTGGGATAATATACAAAAATTTGTAGGCAAAGAAAATAATTATTATATGTTAGAATCACCTGAATTTCTTTCGATTAATTCTCTTCACCCTAAAGTAATAAATAATTTTTACGAAAATTCAAAAGATGATAAAATGAAAAATTATGTAAAAAATTTTTATCAATATGATTCAAAAATAAGAGACCAGATGCTATTATATTTAACTGCACTTGATGACCGTAGAAATTTAGATAGTGAAACAATTTTGCCATGGTGTTATGATGAATAGTTATGTATACTGTAATTACTAAAATTGTTTATCCATTTAAAGAATTTGACAATAAAGAAGATTTTAAGTCTTTTATGGTATCTAATTATGTTCCTGAAGGTGTTGACCAATTGAGAGTTTATAATTTTAAACTCATGGACAAATACGGTCATCATTTTTTTCGTCTTAAATTTGAAAAACCTCAAACAGGATGGTTATTTCACACTTATCAAACAAGAGAAGAATATTTAAATAGTATCGATTTAAGAATACAACAACAGAAAAAATTCAATGATAATGACATAACTTATGAAATCTTCTATCCAGAATCATGATAAATTCTGCGTGGTTCCTTTTGTAAAAATAGTTCAAGACACAAAAGGAACAGTTAGGCCTTGCCATTGGCATGAAGAATTAAAAGGAGATTATGATTCGTTAAGTGACGCCTTTTTAGGTGATGAGATGGAATCGATTCGTGAGGACATGCGAAAAGGAATTAAACGAGAAGAATGTCGTAAATGTCATGATTGCGAAGACAATAACATTGAATCTCATAGAACAACATCTAATTATATTCATAGACATATCGTAGAAAATATTGATTATTATGATTATAAAAACTTGAGCATTAGAGATATTGAATTAGGTTTTGATAATGTATGCAATTTTAAATGTGTTTCGTGTTCACCTAGCAATAGCAGTCCTTGGGAAATTGAAGTAAAAAAATTTCAAGATATATCACCTAGAAATTATTTTGATGAGTTAAATTTTTCTGGTTCAATGACATTAGATAAAACTATGAATAGTTTGACTTCTCGTGTCATTAGAGATTTGGAAATGATTGTGTTGGTCGGAGGTGAACCAATGCTTAACAAAAAATATCCTTTTGAATTATTTTATGAAAATTTCAATTTTAAAAATGCAATAGTTGTTCTTTTTACAAACAATTCTTTATCACCAAAAGGTAATTGGCATAAATTTTTTAGAATGACTGAAAAACCTTGTATATTTTTGAGCATTGATGGAATAGGAGGGGTTGGAGAATGGATCAGAACAGGGTTTAAACAAAATATATGGGAAAAAAATCTTTTGAAATGGATAAAGTTGGTCGGTAATAAAGAAAAATACAATGTGTACAAAAGATTTTATACAGGCATATCATCATATTTTATTCATCATAATTTCAATATTTTTGATTTAAAACCTACAATAGACTATTTGAACAAATTTAACGTAGAATTGTTGTATGAATCTTTATATGAACCAAAACATTTATGTCCAAGTTATTTGCCAGATGTTATCAAAGAAACTATTTGGAGAAAAATAGATTTTTATGATAAGTATCATGAAGATTTTATTGAAGGTATATTTAACTTTGATAGTTATAATAGGGAATACTGTATAGATTTTATTAATTTTTTTGATTATTTGTGTCTTACAAGAAAAGCACCAGTACCTGATAATTGTCGATTTGTATATGATGAATTAAAAAAATGGATTGAAAAATGAAAATTAGCAAAGAAGAATATGAAAAATGGCATACCGATAAATTGGTAAAGACCAAATGGAAAGTAGATATAGACCAATTTGAAGAAGAAATAAGCATGTTACCATTCTATCGTTGGGGAGACACTCACACTATGAGAGAAAGTGCTACACCATTAGTCAATAATACAGGAGTTTTTTCTGATGATGATGAATCAATGGGTCCTTTAGACCGTTTAAATTTTTTAAAAGAATTTCCTCATTGGAAAAATTGTGAATGGACTGATGATCATGTGAAAGATTGGAAAGAATGGTGGAGTAGAGACCATGATATTGATAATTACATAAATGAAAAACATTTCACTAAACCGACATTGGGTTTAGATATACCCAGTTTAAATGTAATAAATGACCTCAAACCGTTTTTGTATAGGTCGTGTATTTTAAAATGGGATTATATGGGTCATTTTCATGAGCATGTTGATACATGGCATCCTACTCAGTGGTTTAGATTATGGGGAACAACAAAACCTGATGGAATGGTTCTTAGATTTGAAGGAGTCAATTATGATAAAGAAATTGAACCAGGTAGACTATATTTAATTGACACCGTATTAAGACATGAAGGATTGGCATACATAGATAATGTGTATCAGTTATTTTTTGCATTTAAACCAAACGAAGAATTATTACATCGTGCTTTGTATAAATAATATTGTTGTACTTTTAAATTAAGGATTATATGGAATGCTTTGTACTCAAATTAACCCTAAACGATTCACCAACATTTTCAAATGCTCAAGATTTTGATTCGTATTTATTGAATAATTATTATAGAGAAACCGATATTGTAATTGAAAACAATAACAATGACTGCATGTCATTTTTTTATTGCAAAGAGAATGTTTTGTATAGCGTTTTTTTCGTAAAAGATAATCTTAATTTATTTGGACCAGATGTTATGCAAATTACTGATGATGGTACTTGTTATCCATCTACAGCATATAAAGTCGAAACTGAAAATCATGCTAACTTAGACATACATTATTACACTGGAAATACTGATGAAATGGCCGATCTTTTTACAAGAATGGCCGCTTTTTGTGAATGCTATCAAAATAATGATGAAAAAACAACTTTGACGGATTTGGATGATTGGATTTCTACAAATTCGAAATCATATACAATAGATGATGTATTAGAAAAAAGTAATGGACAATATGAATATAGTGAACATTGGGGATTTTTAGATTCTTCATCTGAGTTTTCAGGTGAGGTAGGAAATTGGTTTACGACTCATATAGATGGTAATTTGGGAAAAATTTTTACTCTAAGCGAATTTATTGAGCATCAGGGATCATGATTATTTTTTGGTATGTGGCCAATTTCTTTAAATGATATTACTAGATTACAAATTGAATTAACATCATTCTGTAATGCCGAGTGTCCATCCTGTGAGAGACAAGAAAGTTTTAAAAACTTCTCAAGTTTTTCAAATCCATATTCAAGACAATTGAATCAAAAATATATTACTGTTCAAGATTTTAAAAAGTGGTTTAATCACGATTTTAATAATCTCAAAAGAATACATTTTTGCGGCGCCATCGATGAACCAACTCTTAATCCTGACCTAATACAAATATGTGATTATATATCTTCAAATTACAAAAATGTAGAAATATGGATTGCAACGAATGGCGGAACAAAAACTGTAAAATTTTGGAGAGAGTTAGCAAAATTCAATACCATTGTTATTTTTGGAATTGATGGCTTGTCGGATACCAATCATATTTACCGAAAAAATGTTAAATGGAATAAACTGAAAAAAAATTATAAAGCGTACATAGATAATGGAGGACGAGCAATTTGGCAGTTTATAGTGTTTGAGCATAATAAGCATCAAATATCAAAGGCCAAAAAAATCGCTAAACAGGAAAAATTTTTTGCTTTTAATGAAAAATATTCAGGTAGAACAAATCTAGAAGTAAAGCAAGTAAAAAAAATACAACCAAAAAAAAATTGTATTAAATGTAAAGCGACTTATTTTAACAAAGAATTGGAAAAATCATTTTACATTGATGTTAATGGCACTGTATGGCCATGTTGTTGGATGGGAACTTCATATCATGCAAATAGATTTTATGATATATTAGGGCCAAATTTTAATCATTTACTCGAAAATAATTTAAAATATAGTGATTTTGATGAAATTGTGAGCAGTGATATATTCAGTCATTTGTGGAATAATCTTACAAAAATGGAAATCTGTAATTCAAAATGTAAAACTAATGAGATAGATGATGACAATTGGCAAATCAATTGATATTATTGGTGACAGTTTTTCATGTCCATGTTGCAAATTTGATTCATCAAACACATATCTAGATATTTTAGAAAGTGAATATAAATTTGAAATAAAAAATCATTCATTACATGGTACAGGAGCCCAGTGGTGCATAGAAAAATTTATGGGTTTTGATGAGCATTGTGATTTTTTATTATTTTGTTTACCTGATATGAATAGATTATGGCTCGATTATTTACCTGAATACGATGCCGCAACTTCATGCATGATACATCAAGAAATGAATACAAAAAATAAATTCCCAGAAACACTTGATGAACTAATAGCGGACCAATCTCAAAGAATTTTTAAAGATTATGAATCTTTTTATACTTCTGGTTTATATAGAATTTTAGAAATATTATATACGAGTTTTATTTTTACAAAAAGTAGTAAATATGAAAAAATTCTTATATGGCCTTCATCTGGATTAGGCTATCCATTTCGTCATTATAATTATGCTTTGGAAATACCTGATAATGTTCATGTTGTACCTAGGTGTTTAAATTTTTTATCCCAAATGGAAATAGGTTCAAATAAAGAAATTGAAAATGATAGAAGAAACAATCATTTTTCAAAACAAAATCATATTATTTTGGCAAAACAAATATTTAATTTTTTTGTTAAAAATGATTTGCCTGATATTACTGAATTTAAAATTGGATTTTTATGAGATGTAATAGATTAGATGGTCATGTAGATTTATGTTCGGCAGATGGAAGAATTACTCCATGTTGTCTTTTTGATACGTCTTATGGTTGGAAATCAAATATCTATACAGGAGATGTTGAATCTGAGTGGGAAGATGCTAGAAATCGACTAGAAAAAGATTGGATACCAGAGTGTTCAATATGTGAAACAAACGAAAAAAACGGTCATATGTCGATGAGACAATCTACCGATAGAGACAAAAAACATGGAATGCAAATTTCATTGGATTTTACATGTAATTTTATGTGTAGAATATGTAAACCTTCATTGTCTTCAAAATGGGATTCGGTAGATGAAGATTGGACCAGATTTGATAAAGAGCATTATTACAAAGATGAGAATAGAAAACTGTTTCCTGATGCTCAAGCAAGGTTTTTAAATTATATTGATTTGTCAAATTTGGAAATTGTTAGAATTGTAGGAGGTGAACCGTTTTTATCAAAAAAATTATCTCTATTTTTGAAAAAATTGCCAAAAAAAGCAAAAATATTATTTAATACAAACGGTAGTATTTTTCCAAATAGTGAGATATTAAAATTATTAGATGCTTTTTCATCAGTACAAATGGATATAAGTATAGATGCAATTGGACAATTAGCAGAGTGCATAAGATATGGCACTATATGGAAAGAGGTAGAAAAAAATATTGAAAAACATATGAGACAGTGGGACGAAGTTTATATTTATTCCACCATTTCGTTGATGAATGTTAATAAAATGAATGAGGTATATGATTTTGCGGGCGGAGATGAATATCATGGTGGTTGTAGTAGAATGAATCCTCTTTTTAATCCTAGTTTTTTGAGACTTGAGCAAATACCCATTACATATAGAAAAAAATGGGGAATTAAAGAATTGACTGGTAATAATGATTTTAATAATATAATATACAGTCAAGAAAAAATAAAAATAGAACATGAAAAGGCGAAAGATTTTTTATTAACATGTGATAAACACCAGGATGTAAAATTTAAAGATGTAAATCCTGAAATATGGGAATTATTGAATGAAAATTAAAATACCAAAGACCGTTAAAAGATATAAACCTGAAGTGATGAAAAAACTTGACAAACTTGGTTTTTTTGATGATACCGATACCATGCAAGATAAATTTCATGTATTGAAAAACATGGTTAAGCAAGATTTTTATGAAAAACCAGTAGAAACAATTGGTATGTGGATGTCAGGTGGTGCGGATAGTTCAATATGTGCATATATGATATGCAAGAAAATAAAAGAAGAAAATCTTAATATAAATTTTCAGCCATTATCAGTTCGAAGAGGTAGAGGTTGGAATCCAATTTATGCCGGACATGTAATAGATTTTATCGAAAAAGAATTAGATTTTAAAATGAATGATCACATCATTTATTATCCAGATATCACAAATGAATATCAAAGAGAAATCAAAGAGTTTAGAGATAGAGATGTTGATAATTTTAATTCAGGTCTAATCGATATTTTATACAGTGGAATAACTTGTAACCCACCAGAAAATGATAAAACCATTTCGAAAAATAAAGAAAGAACACGAGATGAATCATCAGAGAGACCGTTAGAAACATGGAGTGGTTTTGCTCACTATATAAATCCATTTTTTCAAATCAACAAAAAAGACATTAAAAAATTATATGACAAATATGATTTAACATATACACTTTTTCCAATAACAAGAAGTTGTGAAGGCTCTGATTATGAAACAGGAAATTATACATTTCATTGTGGTAAATGCTGGTGGTGTGAAGAAAGAATGTGGGCATTTGGGTTTTTAGATCAACCTGCAAAGGAATTTATATATGATTGATAAAGACCCTGATAATTT
>MDTA01055855.1_pt1 | contig 11469 bp, 12 predicted proteins | sample 811151 | NCBI WGS metagenome assembly MDTA01 (sample SAMN05326648, study PRJNA326480) | marine metagenome | isolation source: seawater | place: Indian Ocean: South | collected 2010 | reverse complement strand
CATCAGAACTTAAATCTTTATTTATCCCCATACTGAAGACATTACGATTAATTGAAACAACTAATTTTAAGTTAGAGTCTTTCGAATTCTTTGAATTTAGCTTTTCATCTAAAAGTAATTTCATTTCTGACGCATTGTTCTCATATTTGTCTTTTGACTTAATAACAATTTTGACATTGTGGGGATGAAATGCATTGGTTCTTTTGTACAAAGGTTTGTATGCACAGGAATTTAATAAGTAAATGACAAAAATCGTGATAAGTATTTTTATTTTCATATGACAAAATTAATTATTTTTTTGGGAACAAATATTATTTTTTTTGTCTTATTGACACTAAGATTGTAATCGTTTTGGTTTTTAGTGATTATCTCAACCAATTTATCTTTTTTAATATTCTCATCAACCTTTATAATATCCTTTTTTTTCCCGTTTATTTGGATAACTATCAATACCTTGGGATTAGAGGACTTACTCAGGTCTGCAAGAGGCCACTCAATATTTTCAATTATTTGATCTGACCCTGATTCATAAACCAATTCTTGAGAAAAATGCGGAGTTATTATATAGATCAACCTTAAATAAATTGACCAACAATAGTTAAATAAATCACCCTTCAATTTTTCTCTAATAAGAAAGTTTGATAATTCACGCAATTTTGCCACAGCTGTGTTGAATCTATATTTTTTTACATCCTCTGAAAAAGAATGAATTGTATTATTTGTAAATTCATATGCTCTTTTTTCCTCATCGAGCATACATTTGCCTTTTTGAAAAGAAATTATAAACTTAAACTTTGACGATAGTAGATCATAAATCTTTTCTAAGTACTTATTCATCGCTTTGATACCATCAATGGACCATTCTAAATCTTTTTCTGGAGGAGAGTCTGATATCATAAAAAGACGTGCTGTATCTGCGCCATAAGTAGAAACTATCGAATCAGGATCTACTACGTTCTTTTTTGATTTGCTCATTTTTTCTGATCTTCCCTTTATAATTTCAATTTTTTTATTATCTTGATTTGTCCAATACGTTCCATTTTCTTTTATAGCATTTTTAGGCTCTATCCATTTGTTATCTTTTGTTCTGAAAGTTTCATGACAGACCATTCCCTGTGTTATAAGCTTATTGAAAGGCTCTTTAGGGAGTTTCTTACCACAAAATCTTAACGCTCTAACAAAAAATCTAGAATAAAGTAAATGTAAAATTGCGTGTTCTATGCCACCAATGTAATGATCAACGGGCATCCAATAACATAACTCTTTATCATTAAAAGCCTCCTTTTCTGATTTTGGAGAACAGAATCTCAAAAAATACCATGACGAATCGAAAAACGTATCGAGGGTATCAGTTTCTCTAATTGCATCCATACCAGTTTTAGGACACTTTGTTTTTTTCCAGTTTGGATGATTTTCAAGAGGATTCCCAGCTGATTTTAATTCGATACCGTCTGGAAGTCTAATTGGGAGTTCATTTTCATCTACGGTTAAAATTTTACCGTCTTTTCTATAAATTATAGGAATTGGGCAACCCCAATATCTTTGTCTTGATACACCCCAATCTTTTAATTTAAATTTTACAGATCTTTTTCCTATTTTGTCTTCTCCAATTTTTTTAAACATCATTTCTTTAGCTTTTTTTATATTTTTTTCATTAAGAAATTCTGAATTTATAAGTATATCTTCTTCATTTGTCTCACAATAAGGAAGTTTTTTTTCTTTGTTTTTAATTATGCATTTTATAGGCACATTATATTTTTTTGCAAAATGGTAATCTCTTTCGTCATGAGCAGGGCATCCAAAAATTGCGCCATTTCCATAGTTTATCATTACATAGTTAGAAAAAAATATTGGAATTTTTTCGTCTTTAAGAAAAGGGTGTTCAGCAAAAAAACTTGTGTGAAATCCAATTTTTTCTTTAATAGAGTCTCTTGCTTCCTGCATTTTTAAACATTTGCTTCTAAATTTTAAAAACTCTTCATTATCTGAAAATTTTTTTGAAAGGGGATGCTCCACTGATAATGCAATAAAACTTGCTCCAAAGATAGTTTCAGGTCTTGTTGTAAAAACGTCAAGCGATAATTTTGATTCACATAATTTGAACTTTATTTCGGCTCCTTCAGACATTCCAATCCAATTTTTTTGCATTAATTTGACTTTTTCTGGCCAATTCTCTAACTGATTTAAATCACTAAGAAGTTCCTGCGAAAATTTAGAAATATTTAGAAACCATTGAGAGAGTTTTTTTTTTTCGACGGTTGCTCCAGATCTCCAACCTCTCCCATCAACAACTTGTTCGTTAGCTAAGACGGTTTTATCAACTGGATCCCAATTAACAAAACTATCCTTTTTGTAAACAAGCCCATGGTTGAAAAATTCTATAAAAATTTTTTGTTGATGCTTATAATAATCTGAGTCACAAGTTGATATTTCACGTTCCCAATCAATTGATAATCCAATTCTCATTAATTGTAATTTCATACTTTTTATATTTTTTTCAGTCCAATCTTTAGGGTTATCATTGTTCTCAATAGCTGCGTTTTCAGCAGGCATCCCAAAGCTATCCCATCCCATCGGATGCAAAACATTAAAACCATTTAGTTTATAGAATCTAGCAGTTACATCACCTATCGTATAATTTCTAAGGTGACCCATGTGAATTTTACCAGAAGGATATGGAAACATTTCTAGCACGTAAAATTTTTTTTTAGTTTGATCTGTTTTGGACTTATAGATTTTTTTTTCAGCCCAATAGCTTTGCCACTTTTTTTCAATTTTATTCGGATTATATTTTTTCATTATTTTTAAAACAACTTATTGCCCCAAAGCCGTATAATCTTTTGTTCTTCATGAACCTAATATTTGTATAATTTACCCCACCTAGTGCAAAAATTAACTCTTCTTTAAAAAAAAAACAAAGAGATATAAAAATATACTTGCTCAAGGGCTTTTTGTCAGGATGTGAATTGGTTTTGAGCACAGGTGAAAGGAAAATTAAATCAACGAAACCTTTCGCCAAAAAAGCTTCTTTCAAGTTATGTACTTTTCCTACAGTAAAATAGTTTCTATTTTTATTTTTTGTCGAATAAAATTTTTTTGATTTTCTATTTATTTCAACCATCATGCCGAGTGGATTGTACCTATTACACCAAAATTGCGAAAAAGGAATAATAAATTTAATTTTTTTTTTTTTGCAAAAACTTAAAAGTGGTTCAATTTTTTTAAGAAAATTATTGATATTTAAATTATTACTGAAGAAAACCACCCCCACTTTTTTTGATAGGTCACTTAATTTTCTAATATCTGAAAAATTCTCTGGGTTAAAAAAGAACCATTCTTTTGGAATTGTGGAATTTTTTTTAATTTGGTAATACATATTCATGAATAAAATATTATCAAATTATAATGAAATTTTAAAACAAATACGCTCATGCAGAAGTAAACTTAATGGAAAATATTGTGAGCCAGAATTAATAGCAGTTTCTAAAACGTTTTCAAAAGAAACAATTCAAATCTTAGTTAATAGAGGTCATAAAACTTTTGGGGAAAATAAAGTTCAAGAAGCTCAATCAAAATGGGTTGATCTAAAGAAGGAAAATCCCGGAAAAAATATTAAGTTGCATCTTATTGGCCCTCTTCAATCAAACAAAGTAAATTTGGCTTTAGACATCTTTGATGTAATCCAGACTGTTGATAGAGAGAAAATCGCTTTAAAATTGAATAAATATTTAGAAGAGAAAACCGATATAAATAAAAAAAGCTTTTTTATTCAAGTTAACATTGGTGGTGAAAAACAAAAAAGTGGAGTTGAAGAGAATTTAGCAGAACAGTTTTTTCAATGGTGTTCCAATGATCTAAATTTAAAGATTATAGGGTTAATGTGCATACCACCATTAGATCAACCACCTGAACCTTTTTTTCGAAGGCTAAGAAGCATGTGCGATAGGTTAAATCTCAAACATGCTAGCATGGGCATGACTAATGATTTTAAATCTGCAATTGAACATGGAGCAACTTTTATAAGAGTTGGAACTGGAATATTTGGTAAAAGAGATTAAAAAATTATTAATTTTGAATAAGATTTAATTGAATTAAGAAGTTTCATGAGTTGTTTTTTTTCAAGGGCGATGCAACCATCTGTATACTTTTTGGAGAGACCGCTGCAGTGCAAAAAAATAGCACTCCCTTTAAATTTTTTTGTGTTGTCTAAATTGTAATTTAATGTGATGAATATATCGTAAAGACCATCATCTCTATAAAGTTCTTCACATATATAATTTTTTTTTTTTTGAAAACTGTTGTAAAACTTACTTCTAGGATCAACACACCAAAAAGAAGTTTTGTTAATTTTTTTTGTTGGAAGGCAGGTTTTCAAATATTTCACCTTATCTGGACGATAGAAAACTTTAGAAAACTTAAAAGTCCCAACTGGGGTGATTTTATCTCCTTCGCGTGTTTTTTTTCCTATCCCTTTTGATCCTAAATAGCATTTGAATTTAATCTTATTATGAACTAATACGCCAATATTTTTTTTTTTTGTTTTAAAAACTTTTAGATTTGCCACTATAAAAACAATATGACAAAAATTAAAAATATTACAGCTATTTTTAAAAGAAATTTCTTTTTTTTAGAGCTAAAAAAGCTTCTAAAAAAAGAAGGTTTTGAAATTAACTTTAAAAAGGATATTAAATCTCTTTCAAACTCAAATCATCAAAATTCAATACTAATAATTGAAATTATTTCAGAAAATGAATTAAAAAATATTTTTTCAATTTTTAACAAAAAACTTATTAGTTCCTATTTTATATTAATTTTGAATAAAAATATGAAATTTTCTGTCAAAAACTTTAATTTTAAAACCTTCATTAAACCTATCATGTTTAATGAATTAATTAGATACATTAAAACTTTAGAAACAAATTTTAATAAACAAAAATTGAATATAAGATTTGGAAATAAGTTGTACGATCACCTTAACTCTAAATTAACAAATAATACTAATGGAGACTTGATTAAACTTACAGATCTTGAAAATAAACTTATATATTTTATTTTAAATAAAAACGATGGCTGCACTAAGACTGAAATTCTCAAGAATGTATGGGAACATAATGCGAAATTAGAAACACACACAATGGAATCTTTAATTTACAGGCTAAGGAAAAAAATCGAGGATGACCCCGACCAACCAAGAACTTTGGTTAAAATTGATAAAAAATATTACTTAAAAAGCGACTAGTAAATTTGAAATGGGATTTTCCTTGGATCCTCTAATTCAATATCAAAAAGTCTTGAAGGCAAGCTTTTATTTAAAAAAAGGTTATCAAAAAAAACTTCAGTTTTTGTTTGATCAGTTTTAAATACCGTCCATTTCTTCATTTTTAAAGGCTTTGTCTCAAATACAATCTCAACCACACCTTTATCTTCAAAATTAGCGCTTGAAATCTTTACGAATAATGTATTTTCCTTTTCAACTAAATTTAATATCTTAAGCTCTTTCATATCAAGCTTATTAAAAAGAAGAATACTAAGTGGATTTTTATTTGTACTGTGAAAGTTTATGCTTTTGAGATCCTTATTTACAGATGCTATACGTTTGGAGTCTGAAATCAATACTAGAGAAATTTGTTCATATTCGATTCTAAATTTACCTGGACGTGATACGAAGATTTTTCCAGATAATATGTCTCCATTATTATTGATTTGAACAAATTCTGAGCTTAGGGAAGAAAAACTTTCCAGATAATTTATTATTCTGTCTCTATTTATATTGCTAAACGCTGTGTTATGTATAAATATATATGTAAGAATAATTATAGCTACTTTTTTTAACATGCAAGCATCATATACGAAGATATTTAATCTGTGTAACTTAAGATTATTTTTATTTGCAGTCCTCTTTATCATTTCAGGCTGCCAAATTGATCAATCCGTAAGCATCCTCAAAGAGAAACTCTTTTCAGACACAGATGAACTTGAAACAGATGAGAAGAAGATTTCGAAATCTTTAGAATTTGAAAAAAAAGAATTAAAAGAATCTTCAAAAAACAAAGTTTCGCAACAAAACAACGAAAAAACACAGGAAGATCGACTGGCAGTCAAATCAACGAATTACAAATCAAAAATAGATTTAACTTTACAACAAAAAGAATTGAAAGATACCAATATACTTCCTCTGAAAAAAATGGGACAAACCAAAAAAACTGATAAAAAGATAATTTCATTCTTTACTAAATTTTTTGAAGGTAACAATTCAGAGGACTTTAGAGATAAGGATCTTCCAAATGATTCCAATATTCAAAAAATTGAAACGAAGGTAAATAAAAATTCTTTGAGAACAGAAAGCGATAAACTTGCTCAACTTAATAAAGATAGTCAAGAAAACACTGGTAAATTAGAGATTCTTGAAGGCGACTCTTTTTCAAGCGAAAACATCCAAAAAGATTTAAATGATGTTGAATACCCAAGCGAAGAAGTTGAAGATGCGATTGCAAAAAATAATAGTGTTGTCGAAGAAGTGAATGATTCAAAGAAAAAATCGTCTGGTTATGCTTTTTTAAATCTTAAGAAACCAGAATTGAAAGAAAAAAAAATAGAAACAGATAATCTAGTAGGGTTGTTACTTCCGTTAACTGGTGAAAAAAGTGCAGCAGGTAATTTGGTTATTAATTCTTTAAGATACAGCATGTTGCTTCGACCTAATCAACTTAATTTTAAGATTTACGATACAAAAGGCACACCAAGAGGAGCCGTTAATGCAGCAGAACAAGCCATATCAAATGATGTCAAAACTTTTATAGGCCCCATTTTTTCTGACGAAACGAGAGAGGTAAAAGAACATTTTCAAAATAATAGAAGGTTAACTTTTTTCAGTCTTTCTCCAGATTTGAATAATGTATCTGAAAATATTATTGTTTCAGGACAAATTCCCAATGATCAAATGTCTTGTATTACAAAACATATTGCGACAAATGATAATAGTAATGTTTTACTGATTTATCATCCCGATAAATATGGATATGTAATCAAAAACAGTTTTTTGAACTATGTAAATGATTTCGGAATGATGGGAGTTAATATCGAGTTTTTCGAGGTAGAAGCAGATACAGATTTGAATAATGAGATAAAAAAAATAAGTCGATTTAATGAAAGAAAGCAGAAATTAGAAAATGAAATAATGAATATTGAAAATAACACAGACTTGGAAGATCAATTTAAAAAAAGCGAGATAAAATCTCTAGAGAGAATGCTAACACTTGGATCCCCTTTTGACTCAATAATAATAGCATCAGAGGGAAATAGATTGCTTGAGATTTTGTCTCATTTAGCTTTCTATGATATTAATTCTGAAAATTCTAATATTTATGGCACTAGCTTATGGGAGGATACAAATAAAAAAGACAATTTATTTAAAGGGACATTTTATGCTTCAAGTTTAAAATATAGAGATGACGAATTTGTTAAAAACTTTAAAAATGTTTTTTCCAAAGATCCAATGTCGTTCAACTATCATATGCACGATCTTTTAGATTTGGTTGCAAATTATAAAACAGTTAGTGAAAAAGAAAAGAAAAGCTTGGTATTCAATGGAGAATTCACCAAAAGCAAGATACAATCAGGTTTTTTGCAAAGAGAGATCTATCTTAAAAAAATCAAAAGGAACAGAAAGTCTGAAGAGGTTTTTAACTGTCGCTTAAATGTAATTTAATTAGTTTTTTAAGAGCAATACTCCTATGGTCAATAAATATTTTGTTAGAATGTTCCATTTCAGCAAAAGTTATACTATGCCCCTTAGGAATAAAGAACGGGTCATACCCGAATCCATTTTTTCCTTTTGGTGGCCAAACTATTTTACCCATGATTTCCCCTAAATAAGAATAAATTAAATTTTTAGAAAACTTTATAGAAAGACAACAAATAAATCTTGCTGAAAAATCTCTATTTTTTCTTGTTTTAACATCTGAATAAATTTTCTCCATTGCTTCGTACCATCCACCACATTTTTTTTGAAATCTTGATGAAAATATTCCTGGCCTCCCTCCAAGACTATTTACACACAAACCAGAATCATCAGATATTGCAAGATAATTGTCAGGAATACTTTTTACCTTAATTAATGAATTTTCTTGGAATGTTTTTCCTGTCTCTTTAACATCCTGAATTCCAAGATCCCGTGAAGTGACAATCTTTAAGTTATAAGCTGCAAGAAGTGTTTTAAATTCGTTAATTTTTCCTTCATTGTGGCTTGCTATCACAACTTTGTCTCCACTACTAAACTTACTAATTAATTGCATCTTTTTGAATTTTGAAGATATGCCTCATAGTTTTTTTTGTTTTATCAATCATCTCTTTTACGGAATTTAAACTAAATGTATTTTCTTCTCCTGATATCTGAATTTCTGAAAACCCCGATGTTTTTGATAATACAAAATTTGCATCGACTTGAGCCGCAGAATCTTCATCATAATCTAGATCAACTAAAATTTTTTCATTTACTATCCCACATGAAATAGCTGCAACAAAATCTTTTATTGGATTTTTCTTAATTAAACCCTTACTAAGTAGCTTTTTTATGGCTAAGCATAAAGCAACATAACCACCCGTGATACTGGCAGTTCTGGTTCCACCATCTGCCTGGAGAACGTCACAATCAATAATTATTTGATATCCTGCTAGTTTTTCAAGATCTATAACTGATCTTAATGATCTTCCAATTAATCTTTGAATTTCAATTGTTCTTCCAGACTGTTTGCCAACTTTTGATTCTCTTTTATTTCTTGAATTAGTAGATCCAGGAAGCATTCCATACTCTGCTGTAATCCATCCAGTTTTTTTTTCTCTCAACCATTTTGGAAGGTCTTCTTCAATGCTTGCTGTACATATCACTTTTGTCATTCCATATTTAACAATACATGAACCATGTGCGTTTTTATTTATATCAACCTCTACGGATATCTCTCTCGGCTCATGATTTTTCCTATTGAATTTTCTCACGTCAAAATATAACTTAGTCTAAGTTATGTATTTTTAATAAGTATGACAAAAAAAAACAATCCTAAATTATTAAAAAAAAAAACAATAGGTATTAAGAAGTCTTACATTTTTGATTTAGATCAAAGATCTAAGCAAATCTTTAAGTTAATTGTAAATGATTTTCTTAAGGACGGAAAACCCGTAGGTTCCAGAAAATTATCAATTAAAATGGGAGAAAAGCTTTCAGCGGCATCAGTAAGAAATGTGATGTTTGATTTACAAGAAGCTGGGCTTTTAAGATCCAATCACACGTCTTCAGGAAGAGTTCCAACAGATTTAGGCCTGAGATTCTTTGTCGATGGTTTGCTGCAAGTTGGAAGAATAACTAATAATCAATGCACAGTAATACAAAAGGTGATAAACAATCAAACTCAGAACGTTGATGAAATGTTCAGTGAAACAAGTTCTTTATTGTCAGGCTTGCTAGATTGTGCCGGGATAGTTTTAGCACCAAAATTAGAGGGGTATATAAAACATATTGAGTTTGTTCCAGTAAGCAACGAAAAAGCTCTTGTCATCTTAGTTACTGACTCTGGAATAATTGAAAATAGAATTATTGAAGTACCTAAAGGCTTACCTTCTTCATTATTGATAGAGACAACAAATTATTTAAATTCAATAATAAAAGGAAAAACTTTGGAGGAAAGTAAAGAAATTATTAGCTCCCAAATCAAAAATGACATAAAAAATATAGACAAAGCAACTAAAATTCTAATTGATCAAGGATTCGCATGCTGGGACGATGCCAGTAAGAAAAATAAATTAATTGTGACAGGTACATCTAAACTCTTAGATGATGTGAAAGTAATGGAGCAGCTTGAAGATGTTAGATTATTGATTGAAAAGCTAGAGAATAAAAAAAATCTTGTTGGTGTTATAGACGAAACACTTCAAGCTGAAGGATTGCAAATTTTTATTGGCTCTGAAAACAACTTATTTGGTCTTACTGGATGCTCAACAATTATAAGTCCCTTTAAAAATAAAAAAAAAGAAATAATCGGAGCTATAGGAGTAATTGGTCCCATGCGAATAAACTATGCCAAAATTATCCCCGTTGTTGATTATACTGCAAAATTAATCGGCGAAAAACTTGAGATTAAATAATATAAATTTACAGGAGACAAGATGAAAAAATCCACCACGGAAAATCAAACAGAAATTGACAAAACATTTGACAAGAAAGAGTCAAAAAAAGAACGAAAAGCACCTAAGAACAAACAAGACTCAGAGATAAACAATCAAAAGATTATTGCTGATTTAAAAATTAAGCTGAAAGAAGCTGAGGATAAGCTGCTTAGAGAGTTAGCGGAAAATGAAAATTTAAGAAAAAGACATCAAAAAGAATCTCAAGAAAATCTAAAGTATGCTATCAGAAATTTTTCCTCTGAGCTATTGAACGTAACTGACAATTTTCAAAGAGCTCTTAGTTCAATACCTAGAGAGAATTTAGGACAAAACGTAATGTTAAAAAATCTCGTAATAGGTCTTGAAGCAGTTGAAAAAGAAATATACGAGATTTTTGAAAAAAATGGTGTTGTTCGTTTTGAATCATTAGATAAAAAATTTAACCCAGAAATACATCAAGCAGTTTCCAAAAAAAATAGTGACAAACCTGAGGGGACAATAATTGAAGAACTAGCAAAAGGTTTCATGATAGGAGAACGACTTCTTAGACCAGCAATGGTTGTTGTTTCTTCAGGAAAAAACCAAGAGGAGAAGTAAATTTTAAAATATCAAATTTTCGAAGTGTAATATTAATTATGCAATCTCTGGGGAAACAATCAAAAGTAAATAAATCTGTAATATTTTTTACTTTTTGAATATATTTTACACCATGATAATAAAGTCGTGAAACTTCTTTTAAAATTCATATTTAAAGAGTCTTAAGGCATATTTCATTTAGATCGTTTTTATTTTTACCGTATTTAAAACTAGCATTTCTTCCAAGCCAAATTTATAAAACAGCATTATTTAAATCCTTTTCGCCTTCTTCATCTTGATGTAGTCCCAAACTTGATTTTGGGAAATAATACAAATTTATAAAACAAGAGTTGGGCATTATCATCTTGCAAAAATGCTTTTGCCATAAATACAAAATGCTAGGAGGTATTTCAGGCCATTTTTTTTTGGGTTATGGTGAGGTTTTTAACATATTGATATCCTTGTATATTTAATATCAACCCCACTTCCTGGCATTAGATATTTTAATTTTAAATGGATTGTTAAATCTTAGGAGAGTTGGTGTGACAAATGGAGATTTATAAATTATTTTTGAAAGATCTTAAATAATTGTTGTTTGATAGTTTTTATCTAAGGGATTTAATAAAAAAATCATTTTTTTCTTGATTTGAAGTAGCTACTTATAATATAAAAAGGTAGCTTTATTAACAATTAATATTTAATGCCTTTAAGGGTTAAATATTAATTCTGTCCAAT
>MDTA01012660.1_pt1 | contig 11469 bp, 12 predicted proteins | sample 811151 | NCBI WGS metagenome assembly MDTA01 (sample SAMN05326648, study PRJNA326480) | marine metagenome | isolation source: seawater | place: Indian Ocean: South | collected 2010 | reverse complement strand
CAGTCAAAAGGTTTAATTAAAATAGAAAATTTCAAAAAAAATCCAAATAAACTTAACTACTTTTACGTCTTAACACCGAAGGGTATTGCGCAAAAAACTAAGCTTACCTTGAATTATATGAAAAGAAAAATGAGCGAATACGATGAGTTAAAGAAAGAACTTAAGGGAAAATAAAATGTGGACAGTATTGAAATTCGATAAAAAAAATCTGGCCTTACTCAAAGAAGACCTGACAGGAAAATTAGGCAAGGAATTTAAGATATACATTCCAAAATTACGTATTCAAAAATTTAAAAATAATAAGTTAATTAATAAAGAGTTCAATTTACTTGGAGATTATTTATTCTGCTATCATAGAAGTTTGGAATGTAAAAAAACAATTAATTCATTGAGATTTACAAGAGGCCTAAAATATTTTTTAGAGGGTTTTATAGAATCACAAAAAGACATAGAAAAATTTATTAGTAAATGCAAAGACTTAGAGAGTGAAGACGGTTTTCTCTCGAAAAATTTCTTTGATTTAGAAATGAATAAAAAATATAGATTTTCATCTGGACCTTTTACTGACAGAATCTTTCAAATTATTAATTTGCAAAGAAATAGAATTAAGATTTTAATGGGTAATATAAAAACGACAATTAAAAATAAAGAATTTTTATTTACCCCGGTCTAAAAAATATAAATGAGAAAGAGAGATGTGGAAGTATACTTTTTGCAAAGTGCGGAGCATTGGTTAAATAGATCATGAAGTCTTTAGTTACAGGTGGAGCTGGATTTATAGGAAGCAACTTAGTAGATCTTCTTATTAAAAAGAAACATAAAGTTATAGTTTTAGACAATTTTAGTACTGGTAGAAAATCAAATTTAAAAACTCACTCAAATAAAAACCTTAAAATAATTAAAATTGATATTTCTAAGAAACAAAATTTAGATAAATATTTTTTTGGCGTAGATTATGTTTTTCATTTAGCTGGTTTAGCGGATATAGTACCAAGTATTGAAAATCCAAAAAAATATTTTGACTCTAACGTTGTTGGAACATTTAATGTTCTTCGATCATCAGAGAAGGCAAAGATTAAAAAATTCGTTTATGCTGCATCAGCAAGTTGCTATGGTTTTCCAAAATATTTTCCTACCAGAGAAGACTCACAAATAAAACCAATGTACCCTTACGCTTTCACGAAATGGCAGGCCGAAGAATTAATCATGCATTGGAATAAGGTATTTAAATTTCCATCTATAAGTTTAAGATTTTTTAATTGTTATGGACCAAGATCAAGAACAACCGGTGCTTATGGAGCTGTTTTTGGAGTTTTTTTAGCTCAAAAGTTGGCAAACAAACCTTTAACAATAGTAGGAAATGGAAAACAGACCAGAGATTTCATACATGTGAGTGATTTAGTAAATGCAATTTTAAAATCAGCTTATTCTAAAAAAACAGGTGAAATTTATAATTTAGCAGGAGGAAAAGAAGTTCAGGTAAATAAGATTGCTCGTTTAATAGGCGGAAAAACCATAAAAATACCAAAGAGACCAGGAGAGCCCGATAGATCTCTAGGAGATATAAAAAAAATTAAGAAAGATCTTAAATGGAAACCCAAAGTAAAAATTGAAGATGGAGTTAAAGATTTATTAAACAATATAAATAGTTTTAAAGATGCTCCAGTTTGGACCCCAAAAAAGATTAAAAAAGCAACTAAGATTTGGTTCGAACTTTTAAAAAAAAGAAAATAAAATAATGGAAAAGAAAATATTTAGCTTAAAAGATTTAAGCAAAAAAATTAGTATTTTTAAAAAAAAGGGGAAAAAGGTCGTTCATTGCCACGGTGTTTTCGATATTCTACACGCCGGTCATATCAAGCACTTTAATTCTGCAAAGAAATTTGGAGATATTTTGGTAGTTAGTGTTACACAAGATCGCTTTGTTAACAAAGGACCAAACAGACCAATTTTTCCGGTTGATATTAGAATGCAATGTTTGGCAGCCTTAGAAAATGTAGATTATGTCTGTTCAAATTCTACCGGAAATGCAGTTAAGGCGATTAAGTTTTTAAAACCAAATTTTTATTGCAAGGGAAAAGATTATATTAAAAATAAATTAGATGTTACCGGTCAAATAAAAGTGGAAAGAAAAGCCGTTAAAAGCATTGGGGGCCGTATAGTTTATACTGATGATGAATTGTATAGTTCTAGTAAGATAATCAATACTTCTGGCTTTAATCTGTCAAGTCAACAAAAGAAATTTTTAGATAAAATAAAAGTTAACAAAAATTTCAACAATAATGAAAAAATATCAAAAGTTATTAATTCATATTTTAATTTAAAAGTTCTTGTTATAGGAGAAACAATTATAGATGAATATGTTTTTTGTGAAGCTCTAGGAAAGTCTGGAAAGGAACCAGTTCTGGCTCTAAAAGATTTGTACAAAGAAAAATATCTTGGAGGAGCAGCCGCAATAGCTAGAAACTTGTCAAGTTTTTGCAAGAAAATAACTCTTCTTAGCAGCATTGGTGAAAACAAAGAGGAATTAGCATTTATAAAAAAATGTTTACCAAAAAATGTAAAAAGGGATTTTTTGGCAAAAAAAAATTCGACAACAATAGTAAAGAAAAGATTTATTGACTCCGTTAACAAAAACAAAGTGCTTGGCGTTTATTCTATTAATGATAATCCACTAAATAAAAATCAGAGCTCAGTTTTAAATAAAAAAATCGTAAAACAAATAAAAAAACATGATTTGGTTATTGTTTCTGATTATGGTCACGGCTTTATATCCAACGATGCAGCAAAAAAAATAATTAAATATTCAAAATTTATTGCAGTAAATGCCCAACTAAATGCAGCAAACGTAGGACACCATACAATTTCAAATTATGTAGGTGCAAATTTAGTAATTATTAACGAGAATGAAATGCGCCATGAAATGAGAAACAAATATGACGGAGTAGAAATTTTGATAAAAAAATTATCTGATAAACTTAAATCACAATACACAACTGTGACCTCAGGAGATAGCGGATCTAAAATATATACAAGAAGATCAAAAAAACTTTTAAGCTGTCCTGCTTTTGCTAAGAACGTTGTAGACAAAGTTGGAACTGGTGATGCAATGTTGGCTCTTCTTTCTGTAGGAATTTATAAAAAAAATGATGTCGATTTTTCGATGCTTGTTTCCGCACTAGCAGCTGCTATGAAAATACAATTTATGGGTAATAGTCAGCAAATAAAGAAACCAGATATTATAAAAAGCCTTCAAGCTTATCTAAGCTAAATGTTTAAAAATATATTTATAACGGGAGGAGCAGGATACGTTGGATCTGCTTTAGTTCCCAGATTGTTAGCTGAGGGGTATAAAGTGACTGTATTAGACCTGATGATTTATGGACAAAATGTTATTAAACCTCATAAAAATTTAAAAATTATAAAAGGAGATATAAGAGATCAAAATTTAATAAAAAAAAATGTAGTTAATACGGATGCTGTTATACACTTGGCCTGCATTTCAAATGATCCAAGCTTTGAACTAAATAGAAAACTTGGACAAGATATTAATTTTAATGCTTTTGAACCATTAGTAAAAATATCAAAAGAATCTGGAATAAAAAGATTCATATATGCGTCATCATCTAGCGTATATGGTATTAAAAAAGAGAAAAATGTTAATGAGGAAATGAAGTTAGAACCATTAACTGACTACTCAAAATTTAAAGCAGAATGTGAAAAAGTTTTAAAAAAATATCAAAGTTCAAATTTTACCACCGTTACTATAAGACCAGCAACAGTGTGTGGATTTGCGCCAAGACAAAGACTTGATTTAGTTGTAAATATATTGACTAATTTAGCATTCCACAAAAGATCAATAACTGTTTTTGGAGGAAATCAATTAAGGCCAAATATACATATAGACGATATGGTTGAAGCATATTTGCTACTTCTTATGACGCCAAATAATAAAATTGCAGGAAAAACTTTCAACGCTGGTTTTGAAAATTTTTCAGTAGAAAAACTCAGCTTAGATGTAAAAAGTGTTATTGGAGATGATGTTAAACTAGTTTTTTCAAAAACGGATGATAACAGGTCATATCATATTTCGTCTGAAAAAATCAGGAATGAACTAGGTTTTGTGCCAAAAAAAAATATAAAAGATGCAGTGAAGGATCTAAAAAATGCTTTTGAAAGTAAAGTTTTACAAAACACTCTAGAAAATGAAATTTATTTCAATATTAAAAGAATGAAAAATTTAAACCTAAAATGAAAGTAAGATATTCCTATCTTCCAGAACAGTTCAAAAATGTCAGTGATCTTTGGGTCAGATTAAAAAAATTTGTGCCTACTGGAGATTTTACTTTAGGAAAGCCTCTACAGGTTTTTGAAAAAAATTTTGCTAAATTAATCGGGGCAAAATATGCTATCGGAGTTAATTCTGGAACAGACGCATTAAAATTATCCTTAAAAGCTGTTAATTTAAAACCTGGAGATGAAGTTATAACCGCAGCAAATACTTTTGTTGCTACGGTGGGAGCTATAAATGAACTTGGAGGCAAAACAGTATTTGTAGATTGCGATGATACTTTTTGTATGAATCCAAAAGAAATTAAAAAAAAAATTACAAAAAAAACCAAAGCTATAGTTCCAGTGCATTATTCTGGCAGTGTAGCAAAAATGGATGAAATAATGGAAATTGCAAATAAAAATAAAATTTGTGTACTCGAAGATGCTTGTCAGTCAATTTTAGGATCTTACAAAAATAAAAATTGTGGTACTTGGGGCTTAACAGGATATTTTTCTTTTCATCCACTTAAAAATATTAATGTTTGGTCAGATGGTGGAATGATAGTTACTGATAATAAGTCAATTTATAAAAAACTTCTTTTGTTAAGAAACCACGGTTTAAAAAATAGAGATGAAGTAGAACTGTTAGGTTTTAATTCTAGGTTAGATACTTTTCAATCAATAGTGGGTAATTGGCTTTTGCCAAAAGCAAAGAGCATAGCAAAAAAAAGAATAGAAAATGCTAAATTTTTTGACAGGAATTTTTCTAATATTTCTGAAATAAGAATCCCAAAAAGATCAAAGAAAGTTAAGCACGTTTTTCATTTATATATTGTGTTTGCTAAGAGAAGAGATCAATTACTGAAATATTGTTTAAAAAAAGGTGTTGAAGCTAAGATTCACTATCCTGTTCCGATTTATAGACAAAAACCTTTTTTAAAGATGGGTTATAAAAGAGGAGACTTTCCTGTGGTTGATAACCACGCAAAGAACATAATTTCTTTTCCATGCGATCAACATCTCTCAAAAAGACAATTAAACCTGGTAGTAGATACTGTCAGAAGTTTTTATAATAGATAATGAAAGTAAAATATTTAAATTTTATAGAACAATGGAGGGAAGAGAAAAGGCAATTGCTTCCTGTTTTATTAAATGTATTAGACTCAGGTCAATACGTTGGGGTACGTGGCAAAGAAATCACAAGATTTGAAAAAAGAGTTAGTAAGGAATGTAAGATGAAATACGCTGTAGCTCTCAACAGTGGAACAGACTCCCTTACTTTTGCATTACACAGCGTTGGTGTTAAAAGAGGCGATGAAGTAATTACACCAGCAAATTCTTATGTTGCTTCAACCGGATCAATAGTTCATTTGGGTGCAAAACCAGTCTTTGCAGACGTTTTGCCAGATCAAAATATTGATCCCCAAGAAATAGAAAAAAAGATTACAAAAAAAACTAAAGCAATTATGCCTGTCCATTTGACAGGAAGATCGTGCCAAATGGATAAAATAATGAAAATATCAAAAAAATACAAAATAGCAGTAGTGGAGGATTGTGCCCAAGCTTTTGGAAGTAAATACAAAAATAAACCATGTGGTTCATGGGGAGATATAGGATGTTTTTCAACACATCCACTTAAAAATCTTAATGGTATGGGTGATGGCGGATTCATTGTTACAAATAATTTTAGGGTTGCAGAAAGAATTAGAAAAGCAAGAAATCACGGATTAAAAAATAGAGATGAAATGGAATTTTTTGGATTTGTTTCAAGAATGGATAATATTCAAGCAGCTATTTTAAATTTTAGACTTGGCAGAATATCTAATATTATTAGAAAAAGAAGGGCTAATGCAAATTATTATATGAAAAAATTAAACAAAAAATATATTTTTTTTCCTCCAGAAAAAAAATATGAGTTTAATACCTACCATACTTTTATTATTCAAGTTGCTCAAAGAGATAAATTAAAAAAATATTTAACCAAGAAAAATATATCTACCTATATCCATTATCCAATACCAATTCATAAACAGAAGCCTGTTCTTAGGATGAACCTAGGAAAACAGAATTTGCCTGTAACTGAATTACAATCAAAGCAAATTTTGTCACTACCTATTAATCATAATTTAAAGAAGAGCCATCTTGATTATGTAGTAAACTCAATAAATAATTTTTTTCCAAAATGAATAAATTGTACCAAGATTTATATAAAAAAATTTATAAAATAAGAAGTGTAGAGAAAAAGATCTCTGAGATGTATAAACATCAAGAAATGAGATGTCCGGTTCATCTTTCCATTGGTCAGGAAGCTGTGGCAGCAGGCGTATGCAAAAATCTTAATAACGATGACGAGATTATAAGTACACATAGATCTCATGCCCACTATCTAGGTAAAGGGGGGAGCTTAAAAAATATGATCGCTGAACTTTACGGAAAAGACAAGGGTTGTGCACGAGGACTCGGTGGTTCAATGCATCTACAAGATCTTAGTAAAGGTATTTTCGGATCAGTTCCTATAGTTGGTAGCACTATCCCCATAGGTGTAGGGATGGCTTTTCATTCTAAATTTTCTTTAAAAAAAAACAATGTTACTACAATTTTTTTTGGTGAAGGTGCAACCGAAGAAGGTGTTTTCCATGAGTCCATTAATTTTGCCAGTTTGCATAATTTACCAATATTATTTGTTTGTGAGAACAATCTTTATTCGGTCTATACAAATCTCAAACAAAGACAATCTGTAGATCGAAATATAAAAAAAATTGTTGAGTCAAATGGAATCGAATCTTATAGTTCCTCAGGCAACGATGTAGTGGGAGTCTACTCTTTAGCAAAAAAATGCTTAAAGAAAATTAGAAAAAGAAATAAACCAATATTTTTAGAATTTAAAACCTACAGATGGCTTGAGCATTGCGGGCCAAATTGGGATGACAACTTAAGCTACAGACCAAAAGGTGAATTAAAAATGTGGATTAAGAAATGTCCTTTACAAAAGCTTAAATCGAGAATTTTTTCAAATTCTAAAAATAATTATAGACTTAACAAAATTGAAAAAAAAATTAATACTGAAATACAAAATGCTTTTGATTTTGCTAAAAAAGCTAAGTTCCCAAAAAAAGCTATTTTAAATCAATTTATTTATTCAAACTAAATTTTTTGAGAAACATTAAATTTTATCAATCTATAAAAGAGGCACTGGATCTATCTATGCTTAGAGATAAAAAGGTAGTTTTGATGGGTTTAGGTGTTACCGATCCAAAAGGTATATTCGGTACCACAAAAGATCTTGAAAAAAAATTTGGGTCCTCAAGAGTTATAGAAACACCCACATCAGAAAATGCAATAACAGGTATAGCTTTAGGTGCGGCAATTAAAGGTTTAAGACCTGTTTTAACGCATCAAAGAGTAGAGTTTGCTCTACTTAGTATGGAGCAAATAATCAATCAATTATCCAAATGGCATTTTATGTCAGCTGGAAAACAAAAAGTTCCAATTGTTATTCGAATGATTATAGGAAAGGGTTGGGGACAGGGCCCTCAACACTCCCAAAGTTTGGAAGTTCTTTTTTCTCATATACCTGGTTTAAAAGTAGTTGCGCCTTCCAATGCTTATGATGCCAAAGGTTTAATGATTGAAAGTATAAAAGATAATAACCCAGTAATTTTTTTCGAACACCGATGGGTTCATGATATTTACGGAAATGTTCCAAAAAAAAGTTATAATATAAAGATTGGAAAAGCAAAAACTATTAAAAAAGGAAAAGATATAACAATAGTTTCTTTTTCAGAAGCCTTAGTTCAGGTGATGAGACTTTATAAATTTTTAAAAATAAATGGAATTAATCCAGAAATAATAGATCTTAGAACGCTCAGACCAATAGACAAAAATACAATAATAAATTCGGTAAAAAAAACAGGTAAATTGTTAGTTGTCGACAATAGTTGGACAACCTACGGTGTAAGTGCTGAAATTATGTCTATAGTAACCGAGTCTATATTTAAAAAACTTAAAAAATCTCCTCAAAGAATCGGAATAAAAAATCTTTTAATTCCTAGTACAAGAGAGCTCGCAAAGCATTGTTACTTAGATTCAAAGAATATTTTAGAAAAGATTGTTTCTATTACAGGAAAGAAGATAAATAAAAAAAGGAAAAATTTATTTTTAAAAGAAATGACAACCTATGACTCCGACATACCTTATAAAGATTTTAAAGGACCTTTTTAACTATGAATAAATTTGAAAAATTAAACAAAGAATTTTTACGTAAGGGATATTTAATTCAAAAAGTTGAAAATAAAGAAGCTCTTAAGTATATGAATTCTTTAATTAAAAACAAACTATCTAATTTAATTAGAACTAGTTTGCCGCAAAAAAAAGTTTCATTAGATAATCTTCATAAGTTCATCAAACCGCCCGAACTTAATTCTATTAGAATGAAATTAATTAACCATTTGAATAGTGACAAAAAGTTTAGAAAAAATTATTTTGAAATTGCAAAGAGTATTATTTTTTCAATTATTGGAAATGAACTTGCCATGCAAAATAATATTAATTTATCAATTCAAATGCCAAAGGATCAAAGCTCTTTATTACCCCTACATTCTGATACATGGTCGGGTGATTCTCCATTTGAAGTTGTTCTTTGGTTACCAATGGTTAATTGTTACAAAACAAAATCAATGTTTCTTTTGAAGCAAAATAAAAGTGAGAAATTTAGAAAATATTTCTCAAATCAAAAGGTAAAAATTTCATCGCAATTGCAGAAAAAATTTAAAAAAGATTTAGTATTTTTAAATATAAAATTTGGACAATTCTTACTTTTTAACCAAAATTTACCACATGGAAATGTTGTTAACATAACAAAAGAGACTAGAGTTTCACTCAATTGTAGATTTAAAGGTTTATTTACGCCGTATGCACAAAAAAAACTTGGAAGTTTTTTTTCTCCCTTAATAGTAAGACCAGCTTCCAAAATTGGTCTTAACTATAAATTTCCTGGAGAGGAAAAATAGTGATTTTAAAAGGCTACATATCAAGCAGACCTTTAAACGATAACGTTGCTGTAGATCAAAGCATACAAAATATGGTTATAAGAAATTCTTGTAACAAAAGAGGATTTACCTTTCTTTTAAGCGCAACAGAGTATGGTATGAAAAATTGCTTTTTAATTTTAAATCAAGTTTTACAAGATTTAAAAAATAATAAATTTGAAGGAATTGCTTTTTATAGTTTATTACAGCTTCCTCGCAGTTTTAAAATTAGAGAAAAAATTTACAAAGCTTCAATTTTAAAAGGAAAAACAATATTCTTTTGTATGGAAAATATTTTAATAGATAAGAAAAATAATATTGAAAAAATTGAAGAAATTATAAAATTACAAAATTCTTTAAAATACTGTCCAAAAAACATAAACATTAATTAAAAGTAATGCATTTTGCCTCTAAAGCAATAATTTTTTCAAACAACGAGTATCTTCTTCAGCTTAGAGATAATAAAAAAAATATTCTTTACCCAAATCATTGGGCATTATTTGGGGGAAGATTTAAAAAAAATGAGAGTGCTGAAGAATGTTTAATAAGAGAAATTAAAGAAGAACTATTAGTAAAAATTAAAATAACTATGAAGATTTACGAGAGATACAATTCTGAAACAAATGGGTATATAAATTATTTTTATGCACAAGCTTTAAATGATATTAAATCAGAAAATCTTAAAGAAGGTCAAGAGTTGCATTGGTTTTCAAAAGCAGAAATATACAAGCTTAAAATAGCAAAAGATTTAAAAATTATTTTGGATTATCTAAACTAGAGATGAACAAAATAAAATTAGGCTTTGTTGGTTGCGGATTTAATGGCCAAATAGGCTTTATACAAAATTTTTATAAAAACAAAAGTTGTAAAATATCAGGAATTGCTGAAGCCAGAATTAAATTACTTAAAAAAGTATCAAAGAAATTTAAAGTAAAGAATCAATACACTTCTCATAGTGATTTAATAAAAAATATAAATAAATTTGATGCAATTGTAATAGTTGCGAAAAGAAACATGATGCCGGCAATAGCCTATGATTTTTTAAAATTTAAAAAACCTCTACTTACTGAAAAACCTGTAGCGTCAACATTTGAACAAACTAAAAAATTACTCAGATTAGCTAGAAAAATGAAAACTCCATACAAAATTGGTTATAATAAAACTTATGATCAGGGCATAGAAAAGGGAAAGTTAATATTTGACAAACTAATAAAAGAGAAAACTTTTGGAAATTTAATTTATATAAAATCTCATAGGCTATCCGGCAGTGGGTATGATCCTAAAAATTTGTATATAAGAACAAATGAAAAAAACTTTCTGAAAAAACCATGTTGGCCTTCTAAGCCAAAATGGTTACCAAAAAAATATATTAAAAGTTATTCAAAGTATTTAAATTTATATTGCCATAATATTAATTTGTTAAAATTTTTCACAAAAAAAACTCCTCAAATAAAGTTTTCTAATTTGTCAGACAAAAGCATATCAACTGTTTTACTAAATTATGGTAAATATTATGCAATTTTGGAAACTGGATTTTTTACCAAGAAAGGATGGGATGAGACTTTTGAAATTTATTTTGAAAAAGGGCACATTAAAATTATTCTACCACCACAGCATAAGCAAAATATTTCTTCAAAAGTTTTTGTTTATGATAATAGTAAAAACAAAATTACACACAAATATTCTTTTAAATCTTGGTCTTTTAAAAGACAAGCCGACGATTTTATAAAAGACGTAAGAAAAAAAAAGGTAAGCAAAAATAATTTATATTCTTCAGTAGAAGACATGAGAACCGTAGAGCAAATTTGGAAAAAATTTATTTTAAAAACATGATAATAATTAAAATATTCAGAAAATTAATATTAATTTTTAAAAATATAATTAAATTTTTTGTAAAAAGAATGCCAAGATTTATCGCCAAACCCCTTTTCTTGTTCATAATAAGTCTTGATGATATTTTATTAAAAACTAGGATTTATTTATTTAGTATATTTTATGGAAAACAACATAAGGTATCAAAGGCTTTGAAAGATTTAAAAACGTATGGTGTAGCTATAATACCAAATTTTTATAATGAAAGAGAAGTTACTGATATGAAAAATAGCTGCATAGAACACCTAGATAGTTTGCCTTTAGAAAAGTTAAAAACCGATGAATATATATCAAATAT
>MDTA01137961.1_pt1 | contig 11470 bp, 13 predicted proteins | sample 811151 | NCBI WGS metagenome assembly MDTA01 (sample SAMN05326648, study PRJNA326480) | marine metagenome | isolation source: seawater | place: Indian Ocean: South | collected 2010 | reverse complement strand
TCATGTAATATATTTTCAACCCAAGATCATGCAGCTGCAGCAATTGCAAAAGCTGGTATACCAGTATTTGCGTGGAAAGGTGAAACCGAAGAAGAATATTGGTGGTGTGTAAGGCAAACAATTGAGGGTAAAAAAGATTGGAAACCAAATATGATACTAGATGACGGTGGAGATCTTACTGCTCTTATGCACAAAGATTATAAAGATCTTCTAAAAGATATAAAGGGATTAAGTGAAGAAACTACAACTGGTGTTTTAGCATTAAAAAAAATGGAAGAACAAGGAACACTACTTGTTCCAGCAATTAATGTTAACGACTCAGTAACAAAATCAAAATTTGATAATTTATATGGCTGTAGAGAAAGTTTAGTTGATGGAATTAAAAGAGCAACTGATGTTATGATGTCAGGAAAAGTAGCTATAGTTGCAGGATTTGGAGACGTTGGAAAAGGAAGTGCTGCTTCGTTAAGGATGAGTGGTGCTAGAGTTATGGTAACTGAAACGGATCCAATATGTGCACTTCAGGCTGCAATGGAAGGATACGAAGTAGTTCTAATGGATGAAATGATTGGACAAGCTGATATCGTAGTCACAGCAACTGGTAATAAAGATATAGTTACAGCAGATCATATGCGAGCGATGAAAGATAGGTCAATACTTTGTAACATTGGACACTTTGATAATGAAATTCAAGTTGAGGCTTTAAAGAATTATAAGTGGGATGAAATTAAACCACAAGTTCATGAGATAACTTTTCCAGACAACAAAAGACTTATTTTATTAGCAGAGGGTAGATTGGTGAATTTAGGATGTGGAACAGGTCATCCAAGTTTTGTAATGAGTGCATCATTCACAAACCAAGTTACTGCACAGATTGAGCTTTGGAATAACTCAGATAACTATGAGAAAAAAGTTTATGTTTTACCAAAACATCTAGACGAAAAAGTTGCTAGACTTCATCTAGGTAAAGTTGGAGCTAAATTAACAGAACTGTCTAAAGATCAAGCAGACTACATAAGTGTAAAACAACAAGGACCTTACAAGCCAGACGCGTATAGATACTAATTTGTCGTTAGGATGAAGATTTCATCTATTAAAGACCTACACAAAATTACAAAGAAGATAAAAAAATTCATTAAGATTGGTGATACGATATTACTCTATGGCGAGATAGGTGTAGGAAAAACAACATTTACAAGACTTCTAATTAACGATCTGAATACAAGTTCAAATAAAATAGAAGTCTTAAGTCCAACATTTAATATTATTTTAGAGTATACTGTAAATAAAATTAATATTAGGCATTTTGATTTATACCGAATAAAATATAAAAAAGACCTAAATAATATTGGGATATTTGAAAATACCAATGAAAATATAACAATAATAGAGTGGCCTGAGTTATTAAAGATAAAACCTCAAAATAGACTTGATATATACTTTAAATATTCAAAAGATATGAAAGTCAGATATATCAAAATTTTTAAATACGGAAATTTAAAAAAAAATGAATTTAAATTTTAATACATTAATTCCAATTAAAGGAGATGCATCTTTTAGAAAATTCTACAGATATAAAAAAAATAAACAAAATTCGATCATTGTATTCTCTAAAAAAGAAAAATTTAAAAATTTAGTAATTTACGAACTTATAAATAGAATTCTTATCAAGAATAAAATAAAAGCACCAAAATTATTATCAGAAAATATAAAAAAAAATTATATCATAATAGAAGACTTGGGAAATTATACAATTTACCAAAAAATAAAAAATAATACTATAAACAGAAAGATTATTTATAAAAGAATAGTTGAGTTACTATTAAAGATTCAAAAAATAAGAATTAAAAAAATAAAAGATATAAATAAAAAGTATTATGTAATACCAAAGTATACAAATAAATTAATGTTCCAAGAGGTAGAATTATTTTTAAGATGGTACGTTCCAAAATTTTATAACGGCGAAGAAAAAAAAAAAATTAATAAATTGCTGAAAAAAAATATTAAAAATTTAATTAAAAAAATTAAGCTTCCAAACAAAACATTTGTGCACAGAGATTTCCATGTATCAAATTTAATTTTTAATAAAAAAAAAATCTCTATTATCGATACTCAGGATGCCCTTTACGGAAACCCTGCATACGATTTAGCTTCATTAGTTGATGATGTAAGATTAAAAACAGATAATAAAATGAAAAGCTTAATTTATGATTATTTTTTAAAAAAACAAAAAAAATATGATAATGAAGAATTTAAAAATGATTTTAATATTTTGTCAGTTCTGAGAAATTTAAAAATAATAGGAATTTTTTCGAGATTATCTAAAAGAGATAATAAAAATAAATATCTTAAATTTATACCTTATGCTTGGAAGTTAATTAAATATAGAACAAAAGATAATAAGGATTTTGTTGAATTAAACAGTATTTTTAAAAAATATTTTTCCAAGAAATTTAAATAATTTATGAAAGTTAAAACAGCTATAATATTATGTGCGGGATATGGAAAAAGAGTTAATCCTATAACTCTGGATTGTCCCAAGCCGCTTTTGAAAATAAACAAAACTACATTATTAGAAAATACAATTAACATAATAAAAAAAATTGGAATTAAAAATATTTATATAAATTCTTTTTATTTAAAAAATAAACTTAAAGATTATCTATGTAATAATAAATTTAATATTAATATAAATATTATAGATGATGGAAAATATCTATTGGGAACGGGAGGTGGAATAAAAAATATTTTACAAAATTCAAAAGATAAAAATTTTGTTGTTTTTAATCCAGATACTTTATGGGACAAGACTTATTTAAAATATATAAAAAAAATGAAAGAACAATATGAAAAAAAAAAATTAAAAAATTTTTTACTGGTAGTAGATAAAAAACTAAGTTTTGATAAAAATTTGACTGGAGATTTTGATTTAATAGATGATCGTCTTGATATAAATAAAAAAAAAAAAATATATTTTTACAGGATTTCAAATAATAAATAGATATGCATTTGACAATATGGAAAAAAAAATTTTTTCAATTCAAGATATATGGAAAATCCAATTAAAAAAAAATTGTTTATACGGATTTGAAAGCAGATCAAAATTTATGCATATAACAGATCTAAAAATTTATAAAAAAATTTCAAAAAACTATTAAATCTTTTGCTCTTGCATTATCCAGATATAGGCATTTAGATATTTTATTTTCTTGATCAAATATAATATGCAGTGGATTACCTGTAGGTATTTCTAATTTTGTGATTTCATTTTCATCAAGTTTAAAAAGAAATTTGCATATTGCTCTTATAGAATTTCCATGAGCTGAAACTAAAATATTTTTTTTTTGTTTCAGCTTTGTCATTATGAATTCTTTAAAATATGGATTAACCCTATTAAAAGTATCCTCCAAAGATTCTGTATCTGGAATTTTATCTCTTGGAACACTATTATAGGATTCAATATTGATAGGGTGATAAGGATTATTTTTATTTAATGGATCTGGCGCTAGGTTCCATGATCTTCTAAATTCATGAACTTTCTTCTCACCAATTTTTTTTCTCATTTGATCTTTGTTAAGCCCTGTTAAGGCTCCATAGTGCCTCTCGTTAAGTTGCCATGCTTGTATCGTATTTATATCTTTTTCTCTCATTGTTGTTTTGATTAACTTTAAAGTATCTATAGCCCTTTTTTGAAATGATGTAAAAAAAAAATCAAAATTAATTTCTTTTTCTTTTATTAATTCACCTGCTTTACAGGCTTCCAATTTTCCTTGTGCAGAAAGATCAACATCAACCCAGCCTGTGAATCTATTTTCTAAATTCCATTCACTCTGACCATGACGTACTAAAAATAAATTACTCATAAATTAAATTTTAATATAATAATATATTAATGATTAACATTAAAATATTTTTTCAAATTGTAAATGTAATTTTCTTATTCTTATATCTTTATCCAGGAAGTATTTTAGGTTTAATTTTATATGATGACATTTACAAACAGCCTCAACTAACAAAAGATTTTTATATATCATCTAACCATTTTTATTCATACTTTCTAATTTCTTTTATTGGATTGATTGCTTATTTTAATTCAAAAAAAAAATATATCCTATTATACTTGATATTTGGATCTATATTGATCGAAATACTTCATCTTATAATCCCCAACAGATCATTTCAAATTAGTGATTTGTTTGGAAATATTTTAGGAGTTTTAGTATCAATTATTGTATTTATATTTATAAAAATGATTTGGCAGAAACCGTGAACACAAATAATTTTCTTGTTAATTTTAATAAATTTTATTTAATTTTATTCCTTTTTTTATACTCATGTAGTTCGATACCAAAAAATACAAACGATGGTTGTGCAATTTTTTCTGAAAGATACTTATGGTACAAACATTCAAAAAAGGTTGAAAAAAAATGGGGAACACCAATTTATATTCAACTAGCATTTATAAAAATGGAATCAGACTTTGATTGGCTTGCCAAACCAGAAAGACAAAAAATTTTTAAAGTAATTCCATATAAGAGACCATCAAGTTCATTTGGTTATTCTCAAGCAGTTAAAGGAACATGGAAGCAGTATAAAAATGAAACAAACAATCCTTTAGCAACACGAACAAGATATAAGGATAGTGTTGATTTTATTGGGTGGTATACAAGTAAAACTGAAAAAATTTTAAAAATTCCAAAGCATAACGCATTTAAACAATATATCGCTTATCACGAAGGATGGGGAAATTATAAAAATTATAAAAAAAATAAAAAAATAGTACAGCTTGCTAAAAAAGTAAAAATTCAATCTGATAAATATAAAAGGCAATTAGAAAATTGTAAGTCCAAACTGAATAGAAAAAAATATATTATTTTTTAATTTTTTTTAAGCACTTCTCCTGATAAATAAATAGATCCAGTTATTATTATTATATCAGTTTGATTTAACTGCAAAGCTTTTAAAGCTTGCTCAATGTTTTCACTAAAACTTAAATTTGAAAAATTTTTAAATTTTTCTTTTAACTTTCTTCCACTTATTGCATTTACTTGATTGGGTATATCGATGACAGTTAAAGATGAAATATCCTTAAAATAACTTATGAATTTTTCATGATCTTTATTTTCCATCATTCCAACAATGATGTGTTTATTGCAATTTAAAGTTTGAAGATACTCATTTAAAGATTTCGATCCGCCAGGGTTATGAGAAGAGTCAACAATTAGCATATTATTTTTTACTAAATTTTTGAGTTTGCCAGATTTAATTTCCTCAAGCCTAGCTGTATTACACGCTTTTTTAACTCCATTTATTATATTTTCATCTTTGATCTTTAATTTATCTAAAACTCGCAATGAGGCAATTGCTGTAGATGCATTTTCAAATTGAAATTGACCTTTCATGCTTGGTTTTGGTATTTTTATACCTCCATATTTATCCTCGTAATAAAAAAAATCATTTTCTTTTATGACAAAACTATAATCTTCGTTAAAAAAATATTTGTTTGCTTTATTATTTGAAATATTTTTTTTAATACATTCAGTAATTTCTTTAGATGATTGTTTTGCAACTATTATATTCGACTCAAGTAAAGATGAAGTTTTTTCAAAAATAATTCTTTCTACGTTTCTTTCGTTTTTAGGCAACCAATCTAAATGATCTTCGCTAATAGATGTTACAATATTACAAAGATTTTTTTTTAAGATATTGACCGCATCTCCTCTTCCAAAAAGACCAAATTCTGCAAGAACTATATTTTCTTTATATTTTTGACATCCGTAAAAAAAAGCAGCTGTAAGAGCTTCAAAATATGTAAGAGATTGACCGTTATTGATATTCTCTATTTCACTTAATAATTCTGCAAGTGCATCATCTGTAATAATTTCATCATTATAAATAAATCTTTCATTAATTGATGTTACGTGTGGTGAGGTGTAAACATTACACTTAATTTTAGCTTCTTTAAGTATTGCATGTAAAAAAGAAATTGTACTTCCTTTACCGTTAGTTCCACATATCTGAATACTTTGTATATCGTCTTGAGGATTACCTAATTTCGCACAGAGGTTTTTTATACGATCAAGACTAAGATCAATTTCTTTAGGATGCAGTTTTTGTAACTTTGATATAATTTTCTGAAGCTTCATTTTTTTCCTCTAAATTTACTCCAGAATCAAATTTAAGCAAAATTTTTAAAATATTAGAAATTTGGTTTTTTAAATCATGTCTGTGTACAACTTTATCTACAAATCCATGTTTCTCAACAAATTCTGCAGTTTGAAATTCTTGACTTAGTTCCTCTTTAACCGTTGCTTGAATTACTCTTTTGCCAGCAAAAGCGATTAAACAACCAGGTTCAGCAAAATGAATATCACCTAACATTGCAAAGGATGCAGTTATTCCTCCAGCGGTAGGATCTGTAAAACAGACTAAATATGGTAAATTATTTTTTTTTAATTCATTAATTGCTATGGTTGTTCGTGTCATATTTGCTAAAGCTATGGGACTTTCAAACATTCTTTGACCACCACCACAAGGAAAAAATATGTAAGGAGTTTTGCTATCTATAGCTTGCTGTGCTCCATAAATTATAGCTTCTCCCTCAGCAGCTCCAACTGATCCTCCTATGAAGTCAAAATTAATTGCACCTACTGTTACAGAAATTCCATCTAGTTTACCTTTTGCAATTAATACACCACATTCTTGGTTGGTTTTATTTTTTGCAATTTTTAATCTTTCTTTATAGGTTTTTGTATCACTCCATTTCAGTGGATCTTCTTCAGGAATTGGTGTTTTGATTATCTCGTAATTGTTTATACCAAATAAAATGTCAAATCTTTGTTTACAATTAATTCTATGATGTTTTCCACAAGTATTACACACCCATAAGTTATCTTTTAATTCAGATTTTAAAATCGGACCTTTACAACAGTTTGTCCAATCCGAATTCTCGATATCCGATTTCGAAGGTCTTTTTTTAAATACTTTTTTTATTTTTTCACCAAATTTAATTGCTTTTGTTAACCAATTCATAAAATTCTGCTTTGAAGTTTTTTTACCATATTAGTAACTTTTGTGACAGGATTTTGTCTTTTTTGAATACTTTCAGTTATTTTCTTGCATATGGCGCTTCCAACAACTAATCCGTCGGCACTTTTTAGCTTTGAAATCGTCTTATCTGTTATTCCAAATCCAATAACACAATTTTTTTTTGGGTTAATTTTTTTTATTTTATTATAATTGATTAAAATTTTTTTAGGAGAAATCTTTAATTTCCCCCCAGTTGTTGAGAGCATACTAATATAATAAACCATATTATGGGAATCTTTAATAATTTTTTTAGCTCTTTGAAATGTGGTAGTAGGAGAAATTAATTGGATAAAATTAATTCTTTTCTTCTTACACTTTTTTGCAAATTTTTTGTTCTCAGGCCAAGGTAAATCAACTACTATTAATCCATCTACACCAGAGATTTTAGATTTATCAATAAATTTGTTTTCACCATATTGAAAAATCATATTATAGTATCCCATTAAAATGATTGGTTTATCAAATCTATATTTCTTAAACTTTTTTACTATTTGAAAAACATCATTCATTTTCAAACCATTTTTGATCGCCCTATATGAGCTAGTTTGTATTTGCCCACCATCTCCAATTGGCGTATTGTGTGGAAATCCAAGTTCACATATATCAGCGTATTTTGATATTGATTTTAAAATTTCTAAAGAGTTTTTCTTAGTATTATCACCTGCTACTGTATAAGTTATCAACGCAGGTCTCTGTTGATCTCTTGCATTTTGAAACGCATTATTGATTAAATTATCCATATTTCTTTCCCAATCTAGATCTAAGTATGCCTTTATCTTTAATCGCATCTCCACAAGAATTTACAATTATAATAGTATCTTTATGAAATTTTCTTGCTTCTTTACATGCAATTGAGAATGCATGACAAGGTTCTAAGCTAGGATTAATTTTTTCATATTTTGTGACTAGTTTATAAGCATTTAAAGCATCTTCATCGCTAGCCGAAACATATCTTGCTCTCTTAGTATCTTTTAAAAAGCAATGAAGTGGTGAAACCCCACTATAATCTAATCCAGCAGAAATAGATTCGGTTTCTTCTATTTGACCATCTTTATTTTGGACAACGTATTGCATAGCGCCATGCAAAACTCCAATTTTAGAGTTATTTGTCAATGGTGCGGCGTGCTTATTGGACTTTAAAGGACCACCAGCTTCTACACCAATCAACTCAATCTGCTTCTTGTCAAATTTTATAAATTCATTCCAAAATCCAAAGCTAGAACTTCCGCCTCCTACGCAATTATATAATTTTAATTTTTTTGGTATCTTACCAAACTCCAAGTAAAGTTGTTGTTTCAACTCTCTTGAAATTTGTGAAGTGCTCCAACCACAAATTTTAACGAAAATATTAGGCCCAACAGTAGAACCAACGCACATATGAGTTGTATCACAATTTGATACCCAGTATCTCATACACTCACTAACAGCATCTATAAGTGTCTGGCTACCAGTATAAACTGGTACAATTTCAGCACCATTTTTTTTCATAGCATCACAGTTAGGTTTTTGTCTTTTCATATCTTTTGCTCCCATAAAGATTTTACATTTGAGACCAAATTTTTTAGCAGCCATGCTCAACATTTTTCCTGCATAACCTGCTCCAGTATCTCCGACTATATATTTTTTACCCATACTTTTACAAATTAGGGCATGAACAGTTGCATTATAAATCTTATGAGCTCCGCCATTTGCCTCTGATACAATTTTCGACCAAATTTGAGCTCCATCCAAATGATTTGTGAGATTTTCAAGCTTGGTAAATGGTGTTGGTGTTCCTATGTAATTTTTAAAATAAAAATCTCTTTTTTGAATAAATTTTTTATCTTTTCGAAGTTTGTTAAAAGTGAAAGTAAGATCTTCAATAGGTTTTTTTAATGTTTCTGGTACAAAACTTCCACCAAATTTTCCCCCCCAGAAACCATTTTTATCATGTTGATCTATTAGCTGAATTCCTTTTTTAATTCTCATTTTTTTTGTTTACTTTATTAATATTTTTTAAAAAAATGTTTATTTTTTTAATATCTTTTTTTTTACGCGTTTCTAAACTACCTGAAATATCAATAATATCGGATATTTTTTCAAAATTAGCAAGATTTTGATTATATTTTATGTTACCAGCTAACATTATTTTAATTATTTTTGGAACATTGGTTAAAAATGAGTGATCAAACCCCACTGATTTTTCATAACCTTTGCTATCAAATAAAATAATATCAGCAACATTTAAATATTTTTTATAGTTATCAACATCTTTCATTTTACTAACCTGTATCACTGAAATAATTTTTTTTTTAAATTTTTTTTTTATTATTAAAGTTTTTTTAGGTGATACATTGTATAATTGAAAAAAGTCAAAATTCAATTTTGATAATTTTTTTAAATAACTTAAATTTGGTGAAACAAGAACTGCTACAAAATTAGATTTATATTTATCAATATTTAATAAAATCTTTAATTTTTCTAAACTAAGATTTCTATGTGATCTGGGATAATTACAGATAAATCCTATAAACTTTGGAGGATATTTGTGTGAGATTATGAAATTTAAAGTTTTCTTATCCTTTACACCACAAATTTTTGCTTCCATTACTTTGACAAATGATTTTCTAAATATTGAATGTTTTTTTTAACATTACCTTTTGTAATTGGTCGACCTATAACAAGCCAATCACTCCCATTTTTGAAAGCTTCTTTAGGAGTCAAAGTTCTCTTTTGATCATTTGTGTTCTTACCATATCTTATACCTGGAGTAATTACTTCCTTTTTAAATATTTTTTTAATAATTTTAGTTTCAAGAGGACTGCAAACAACTGCATCTAATTTAGCTATTGAGGCCAGCTTGGCTTGGTGCAAGACAAGTTTATTAACTTTTTTATCATATCCTATTTGTTTTAGAGATTTATTGTCCAGGGAAGTAAGTGTTGTGACTCCTACCAATTTTATTTTACCCGAGTATTTTTTTGCTAATTTAAGAGCTTCTATTCCAGCACTTATATGAATGGTTAAGTAATTAATATTTAAATCTTTGATTGCTTTAACAGTGAATGCACAAGTATTCGGTATATCGTGTAGTTTCAGGTCTAAAAAGATAATTTTTTTTTTTAGTTTGGCAATAAATTCTCTCCCGTTTTTCGAATTAAAAAATTCTAATCCAAACTTGTATCCAATTGTTAATTTTGTACTCTTGGTTTTTTTTATTACTTCTTTAACTTTTGTAATATTTGTACTATCGCAAGCAATAAATATTTTATTTTTTTTCATTTATTTTTTTGAAAGTCTCTTTTGCCATTTTAAAACTTATATTTTTTTTTTCAGGGACAAATACTTTTTCACCTGTCTTTGGATTTCTTGCGTATTTTTTTTTATGAATTTTAGTAGTAAATCTTCCAAAACCTCTAAGCTCTACTGACTCTCCCTTTTTTAATGAAAGTTTAATTTGATTTAGAGTTATATCTATAATCTTGGAAAGGTCTTTTTTTAAATAATTTTTATATTGATTAGAAAGTTGTTTTAATATGTTTGATTTTACAACAGCCAATTTTAACTATTTATCTCCTTCTTTCTCTTTTTTTTCAATATCATCAGACAGAGAAGAGAATGGTAAATTTTTACCTGACAATGGATCACTATATTTATCTAGTGCCTCTTTGTTTTTAAGCTCTTCTAACAATTTAATACTAAGAGAAATTTTTCTTTTCTCAATATTTAGCTCAGATATTGCTGCATCTATTCTTTCTCCTCCTACAAATCTAGAAGGTCTTGCGTCTGCTGCGTTTATAGCTATTTGAGATTTTTTAATACTTATTTTTAATTCAGATCCTTCTGGCTTAACAATTAAACCTTTGTTATCTGAACTTACAATTTGTACAGTGATTGCATCATTTACTTTCTTATTTTTGAAGAACTCTAATGGGTCTTTATCAAGCAATTTTTTAGATGCTCTTATTTTTTGTTTTGATTTATCAATCTCAACAATTTGAACTTCAATCTTGTCACCTTTTTTTAATTTTTTAAGTTCATCTTCTCCATTTTCTGAATAAGATAAATCATTACAATGACAAAATGCATCAATATCATAATTATCAATTTTAACATAAATAGCATATTCATTTTTGCTACTTATAGATCCAGTTACTTTTGATCCTACTGGATGGTTTTTTTCTAAATCTTCGAATGGATTAGATAGAGTAAGTTTATGTGATAAAGAAATTCTTCTTTTCTCTTTATCTATATCGGTTATAACACATTTAATAACATCACCAACTTTAAACATTTTTTTTGCGGATGGATTTTTTTTAGTCCAGCTTAGTTCACTTGAATGAAGCAAGCTTGATAGTCCTGGTTCTAATTCACAAAAAGCACCAAAGTCCATAATCTTAAC
>MDTA01137531.1_pt1 | contig 11474 bp, 6 predicted proteins | sample 811151 | NCBI WGS metagenome assembly MDTA01 (sample SAMN05326648, study PRJNA326480) | marine metagenome | isolation source: seawater | place: Indian Ocean: South | collected 2010 | reverse complement strand
TATCGTTTAAATATTTAAATTCAAATTCACCATTATAATTTGATTGAGTTTTATACTGTAAATACAATGAATCATCTTCAATTATTTCAAATAATCCAATATTATAAATCTTATCTGATGCGAAATTATACAAAGTTCCAAATATGTTATTTTGATTTAATTTTGAGTTAAATGAATATATTAATTCAATTGGAGATTCCATGTTATTTCCATTAATGTCGCGTATATTTCTACTGATTGAAATTCTTAAGTTATTATTTTCATCCCACAGCTTTAGCGGAATTATAGAAATCATATTTTTCTTTGGAATGATTTCATAAATTGAATTCGTATTTATTTCAACCGAGGCTTGAACCGAGTTAGGATCAATATACTCTGAAAATAGTATTTCTATTTTTTGTTTAGAATCAAGATTTTTAGTGGCGTTTTCAGGGAAAACTGAAACAAGAATTGGTCCTATTGTATCTTTTGGTCCACCTTTAGCAGGACCAATCGCCGCACAGCTTAAAAAGAAAATCAAAAGTATGAAAAAACAAAATTTTAAGGCGATTGACAAAATTTATTTGTAAGAATTAACAAAAATTGATTGTATATTTTTCGGATCACTCAATTCGATCTGAATTTCACCGCTATATTCCGTATTTAGAAGCGAATAGGCATATATTTTATTTTTTCCTGAAATAAATTGCCAATCATTTGATAAATTGTGATTTAAAATTTTTGTCCTGTTTCGTATATTTATTTGGAAACTATTTATGTTTTCAACATTAAATATAATAAAATTATCTTCATGACCTAAATCATCTATTTGAATAGTATTGTTTATAGGACATATTAAATCATTTTGAAGATAATATACGAAACAACCCAGATCTTTTTCGTCTATAATGTTGTCAAAATTTAAATTACTAGCCCATAATTCATAATCGCTAGGGTTTTGTAATGAAGTATCTTGACATCCAATGTTTAAATTACAAGCAATTGATTGAGCCATGGTAATATCTAAAATATCCACAAGATTTGAATCTATAATAATACCATTTAAATTGTTATCATTATCTAATATTAAATCTTGAAATGATACGTTTGCATAGTTACCGTATGATTCCAGTTTTTCGGTAGAGAAATTAGAATTATTACCATGTATATCCACAGCTAGTACTTTATAACTTAGAAGTTCACCAAAAAGGAAACCTCCGGTCTGAGTGTAATTAAAATCGACATATGAATTAGTAAATGATGTATTTATTTGATTACCATTTCTAAATATGACATAATGACTAAAATCATTTTCCAGTACAGGATTCCAACTCAGTATTATCTCATCGTTCCCAAGTTCTGTTGCTAAGCCTTCAGGAGCGTGTGGTGCAATATTATCAATTGAATATCCAAATTTAGGAAAATTATTAAAAGCTGCAGAATCTTGATAGCCTCTATATGATATCTTAAAATAGTGATAGTTTGGATTATTTGGTATAGAATCTGCTAATGTTGGAATAACATCATAATAATATTGTTCTCCAGTACCAGGAAATGCACTTACAAAAGTCCAACTATCACTTTCAAACATTCTGTAAACTCTATACAATGAATCTACTGTTCCATTATCAGAATATGATCTTTGAATTTTTAATTTAACATAACCGCCTTGATCGTTTGGTTCATCCGCCACTTCTCTTATTACAGGTAATTCACCTATTTGTGGATTAGTCTGAGCACACGATATATTTGAATTACCATTTATATTTGTATTCAAATAACCGTCATTTGGGTCAAGCATTCCATTCATTGTGGTTAAATCTCCTTGACTTGCCATGATAAAATAACAATGATTCTCTAAATAGTCTAAACCAGCATCATTATATTGTGTATTACTGGTGGAAATGAGAGGTAAAAAGCATTGTCCTTGCCAAATCCCATTATTGTTAAGACAAATTTCTTCATTTGTATATATTTGATCATCTCTGTAAATGGTGTATTCTACTTCGTAGGGTTCCATACAATCGCCATATACGCCATCTGAAATATCAGCATAAAAACTTTCTTCACTACATGATAAATGTTGAATCGGACTTATACCACAGGCGGGTACGTCGTTATTTGGATCATTATCACAATAATTTTCGTTGTTATCCCAATCACATGTACCATTTCCACATGAATAACAATCAGTGCTGCACCATTCCCATGTCTCGAAGGGTGCTTCATGGGGTGCACCATCAGAATATCCACACTGTAAAATACCGTTCACAATTTGACAGTAATTATCATCTTGACATATTCCATCTCCACAAGATTGCGGTGGGATACAATCACCAGTAATTCCTATTCCTAGAAAATATTCAGTGAGTGCTGTACTGCATGCAGTAGGATAACCATCTGAACCTGATAAAAAATCGTTTCCAGGTTCTTCAAATGGTTCTTGACACAATCCATCTCCACAAGAATATATAGATGCTAAACCAGAACCAACTTGCCATACTGAGGTATTAAATCTTACGTTTGCTTTTTCAAATGTGTTAGGCCCAGATCCTGGGCTAAGTACATATAGTGTATCTGATTCAGTCTGAATGGTTAAGGTTTGTGTTACATATAAGTCTTTACCATATAATTCATTAGGATCATAAACTGCATCCATTTTAAACAGAGTAGTTCCTTCCTGAAGAATTTGATTGTTAATAGCAAGACCTAAAAAAGATTGTAAAGTAGCACTACCATTTGTCTCAGTGTATGCCGCGAAATCATAGTCTTCGTTATCAATAATACCACCAGAAGGTTGTCCAAATTGTATACATGTTTGATTTCCATCAAAACAATCCAAATCATTTTCAGCTAAATCTTCTAAGTTTGGAAAATCTTGGAAAACACTTAGTGTATCATAAATATCGTAAACATCTAAGTTTAATCTAATAAACGAAATATCTATATCTGCCTGAAGACTCAAATAGAAACTAACAGTTCCTTGACCGTCGTCTTCAATTTGATCTATTGAAATCTTTGCATCTATATTCGCTTCGTTTTCTCGTGTTGATGAATTATTTTCCTGCATAGGTAGATTATTATTGTCTCCCCAATCACAGTTGTATATATATGGATCACATAAATCTACAGGATCCCAACTTAGTCCAATTTGTAAATTAGAAGCTTGGGTGAATAAATTCGTAGGACCTTGGAAGTAAGGAAAACATGCTGAATTATTTCCACCGCATATACCACATTTATCAACACCTCCTCCAATACCTAAGTAATTTAAACAATCATTTTCGGTTGATGGTTGACTCGGATTATAACCATTTACACCATCACAATTTGCTAAAGAAAGCGGATCACTTGGACCACATGTACCATTACAATCTTGCGTATAATTAAATTCTAAAAAGGTATTTCCTCCTGTACAAATGCCACAATCATCTTTTGTAGCAGTACCAAAGCATGTTCCATAGCAATCGAAGTTATTTCCAGGTATATCGTCCCAACATGCCTCATCCTGTCCATTTGGACATTGACACCATCCCGGTATATTTGATCCAGTGTTACAGAAACTGACCCCATCACATACACCACAAAAATCAAAGAAATTTGATGTGCAATATATTTGATCATTTTCATCGTCACAATTATTCACATAATTTTCAATTGGTTCGCAAGAAGATATTAAATTAGATCCATCACCTAAACCATCACCGTCAAAATCTAGACAATAATCTATTTCAACACACTGCGTGTAAGAACATGCCACATTTGATGTTTGGTTAATACCAGTATTATTTTCAATAGCTTCTATTTCAAAGCAATATTGGTTTAGTGGCACCATATTGACATTTGGAAGTGAATTATTTACAGAAAAAAAATTTAAATTAGTGAAATCGATTAAATTATTTGGATCGACAAATGATACTTTATACGAGATATCTAATTCACATTCAGAGGGACATATACTGTAATTTTCATTTATTGTACATACATTGTCCCCACATTCATCATCTTTTATACCTGAATCTACTTCCCAAATTATATTTTTCCATCTAAATGCAATTTGATCGAAGCCATTGTTGAAAAATGAATCACCATAATTCAATTCAAAACTTGTTTCATCTTCTTGGCCAGAAATATATGATGCTGTTAGCTGAAAAAAAATACCATTTGTTGCTGGTATTAAAGTTCCATTATTGGATCCAGTGATTGAAAAATTACCTGAATCATCATAATTTTCAATAGATGTAGACCATCCATAATTATTTGTAAGACCACCAGAAATTGTAATCTGTGATAGAAAAATATTAGATTCGACATGAAGTTTAAATTCAGCTAATTGTATGGAGTTCTCTATGAAAAAATCCATGACAATGGTTTGGTTGTTTAAATCTTGAATATCTGTGATGTATATAATTGCGTCATAATATGAGTCTGAGGGATCCCAAACATTCCAATTTAATTGAATCTCTTCATGACTTATTGCATCTGAAACCAAGTTAACCGGTGTATCTTGACCAAAAATAATAAAAATTAAAGCTGATTTTATAATTAAATTTCTTAAAAATTTCATCACTATTATTCCATATTTACCTACTAGTAAAATTAATATTAATAAAATACATATTCACACTTGCTCTAATTTAATAAAAAATGACGTACATTTGTTAAATAAATAGATTCTGTTATCGATGATTAAATCTTTTAGGAATTAATTATTATCTATTTTAATTCAGATATTATGAAAGTTAAATTATTCTGTTAATTTTAGTATTCAAAGATTGACCTACTCTATTTATATTAGTAAAATGAATTTAAAAAATCACTTATTAATTTCAATGCCGCAAATTCAGGATATATACTTTTCTAAATGTATTATTTACATATTTGATCAAAATCCTAGCGGAGTGACTGGTATTATCATTAATAAATCTATTTCTGAAAATAAAAGTAAATTAATATTAAATGAGACTGGTCTAAATAAAATTGAACCTAATCCCAATATATATTTTGGAGGACCAGTTGAACCAAATAGAGGAATAATAATCCATAGTTGTGATTACACTAATAATAACTCGATTAAAGTGGCAAAAAATATATCAATTACATTTCAAAGAGATATAATTAAAGATCTAATAAATGGAAAAGGACCCAAAGACTATAGATTTACATTTGGATTTTCAGGATGGGGTTCAAATCAATTGGAAAAAGAATTTGAAAATGGTGATTGGCTTTTGATACCTTCATCAGATGAATTTATCTTTGATATGCCAGATGAAAATAAATGGCTAAAAATTTCTGAATCAATAGGATTAGATATATTTAATTTATTTGGTTCTGCTGGAATTTCATAAATATGAATACAAGTATTTTTGATTTATTTAAGATAGGTATTGGACCTTCAAGTTCACACACTATGGGTCCAATGTATGCAGTTCTTAGTTTTATGAGAAATCTTAAGTTTAAAAATATTCTTTTTAATACACATCGAATAAAAATTATTTTATATGGTTCTCTTGCATGGACTGGGAAAGGTCATCAAATTGATAAAGCTATATTACTTGGTTTATCTGGTCATTATCCAGAAACTGTGGATATATCAAAAGTAAATAAAATAATTAAGATTATATCTGATGAAAAAAAAGTAATTTATTCAAATAAAATTATTAATTTTGATATTAAGAAAGATTTAATCTTTAATTATGATAAAACATTTGATTTTCACTCTAATGCTATTGAATTAGTTTCCTATGGTAAAAGTAAGAATCTTTTAAAAAGAGATGTTTTCTTCTCGATAGGAGGTGGTTTTATTCAAAAAAAAGATCATTTAATTGATTTTCAAATAAATAAAAGAGAACTTCCAAACAAATTTTCTACATTCAAAGAATTATTTTCATTAACTAAAGAAAAGGAATTAAGTATTTCTGATCTTTTACTTGAAAATGAAGCTCACTTAAATCCAAGTTTAGATGTAAGTAATAAAATTAAAACTATATGGGATACTATGCATCAGTGTATCAAGCGTGGCTTGACAAATTATGAAGTACTCCCTGGATCCTTAAAAGTTCACAGACGTTCACCTGAAATTTACAAGAAATTAATAAATCAAGGGAAAAATGATAAAAATATCATGGATTGGGTGAATATTTGGGCTATGGCAGTTAACGAAGAGAATGCTGGTGGTGGTAGGATTGTAACAGCACCTACCAACGGAGCAGCGGGAATAATACCCGCTGTAATAATGTATTTTGATAAATTTTTACAAAGAAATAATATGAAAGCGATTGAAAAATTTATTTTAACTGCTGGAGCTATTGGATTGTTGTATAAAAATAATGCTTCAATATCTGGGGCAGAAGTTGGATGCCAAGGTGAGGTTGGTGTGGCTTGCTCAATGGCTTCAGGTGGCCTTGTAGCAGCTATGGGAGGATCAACTTCACAGATAGAAAATGCCGCAGAAATTGGTATGGAACATAATTTAGGACTAACCTGTGACCCTGTAGGAGGCCTAGTTCAAATTCCTTGTATTGAGAGAAATGCAATGGGGGCAGTAAAAGCGATTAATGCAGCTCGCATGGCATTGTTGGGGGATGGAAATCATAGGGTTTCACTTGACCAGGTTATAAAAACTATGTTTGAAACAGGTAAAGATATGCAAACAAAGTATAAGGAAACCTCACTTGGTGGACTGGCAGTTAATTTTGTCGAATGTTAAAAGAATTTATCTAACATTTAACGTTAATTATTGAGAATTTTGATTCCATGTAAGTTGTTTTGAGTGTGTTTTATGCAACCCTTTATCTGCATTATTTCCGTTCCTTAAAACAAAATAGCTATAATTTTTAAAAAATAATAATTTTTTAATTACAGGAATAATTTGATCGTGTGATTTAGAATATATAATTAAGTTAATATTATTTTTTTTGTTATTATAAGAATAAGCTAAACAATGATTTTTTAAGTAAAATTTTCTCCCATTTACTATCAAGTCTGATTCTGTCGAAAGAAATTTATAATCAGTAGGTAAGTAACCAATAAATAAGCTTGGCTTACCAGAATATGCCTTATTGGAATTTATGAAATTTAATTTTGTTGAATCAAACGTGCTTATTAGGAGCTGTTTAATTAAATTTTTGTTTTCAATATCATCAGGAATAAATACATTAATTTCATCATAGTCAAATAAATATTTTATTTTTGATTCAATTTCGGTTGAGTGAAATTTTCGAAGACAATTATATTTTGGATCAATTTCAATTTTGCTAATTTTCTGTTCATCTTTGTTTGAAATCAATGTTTTAAATGATTTAGTATAAAGTAAACTATCCATTGTAACACCATTTTTATAGTAATACTTCAAAGGTACAATAAGTGGTAGCACTTTTTCAGGTTGAACAATTGATAAATTATTATTTGATTCAATAATTTCAAAGAAAGGATAATCAATTTTACTTTGAAATCTTTCAGATAAGTAGAATTCTAGATCAAACTTATCATTTGGAAATAAAAATTGAAAAAAGTTAAGATCATTTACTGGTACTGAATAGTTTAAATCAGTAAATTGTCTTATTTTTTTCAAAAGATTGTTGATACCAATATGATCCTCTAGTGTAAATAATAGAAAAAGATTGGTAGACAAATGATATTGTTCATATTGATTTTTTGAATATTTTTTTAACTGAGAGGGCAAGATAGAGAGAGATATAGAATTCAATATTTCTTTGCGATATAACTTTGCTGATAAAATATTTTTCTCATAAAGTGGTAAATAATCTAAAATATATGCTTCAATTGAGTTAATCCATTGAAGATTATTGGAATCCTTAAAGATAAGATTATATTTAAAATATTGATCAAATATAACTTTTTCTATAATATCATTTATGTTTTTATTACTTCTTGGATTAGCAAAAACTAATGATTTTGAGCTATATACTTGATCTGACAAAACTAAGTTTAATTTATTATGGGGAAATGGACCTAAAATATTTTCCATTTTTACTTTATTTTCTATAAAAGCATTTATATATTTTTCTTTTAAAATTCTATTTGAATCATATGAATATAAATTAAATTCAATTCCATCAATTTGTGGTGTTTTTTGAAAACCTTTTAAGAGAAATATATCAATAGATTTATCGTGATTTTTTGAAGTTATTTTGTAAGTGTTCTTCTCTGAATTTAATAAAGTGTATTCCTTATTGCTTAAAACTACCCAATTCTTAGATACCTTTAAATGAAATTCAATTTTTGTTGAACTCTCTGAACCAGTTGGGTAGTACATATCTTCACTATCAAGTTGAAATATTTTTTTTTGAATTATTTTATCAAAAAAAGAAGATGAATTACTTTCATATACAATTGTCATTATGACATTTTTTGGTTCCCAGAATTTCTTTTTTATCTCGTATAAATTTTGAGATTCAGAAATCTGAACTTTGGTGAAGTCTTTTTTTTCTCCGTTTATTTCTACTGAATTAACGGAGAGCTTTGAGGATAACTTAAATTGGTACTGGGAGTTAGATATACATTTGATCTTATCAATAAAAGTGGCACTTTTATTGTTCATATCAAAGTTAGCGCCTAAAAAATGCTCGGTTATTTCAGAGCAAATTGTAAAATTTATCATAATAAATGTAAGATAAATTCTATAAAAATTATTTATTATCATCACTTAGAGTGTATATCTAAAATTATCAATTAGAATTCCTGGACATTTAGATCCACCTAAAGATCGTCCTCCATACGTTGAGACATTTGGGCTTATCATATTTTCATCAGAAATTGACAACAGATTAGCTCCAAAAAAATCATAAAAACTATCATCAAAACGCATTTGATATATTGGGGCTTTAATTTCTCCGTTTTCGACCAAAAAAGATGCATATCTGGTCATTCCAGTAATTCTACCATTTGATCGATCACTCCAATTTAAATAATGTAAATTAGACAGATAAATACCATTTCGTAGTGTTTGAATTATTTTCTCGTTTTTCAATTCACCGGGATTTATAACAGGGCTTCTTAAAGCTTCATTTACTTCTGCTTTATTTCCTTTTATCTTATATTCTTTGGCACTTTTGGATGATATAAGTGTATTTTTTAAAATACCGTTCGAAATTAGTTCAGTATTTTCTGGAGATAATTCACCATATGAGTTAAATCTTGGAGCTAATCCTAATTTAAAATCCTCTGTTAGATTGAATTTGTGATTTAATTTTAGTTTTTCTTTTCTCATTTTGCAAAAAGAGCTTGATCCTTGTCTAATGGAACTTTCGCTGAGCCCACCCCAGCTAAACATGTCAATAATATCAGCTATACCAGCAGGTGCAATGTATGTTTTGTATTTACCTGGTTTTAATTTCACATAATTATATTTAAGTGAATCTAATTTCATTTTTGATTTTTCTATAAAATTGTTGAAATGATCTTGGTCCCAATTATTTCCAGCATAAGTCTCTTTAACCATTTTTTCATCTTTTCCAATAAGAGAATAATCAAAAGAAAAATTATCAGTTTCAAACCAATGAAAAACATTATTGGAATTGGATATTCCTCTAAAAATTTTACCAGAAGAATAGATTCCAGATGAATCTATTTTTGATAAAGGTTTTAGGATTGCATCAAAAATCTCGTCAGGTTTTGGGATTTCACCTTGAATTTTTGTATTACTGGAAATTTCCTTTGATAATTTTACGATATATGGATCCTCATTTAAATCTTTTATGTAACTTCTAATTTTTTCTAATTCAATTTTTAATAATTTAAAATTTAAATTATTATCTTTAGTGAAAGTAAATTCTCTTGAGGCTTTTTGTTTACCCAATATTAATTCTAAACTAGCATATCCATTAATAACGCTCGTAATTTGACGTACTTTTGATTTATTTATTCTTATGAACTCACTTTCTTCGCCTTTTAAAGAAATTGTTAATATTTCATTTGATTTTAAGATCTGAAAGGCGCGTTGAGATAATTCTTTAAAAAGATATTCCATTTTAATTACCTCCAAAAGTTTCAATATTCTTGAAATGACATACAGGAGATGCATGTCCAACTCTGATTATCTGATTTGGTTCACCTTTTCCACAGTATGGAGTACCGTAAATTTCAAATGTTGATCGGTCTCCAACATTTTTTAAGTTTTTCCAAAAAGAATTTGTAACGCCTCTGTAGTTTGGATTACGTAATGTTTTTGTCAATTTTCCATTTTCAATAAGTTTTCCGTACTCGCATCCAAATTGAAACTTGTTACGATAATCATCAATTGACCATGACCTGTTTGATTCCATATAGATACCATATTGAATTTCAGCGAGAATTGATTCAAAACTGGTATCTCCTGGCTCAAGGTTTAAATTTGCCATTCTATCAATTGGCGCTCTGTCCCAGGATGAGGCTCTAAAATTAGCAACAGCTTTTATTTTTGATCTAAAATTACTTTCAGTACCTCCTAAACCTCTTAAAAGAATTCCATCTTTAATTAAATATTCTTTTTGTGCTAAGGCTCCACTATCATCAAATTTATATGACGCATATTGCTCTTGAATAGTTGGATCAAATGTTACATTCATTTTATTTGATCCATATTGCAATTTACCAAAATCATCAAGTCTCACAAAGCTCCAACCTGCATAATTTCGTTCATCACCGAGGATTCTATCAATTTCAAGAGGATGTCCAATAGATTCGTGAATTTGTAACATCATTTGGTCTGGCGCCAAGACTAGGTCATGTTTCCCTTCAGGACATTCTTCTGCAAATAACAATTCATCTGCTTGTTCTCCAATTTTTCTGCATCTATTTTTTATATCTGTTTCTGTAATAAATTCTGTACCAATTTGATAACTTCTCGCTAACATTCCATGGTCGGTTCTTTTTTGAATTATTGAATCTAATTGACCTGTGGCACTGAAGTCTAATGAGACAAGTTGAAAATCCTGTTCTATATCACTTCCATTGCTACATATATATCGATGTTTTGAGTCGGTCATTTTTGCAAAACCAGTGGTACATATGATTCTTTTTGAACTCTTTAGATATTTATTTGATGAAATTAAAATATTACTTATTTCAGGGATTGATATATCTTGTATTAAATCCCTTGCAACCGTTTTATATTTTCCTACATTTGTAGGACGAACGGTTTCATCAAATAAATTAAGGGCATGTTTTAGTGATACATTCGCTAAACTTACAGCTTTATCAAGCGCTTTTTGTATACCTTTAGTGGTACACTCAGTTGTTGCAACATAAGTTAAATGGCCCTTAACCATCACTTCAACCATTACACCATGAGTTGTGGAAACATGGTTATTTTCTGGATGACCATCTCTGGCGATTTGAATATTATTAGATTCGAATACTTCTCTTAGGCTGTACCAGTCTGCAGATGTTTTTAAATTTCTATTTATGCTTTTTAAGTTAAAATTATTCAACGTCTTCTTTCTGTAAAAATGAAATAAAATTATTGTTAAAAATAAAAGTTTTATTTAACGATA
>MDTA01048492.1_pt1 | contig 11474 bp, 11 predicted proteins | sample 811151 | NCBI WGS metagenome assembly MDTA01 (sample SAMN05326648, study PRJNA326480) | marine metagenome | isolation source: seawater | place: Indian Ocean: South | collected 2010 | reverse complement strand
TCCACCTGATGTCATCCATCTATTTGGCTTATCAAATTTATAATGTTGAGCAGCCCACATTTGATGTTGGCCTACCTCAGTTGTTATATAAGTATCTTTATTTTTAGTTAGTTCATAAAGTCTTTGCACTGCATATTGAGGTTTAATTGTTTCATTGCTATTAATAAAATCAAGCGATCTTTTTTTTCTCCATTTTTCAATTTGTTCCCACCATTTTGAAATCTTTTGTTTATTTGATTTTGCAAAATCTGGTTTGGTTTTTTTTATTGTTTTAATAGTTGACGATATTACGTCTTGAACATCTCCAACTATTGGTAAGTCTACTTTTACATTTTTATTAATTGATGATGGATCTATATCAATATGAACTTTTTTGGACCCGGGTGAAAATTCATCAATCTTTCCTGTTATACGATCATCAAATCTAGCACCGATGTTAATCATTAAATCACAATCATGCATTGCATTGTTCGCTTCGTAAGTGCCATGCATTCCTAACATCCCTAAAAAAAAATTATCTTCACCTGGATAACAGCCCAAACCTTGTAGTGTAGATGTTATTGGAAAACCAGTAGCTTGAACTAATTCTCTCAAAAGTTCACTTGCCTTTGGGCCAGAATTTATCACACCCCCGCCAGTATAGAAAATAGGTTTACTAGCCTTAGACATTAATTTTATAAGTTCATCAATGTCTTTCTGGCTAAAGCTATTATTTTTTTTGCCATTTAATTTTTTTTTTTTACTATATTTTTTATATTTAGTTTTTTGAAACTGTATATCTTTTGGAATATCAACTAAAACTGGTCCAGGTCTTCCTGTTGTTGCGACTTCAAAAGCTTTATGGATTATTTTAGATAAATCTTTAATATCTTTCACTAACCAGTTGTGCTTTGTGCATGGTCTAGTTATTCCAGTGGTATCACATTCTTGAAATGCATCAGTTCCAATTAGGTGTGTAGGGACTTGACCAGAAATGCATACTAAAGGAATAGAGTCCATGTATGCATCTGTGAGTGCAGTAACAACATTAGTTGCGCCTGGTCCAGAAGTTACTAAAACTACTCCAGGTTTGCCTGAAGATCTTGCATAACCTTCGGCAGCATGTCCTGCTCCCTGCTCATGTCTAACTAAAATGTGTTTGAGAGAATTATGATTTTTTAACTCATCATAAATTGGTAGAACTGCACCTCCTGGATAACCAAAAATATATTCTACTTTTTGATCTTCAAGACACTTAAAAACTATTTCAGCACCTGTACATAATTTTGACATTTAACCAATCTAGCTGAAGTTGTGCTAATTGGTCAAGTTTAAGAGTAATTAATTTAAATTTTTTTTAAGAATAATTTAAGGTCCTTAGGGTCAATTCTTTGCCAATCAATCATCTGTCCTCTTGCCCAAGTGCTTTGTCTTTTTGCATATTGTCTAGTTTTTATGGATATTAGCTCTTTTGTAGTCTCAAAATCACATTCTTCTCTTATTAATTTCTGGATTTCAGCTATCCCTATGATTTTATTTGAGCTTTGATCCTTTTTTACTTTTAATTTTAAATATTTTTTTACTTCTAAAATTGCACCTTCTTTAAACATTAGCTCAATTCTTGAATTTATTTTTTTAATAAGATTTTGTCTTGGGTAGTCAATATATATTTTTAAAAAATTCTTATCCTGAAAATATTTATTTGTTTTTTTAAACCAGTTTATTAGAGAGACTTTTGAAAAAAATTTAACCTCGTAAGCTCTAATGGATCTTTGAACGTCATTAGGATTAACTTTATTAATTACCAAGGGGTCTAAATTGATTAATTTTTTGTAAAACTTATCTTGTCCTATTTTTTCTTGTAGTTTTCTAATTTTATTCCTTACGCTGGGTGGCACTTTAGGAATTTTCACTAATCCATTTGTAATTGCTTTGAAATAAAGACCAGTTCCACCAACTAAAATTGGAACTTTTTTTTTTCTTTGTATTGCTTGAATTTTTTTTTTTGCTAGACTCAACCATTTTCCTGTAGAAAAATTATTTTTTACACTCTGAAAACCATATAAATGATGTTTAATATTTTTTTGGTCTTTAGTTTTCGGTCTGGCATTTAAAATTTTAATTTCCTTATAAACCTGCATGCTATCAGCATTTATAATTTCTCCATTTATTTTTTTTGCTAATCTCGTAGCAAAATAGGATTTGCCCGAGGCTGTTGGGCCAAATATAAGAATAATTTTGGACTTTGTGTCCATTTTTATTTTAACTTAATTCCTATGTAACTTTTTTGATTTTGATTATTATAAATAACAACAACTATAGTCTTCTTTTTTGCAACAATAGCTGATTTAATTACATTATCTAAGTCCCCAGGAGTTTTGATTTTTCTTTTTTCTGCCTCTACTATTATATTGTTAACTGATAGAGAATTAATTGGGCTTTCGTTATCAATTTTCGTGATAACTACACCAGTAGTATTTTGTGGTAAGTTTCTGTTTAGAATATCTTCTTTTGTAATTGGTCTAACCTCTGCTTTTAAATTTTCAATTCTAAATGACTTAATAGGTTTTGGTTTTGAAACTTTAAAGTCGTCTGAGGTTTCCAGCCTTCCTAAAGTAATTTTTTTGTATATTTCTTTTTGATTTCTCCAAATTTTTACCTTAACAGTTTTTCCAACTTTTGTTTGAGCTACAATCATTGGAAGTTCTTTCATTTCATTAATTAGTTTACCGTCAAATTCTAAAATAATATCTCCAGCTTTAATTCCACCTTTTTCAGATGGACTGCCGGCTGCTACGCTTGAAACTAAAGCTCCATAGGGTTTTTTCAGTTTTTCTGCTTCAGCAATTTCTTTTGTTACTGTTTGAATTCTTACTCCAAGCCAACCTCTTTTAGTTTCACCATATTTTATTAATTGTTCTATTACTAACTGCGCGCTATTTGATGGAATTGCAAAACCAATCCCAATTGATCCTGACTGACCTAAAATTGCGGTATTAATTCCAATAACATTTCCATCCATATTAAATAATGGACCTCCAGAATTACCTTGATTGATTGATGCATCTGTTTGTATAAAATCTTCATATCTCGCTAAACCTATACTTCTGTTTCTTGCAGATATTATCCCTGAGGTGACAGTGCCCCCAAGTCCAAAAGGATTGCCTATAGCAATTACCCAGTCTCCAATTCTTGCTTTATCAGAGTCTCCAAATTTAACAGGTGTGAAAATATCTTTTGAATTTATTTGCAGAACTGCCAAATCTGACAATGGATCAGCTCCGATTATTTTTGCGCTATATTCTTTATCTCCATTCACTCTAACTAAAATATCATCTGCACCTTTAATAACATGGTTGTTTGTAACTACTAAGCCCTTAGAATCTATTATAAACCCAGATCCTAATGCGCTCGCTTTTCTCTTTTGTGGTGTGCCAAATTCTTTAAACATATCCTCAAAAGGCGAACCTGGAGGAAATTCAAATGGAAAAGGGTTAGATCTTGTTACAACTGTTTGTGTGGTTGAAATATTTACAACAGATGGCATTAGCTTTTCAGCTAGATCTGCAAAAGAAGCTGGTGTGCTAGTTGAATTAGAGGAAAAGGTAAAATTAATTAATATTATAGAAAATACTAAAGTTTTTAAAAATCTGTAACTCATCTTAATTAATAAAATACCATATAATAAAGAAGCCAATTAATGCAAAAATTAAACCCCCAGATCTTAACTGACTATCTTTGATTAAATCAATTTTTTTTAGCATATTTTTCATTTTTGATGGAAATAAGGCATATAAAACTCCTTCAATGAATAAGAAAAGACCAAACGCTATGATCAATTCATTCATAAATTTGAATTTATTCTGCTGGTTTTAATTTAACGTTTCCAAAGAACTTAAAGAATTCACTATCTGGTGATAAAACTAAAGAGGTCTCTCCGCCTATAAGAGCTTTTTCATATGCCTGCATAGCTCTATAAAAAGCAAAGAATTGAGGATCTTGTCCAAATGCATCCGCAAAGATTTTATTTCTTTGTCCGTCACCTTCACCTTTCATAATTTCAGATTTTTTTTGTGCGTCTGCTAAAATTACAGTAACTTCTTTATCAGCTGTTGACGTAATGGTTACTGCCATCTCTGCACCTTTTGCTCTAAATTCTTTTGCCTCTCTATTTCTTTCTGTTTGCATTCTTGCAAAAATAGCATCAGAGTTAGCTTGGGGTAGGTCAGCTCTTTTAATTCTTACATCAATGATCTTAATACCAAATTTTTCAGCTTCATTATTAACACCTTCTTGTATTAATGCCATTTGTTTAGTTCGATCCTCTGATAATAAAGTTTGTAGCCTTTGAGTTCCCAAGACGCTTCTTATTCTAGAATTTATAATTGTTGATAACCTTGATCTGGCTACTCTCTCGTTTCCAACTGAAATATAGAATTTTAAGGGATCAATAATTTGGAATCTTGCAAAAGCGTCGACTATTAATCTTTTTTGATCTGATGCAATTACTTCCTCAGGTGGAGCATCTAAATTTAATATTCTCTTATCTAGAAAAACTACGTTCTGTATAAAAGGTAATTTAAAATTTAGTCCAGGTTTAGATATAATTCTTTTTGGATCTCCGAATTGAAGGACTATTGCTTGATTAACTTCTTTCACTATAAAGATCGAAAAGAAAGCTACTACTGCTATTGCTCCTATTACTGGTAAAATTATTTTTTTCATATTAATTTTTCTTTTTAAGTTCTGGAAGTGGTAGATATGGTACAACACCAGATCCTGCTTCCTTATCAATAATGACTTTGTCAATATCTGCTAAAACTTTTTCCATTGTTTCTAGGTACATTCTTTCTTGAGTTACCTTTTTTGCTTTTTTATATTCATTAAAAATTGCTAAAAACCTACTAGCTTCACCTTCAGCTTTAGCAACAACTTCTTTTTTATAAGCTTCTGCTGCTTGAAGAATTTTTTGTGCTTCACCTCTTGCTCTTGGTATAACATCGTTAGCATATGCTTCTGCTTCATTCTTAGATCTTTCCATATCAGCTCTAGCGGCTTGAACATCTCTAAATGCATCTATTACTTGATCTGGCGGGTCGGCCTTTTGTGTTTGCACTTGTGTAATTTGTATACCTGAATTGTATTCATCCAAAATTTCTTGAATTATTTCCTGGGTGTCTATTTCAATTTTTGATCGGCCTTCTGTTAATATTGGTTGTATATTACTTCTAGCTATTACTTCTCTCATCGCAGTTTCTGCAGCTGCTTTTACTGTTCCTTGAGGGTCTTGTATTTTAAATAAAAAGTTTCCAGCGTCTTTGATCACCCAAAAAACCGAAAAATCTATGTTAACAATGTTTTCGTCACCTGTTAACATTAAGCTTTCTTCTGGAACATCTGCCACCGCTGTTGAAGTAAAACCACTATCTCTTTCTGATCTAAAACCTATGTCAATTCTATTTACTTTTGTAACTTTTGGAGTTAGCACACTTTCTATAGGAAACGGTATATGGTAATTCAAACCAGGTTGAGTAGTGTTTACAAATTTGCCAAATCTTAAAACAACACCTTGTTCATCGGGTAAAACCCTATAAAGACCACTTAGAGTCCAAACTATAATCAGAATTATCAGTCCAAAAATTATTGGTTTGCCACCTTTAGATGCGCCGCCTGGAAAAAATTTATTAATTTTATTTTGAAGTCCTCTAATTATTTCTTCAATATCTGGTGGGGTCGGGCCTTTTCTTCCAGATCCGTTTCCATTACCACCTGGAGGGCTTCCCCAAGGACTACCACCTCTACTTCTAAAATCATCAACCATGACACTCTATATAGTGTCTTTAACTAGAAAAACAAGGTAAGTTGGTTATAAAGTAGCTTATAAAACAGGACTTAATGAAGCAATGGACCCAAAAACTCAAAAAAAAACGTTTATAAAAAACCCAATTATTGGAACTAAGTATACTATCGCAATTTCTAGTGCGAAGGGTGGTGTAGGAAAATCAACTTTTGCAACAAACATTGCTTTAGCATTAAACAAAATTGGGTGCAAAGTTGGTTTGTTGGATGCTGATATCTATGGTCCGTCTTTGCCGAAAATGTTTGCAATTAAAGAAAAACCTGAAAGTGACGGAAAAACTTTAATTCCGATAAAAAAATATAATATTCAATGTATGTCTATTGGTTTTTTAACTGATGAGCAAACTCCGATGATTTGGAGAGGTCCTATGGTAACAAGTGCGATAAAAACTTTTACACAAAAAGTTAATTGGAAAGATCTTGATTTTATTATTGTTGATATGCCACCTGGTACTGGAGATACTCAGTTAACCTTTTCACAAGAAATTAAAATGGATGGAGTTATTATAGTTTCTACACCTCAAGAAATAGCTCTTCAAGACGTTAAAAGAGGAATTAAGATGTTTGATAAATTGGGAGTAAAAATTATTGGTCTTATAGATAATATGAGTCACTTTATTGCTGATGATGGAAAAAAATATGAAATTTTTGGGAAGGGCGGTGTAGAAAAAACTTCTAAAGAATTTAATAAAGAATTTTTAGGTGAAATACCAATTAGTCCAGAAGTAGGAAAACAAGGGGATAAAGGTATACCGATAGTTGAGAGTTTTCCGGATCATGAAATTTCAAAAATTTATTTAAAACTCGCAGAAAAAATTAAATTATTATACTCAGTCTAATTCAAACTCTTTCTTATAATTTTTGCGTAGTGATTTATCTTGATCTGATTTGTTTAAAAAACAATTCCCAATAACTAATTTGTCTAGATTTGTACCCATAAAACAATTAAAGGCGTCTGCAGGTGTATTAACTATTGGCTCTCCTCTTACATTAAAAGAAGTGTTTACCAATACTGGACATTTGGTTTTTTGTTTAAATCTTTCTAAAAGCATATAGTACTTTGGATTAGTATTTTTTTCGACAGTTTGTATTCGTGCCGAGTAATCAACGTGTGTTACTGCTGGTATTTCTGATCTTTTAATATTAAGTTTATCAATGCCAAACAGGTTTTTTTCAGCGTCATTCATTTCAATTTTTTTATCATCTTTAATTTCAGAAACCAAAAGCATGTAGGGACTTTTTACAGACATTTTAAACCAATTATTCACTTCATTTTCTAAAATAGATGGTGCAAAAGGTCTAAAGCTCTCCCTATATTTTACTTTTAAATTCAAATTTTTTTGCATACTAGGTGATCTAGGGTCTCCTAATATTGATCTTCCACCTAAAGCTCGTGGCCCAAACTCCATTCTTCCTTGGAACCAACCAATAGCATCTCCTTCTTTTAAACTTTCAGATGTTTTGTCAATTATTTCGTCTTCACTCATTACTGAATATTTTGCACCAATTTTTTTTAATTCAGTTTCAATTATATCTTGTGAATATTCTGGCCCTAAATAAGAACCTTGCATATCATCATTAGAGGATACCTTTCTGTCTTTATTAAATTCAATATGCCATAATGCTAAGGCGGCACCTAAAGATCCCCCCGCATCTCCAGCGGCAGGCTGAATCCAAATATTTTCAAAAATTTTTTGATCTAAGATTTTACCATTGGCCACGCAATTTAATGCAACACCACCTGCTAAGCAAAGATTATTAATTTTATACTCTTCTTTTAGAGATTTGGCCAAAAGTAACATTATCTCTTCAGTTATATTTTGTACTGATGCTGCAATATCCATATGAAACTGACTTATTCTCTCGTTTTTACTGTCTCTGGGTCGCTGCCCAAATAAATTATTAAATTTTTCATTGGTCATAGTAAGTCCAGTTGCATAATTAAAATATTCCTGGTTCAATTTAAATGATCCATCTTTTTTAATATCAATTAATTCCTGCTTAATTAGATTTATATATTTTGATTTTCCATATGGTGCTAAGCCCATTACTTTGTATTCCCCACTATTTACTTTAAAACCCAAATAATAAGTAAAGGCTGAATAAAGTAATCCCAAGGAATCAGGAAAGTGAATTTCTTTTTTAATCTCAAGTTTTTTACCTTTTCCAATTGCTACTGTTGTTGTTGCCCACTCACCCACTCCATCAGCAGTTAATACAATTGCCTCATTAAAAGGGGACGGATAAAAAGCGCTGGCCGCATGGCTTAAATGATGCTCTGAAAAAAATATTTTTTTTTCATCACTGAAATTATTATCATTTTTTTTTAATAGATTGATTAATAAATTTTTTTGAAAAAGTTTTTCTTTTATCCATGCTGGCATTGCCTGTGCAAATTGGGTGAAACCTTTTGGTGCAAAAGCAACATATGTCTCCAATAATCTTTCAAATTTTAGAAATGGTTTTTCAAAAAATACAATATGGTCAATTTGAGATAATTTTAACTTTGAAAATTTTAAAACAAAATCTATAGCATTAAATGGATAGCTTGAGTCATGCTTTTTTCTGGTAAATCTTTCCTCTTGAGCTGCTGCTATTATTTTACCATCTATTATAACTGCAGCGGCACTATCATGATAAAAAGCTGATATACCAAGAATAGAAGTCACGATTAAAAAATTGTATATATAAATGGAGCAACAGCTGAGCCTTGGCTTAAAATTATTAATCCACCAAACAAAGCAAGAACTATTAATATTGGTAATAACCAATATTTTTTTCTCTCTCTAAAGAATTCCCAGAATTCTTTTAAAAAACTCATATTAAAATTGCCTTCTCATACTACCACTGTTTTTATCTTTATTTATCCAATATGTATCTCTATCTTTTTTTTTTAATCTTAATAAATCCTTGCCAATTAATTTCATAAAAAAACCAGTAGGTGTTATAACAAGAAAAAAAATAATACTCATTACAATCGGGCTAACTATTTTCCCTAAAAAAATACCAAACTTAAACCATATTTTATTGAGAGGTGTTAAAATTTTTGAATTTATCAATGCTAAAATAAAAAAAATTATTGATACAAGTAAAGACCAATTCCTTATTGCATCTCCATTTAATAATGGCCAAAAACTAATAATTAAAAAAACGACAGCAAAAACTATTCCAAAGTTTCGATTAGTTGGTAGCTTTATTTCACTTTGCATAATTGCTTTAGTTTACTCTATTACTTTATCATTTAAATCAAAAGCATTCATTAATTCATTCCATTCTCTTTTTGAAAGACCAGAGTCCTCCAAGCTTATTTTCTCACCTTTAATTAGTTTTTTTACAATTTCTTTACCTTTTGAGGAAACTTCTGTTCCACCTACTCTATAATCCATGAAAGCTTCATAAGTTATTGGGACCCATTTTTTTAAAGTATCCAACATTAGATCTGCATATGCTCTTATTTCGTATTGAGCGTGGCTATCAGCTCTCAGTCTTAAGAAATTCATTAAATTCAATAAATCTGTTTTCCAATACCATTGCGTGTATGTATTTAAAGTTAAATTCATTCTTGCTAGTTCTCTTGCTAATCCAATTTTATTCTCATCGATTGTAGATCCATCATATCTTTGGTTTAACATTGTTTCATAATTTTCATAAGTTCTCTGTGCATCATTTTTTAATAAATCGAGAACTTGTTTTGCTTGATCTCCCTTAATTACTTCTCCTCTACCTTGTCTGTTATTTTGTGACTGAGCCGCCAGATTTTCATTTGTTGGTAAATAAAATTCTTTATCTAAAATTGAATATCTTGCTGAATATTCATTAACATTAGCTGTCCTGTGCCTTATCCATTGTCTTGCTATAAAAATAGGTAATTTAACATGGTATTTAATTTCACACATTTCGAATGGGGTACTGTGCCAATGTCTCATTAAATATTTAATCAATCCAGAATCAGTTGAAACTTTTTTTGTACCTTTGCCGTAAGACACTCTTGCTGACTGCACAACTGATGTATCATCGCCCATATAATCAACCACTCTTATAAAGCCATGATCCAAAACTGGCAGCGCTTCATATAAAATTTTTTCCAGCTCAGGGGCAGTAACCCTCTTGGTGCTATTTTTTTGTGATTGTTGATCTTTAATTTCTTGTTGCTGTTCTTTGGTTAAATTCATGTTTTATAATGGAATGCTTAATCTTTATATTAAATATATTTTTTGATCAACAATTATGGTAAATAATAAAAAAATATCATTCAACTAATAATGGAATTAAAAAAAATATTACCTATTTTAAAAATTAATTTTTTGGTTTTTCTTTTTTCAATAATTATTATTGAACTAATTTTTGGATACTGGCTTAAAGAGAATCATTTTAGCCACCACATGAGAGGTAAAAGACTTCAAAAAATTGAATATAATTTTGATAGAGAGTATTTTTCAAAAAAAACAATTTTTAAAAGAGATTATTACGGTTTTAGAGAAGATTTCGAATTCAACGATTTATATGATTTATCTAAAATAAGAATTGTATTTAATGGAGGTAGTACTGGAGAAGAAATGTTCAAACCATACGAAAAAACCATAGTGGGTAATTTAAATAATTTTTTAAAAAGTGAGAATTTTAAAAATAAAATTTATAATGCATCTCTTGCAGGAAAATCATCTCAAGGGAAAATTAATGATTTTAGTGTTTGGTTTAATAAATTGGATAATTTTAATCCTGAAATAATGATTTTTTATATAGGTATTAATGATAGAAAAATACCCACAAAAAGATTTCATGATAATAATGCACAACTAAATTTGCAGGAAAAGTTAATTTACCTGGTATCACAAAATAGTATTTTTTGGGAAAAAATAAAAAAAATTAAAGATAATTATTTTACTACCAAAAGAGATGGGTATCTTTTATTTGATGAAGAAGTCTCAAAAAAAATTCAAGAAGGTTTCCTAAGCTATAATCAAGCAAAAGTTAAATTTGATATACCTAGTTTTGAGGAAGATATTATTTTAAAAAACTATGAAAAAAATCTCAATATATTAAAAAAAATTCTTAAAGAAAAAAAAATCAAACCTATTTTTATTACACAGATAAATTATGAAGGAAATGGAGATAGAAAGCTTTATTTTTTAAATAAAACTTTAAAAGAATTTTGTGAAAAAAATAGTTTTTATATTATTAAAATTGATGAAAAAATAACAGAACCAATAAATCATCTTTTTTTTGATGAAGTTCATGTTAATGAATTAGGATCACTGTATATAGCTAAGTTAATTTATTCTGAACTAAAAGTTTTTTTAAAAGAGATTTACTAAAAATAACATATTTAAATAATATCTATTGGTAAGAATTAAATTCTGTTGTATAAATTCTTGTTGGCTTGCCAACTATAACGATAAACGAATTTCGTAATAAACATTGCGGACGTGGGGGCAGTACCCACCACCTCCACCATTAAAAAATTAAGGGGGGTGAATTAGAATCGACGAGTGTCTAAAAGCTATTCTTTCGTTCGGTATTGTTCCGCCGTGATGGGCTATTTTATAATTGCAAATGATAAATTTGCTCTTGCTGCTTAATTAATTTATTAATTAAGTTACGGGGTCCGGGGCACCTGGCAACAGAACGCCCCTTTA
>MDTA01124869.1_pt1 | contig 11475 bp, 8 predicted proteins | sample 811151 | NCBI WGS metagenome assembly MDTA01 (sample SAMN05326648, study PRJNA326480) | marine metagenome | isolation source: seawater | place: Indian Ocean: South | collected 2010 | reverse complement strand
TTATATATTTTTAAAAGCTATAAGATCATCCAAAATTATTACATCTATTGTATGGGGTATAAAAATTAAAGAGTATTGTCATGAAACATTTTGTGATTTAACTACTTTGGTTATTAAAAAAGAAATGAGCAATAGGAATGATAAAATTAGATATTTAGATATGGGTTGTGGACAATTTGCAATTTTGGGCCAGTTTTTTAAACGTAGAAATATTAAATCAGAAGTAATTTCAGTAGATATTTACGATGAATTTATTGAAAATAGTAAAATGAACTCCAAATTAAATAATAACCAAATTTTGATTATAAAATCTAATTTATTTTCAAATTTAAATGAAAAATTTGATTTAATAACTTTCAATCCTCCATATGTACCCACAACTAATAATTTGGGTAATAATAATTATCCAAATATACGTTTTAGTGGATCAGACGGTTTAAAAACTACTAAAGAATTTTTAATAGATGCTAAAAATTATTTATCTACAACTGGTGAGATATTACTTGGGATTAATACTTTTTATGTCCCCCAAAGAAGTTGCTTAGATATTATCTATAATACTGGATATAAATTAAAAAAAATAACTTACATGAAGTTCAACACTTCGGTAGTTTTTAGGTTATCTATTGTTTAGATAATAAAAAACTTCCTATGGCTAAATAATCTATGCCTGTACCTGAAAAGCACCTAATTGCATGAGAAGGATGATTAACGATTGGTTCACCTTGAATATTAAAAGATGTGTTTATTAATATTGGATGGCCAGTAATTTTTTCAAATTCTTTTAATAATTTATAAAATCTTTTATTGGTTTTTTTTTTCACAATTTGTGGTCTTGAACTTCCATCGATATGCACGGCTGAAGGCAAAATATTTCTATATTTTTTTTTCATTTTGAAAGCTAGAATCATAAAGTCACTTTCTGGTACATTTCCAAAATAACTTTGATATTTATAGTCAATGATTGATGGACAAAATGGTCTCCAGGATTCTCTATGTTTAACTTCATAATTTAACTTATTTTTCATATTTTTTATAAGTGGACTTGCTAATATGGATCGGTTACCTAAAGCTCTTGCTCCGACTTCAGATCTTCCTTGAAACCATCCTACAATTTTTCCTTTTGCTAATTTTTGTGCTACTATTTTTTCAATGTTTGAACATTTTTGAAAATTCAGCTTTGACTCTCTTAAAAAATTTAATATTTCTTTGTCGGAGAATTTACTTCCATAATAGCAATGCTCCATTTTTTGAAAACTCCCAGCATCTTTTTTCGCTGATAACATTGCAGCACCTAATGATACGCCATTATCGGATGAGGCTGGTTGTATGTATATTCTTTTTACTTCAGGGAGATTTGCTAATTCACCATTGAGTTTACAATTCATATGAACTCCACCAGCCAAACATAAATTTGAAATCTTTGTTATTTTAATAAGATCTTTTACTAGCAATTTTACTACATCTTCTAGTCTCCATTGAACATTAAATGCCAAGTCTTTATGATAATTAGAGAATTTATCATTTTTTAAAAGTGGTTTTCCAAAAATTTTTATAAAATTATCTGAAAAATTTTGGTTAAAGTTTCTTTTCCCACCAAATCTTAGAATTGGATCAATAAAAAAATTTCCATTTTTTTTGTTGTAATTTAAAAAATTATCTAATTTCTTTTGGATCTTTGTTGAATATTTTCCAAATGAAGCCAGCGCCATAAGCTTACCTTCCTCTGAATTACTTTTGAAACCAAAGAATTCTGTAAATGTTGAATAGTAACCACCTAATGAATGTGGTAGTTTAAACTTCTTTAGGCATTTTATTTTTTTACCATTTCCAATATAAAAACCTCCTGTAAACTCTTCGCCGGAGCCATCCAAAACTAAAATACTACTCTTTTTAAAGCCAGATGGATAGAAAGTACTGGCTGCGTGGCTCAAATGATGATCGCAATATATAATTTTTTGATTTAATTTTTGTTTTCTTTTTGCAAAAGCCCACTTTAGTTCATTAAAAATTCTGTCCGGGTCATAACGAAGACGTATTCTCTCTTCTAGATTTAGGTTAAATTTATTTTTTAAATTTTTAAATTCATTATGTATTTTTTTTAATTTTTTTGGTACTACTTTAAATTGTCTGTTACATTCCCACCCAAATGAAATATTTTTTACATTATTAATTGAAATGTTCGCTTCTTTTAGACAATAAAATATTGAATTTATAGGTAATTCTCCGGTAGAGTTTTTTATTCTGTTGAATCTTTCTTCTTCAGCAAACGCAATTATTTTTTTTCCTTTTAATAAAGCTGCTGATGGGTTAGCTCCAACACCACCAAATATTCCAAGGTAATAGTTCACGAGGATCTAGTATATTATAAAATGCAATGTTTCAATTTTTTTATAATATCAGATTATCAAATATTTAATAAATAATTGTAATTAACTATTATAAATATATAAATAATTATGGAAAAAATTCTAGTTGTTTGCGCACATCCAGATGACGAAGTTTTAGGTTGCGGAGGCACGTTGTTGAAACATAAAAAAAAAGGCGATCAAATCAATATACTATTTGTTTTTGAGGGTAGCTCTGCAAGATATAAAAACAAAAATGATAATAAAATAAAAAAAGATATTTACAAGAGAAGAAAAAGCGCCATTCGTGTTGCAAGAAAATTAAAAGCTAAATCCGTTAACTTCCTTGATAATGAAAACTTAAATTCTTCATCAAACTTGAAATTAGAAATAACAAAATCAATACATGCATTTATAAAAAAAATTGATCCCAATATTATTTATACTCACTCTAATAAAGATTTAAATATAGATCACAAAACATGTTTAGAGTCTGTTCTTGTTGCCACCAGACCTCAGCAAAATCTTAAAATAAAAAAAATTCTTTCTTTTGAAATTCCATCTTCGACCGAATGGGCATTCAATGTGTATGGAAAGTTTAAAGGTTCCTACTTTGTTAATATAAGCGAATTTATAAATGAAAAGATTAAATTGTTAAATCTGTATGATTACGAATTAAAACCATATCCTTATCCAAGATCTAATAAATGTATTATTTCGCAATCAATATTAGCTGGATCAGCTTGTGGTTTTAAAAATGCTGAAAGTTTTGAAGTTATAAGAATATTTGATTAACTTAATAAGCCATACTTGAGAAGAATATTTTCATTTTGGTTTTAGAGTTAGATGTACTATATATGACCAAAAATATTAAATTATTTAATAATTTATGAGAGTTGTTTATCATTTAGGTTATGGAAGAACAGCTTCCACATTATTACAAAAATATATTTTTCCAATACATAAAGATCTAAATTATCTTGGTTCAAAAGACTATCGCTCAGATATGGGTGTAAAAATAACTCAAGCAGAATTAAATCATTTATCAGATAAATATCTGGATACTGATATTGAGGATAATAATATTTATCCATTAGAAAAAAATTACCATGAATTATTTTCTAAAGATAAAGTAAATATTATTTCTGGTGAGAGATATACAAGTTACAAGGTAATTTCGAATAATTTTAGAGAATTTAAGTATTTAAACAAAATTTTAAGAAATCAAAATATAGATTTTTCAATAGAGTTTTTAATTGTTTTAAGAAGTCAGTATGAGATTATAAGATCCATCTATCATAATGCTTATCAAAGTTTTTCAAGGTTTTTAAATATCAATAATTTTAACACGCTAATGCAGTATTTTAAAAATTGTGATCATTACATAAACTTTAATGAGGATGTAAAAAATGGCTTTGAAAATATTTATAATTTTAAGTTATTTGCGGATCAATACGATTTTTATAAACTTTTAAATAACTTAATTATCAATTTTAAAGATTGCAAATTCAAATTTTTATTTTATGAGGATTTAAAAAATAATCCTAAGGTTTTTGTAAATGATTTTTCAAATTTTTTTAATGTCGACTCTGATTATACCTACTCATTATTTGATTTTAAAAAAAAAGTAAATCCTGTGCCGACTTCTAATGGCAAAATTATTTATGATTCAAATATAAGTTTTTTTATAGGACAAAATGATTTTTATAAAAAGGTAAAAAAATTTATACCATCGGGAGTAAGGAACTTCACAAGAAATTTACTTTCAAATAAAACGGGATTTTCCAAAAAACAAGAGGATGAATATAGAAGTATTGTTAAAAATTACTATAAATTTAATAATAGTAAATTTTTTAACAAAGTTGGGTTAGAAAATAAATATTTATATTAAAATTAGTCACGCAAAATGTTTATGAAAAATTATTTTAACAAATTGAATAGTTATGTTATTTATCTTTTTCCTTTAGTAGTATTAACTGGCTTCACTATCGCGCAAGGAGCAGCTCTTTTATCAATTATTATTGTCTTTTTTTTTCTATCTAAACACGAGATAAAATTAATTTTCCAAAATAAACTTATTATGTTTCTTGCTTTATTTTGCGTTTACATATTATTTAATACCTTGTTAAATAGTAATACAATTCTACAATTATCAAACTTACTTTATTTAAGATTTTTAATTTTTGCTGTGGCTATATTTATTGTCTTAGATTTTGGATTGAGGATTAATAAAAATTTCATTAATTTTTTTTTATTGATTATTTTTTCTTTAATTATTAGTGGTATTGTAGAATTTTTACTTGGCTATACAATTTTTAAAAATGGTGAGTCGTTAAATCATTTTGGAAGAATTTCAGGTTTTTTTGGAAAAGAGTATATTTTAGGTAGTTTTCTTCTAAAATTATTACCAATAATTTTTTGGTATAATTTAAAAAATAAATTTAGTTTTAATAATAATATAACTTTCACTACATTTTTTTTCGGCTTGTATTTTTTGACAATTTATTTGTCTGGTGAGAGAACTGCATTTTATTTATTAATAATATTTTTGATTATTTGTTTTTTATTTTTACATTATCTAAGAAAAATCATTATATATTCTAGTTTAATCTCAATTGTATGCGTAATTATTTTTTCAAGCTTCAGTCTTGGCATACACGACCCTAATAACCGGATTTTTATAAAAACTTTCAATCAAATATCAAATCAGCAATTTACAAATAAAGGGTTTGATTTTAAAAAAGAAAATTTTGAAATACTTTTCAAAAATTTAAAAATATTTAGTTCTGCCCATCAGGGTCATATAGAACTTGCGCTATATTTATTTAAACAAAATCCTATGTTCGGGGTAGGTCCGGAGGGTTATAGAGTGTATTGCGCTAAGGTAAAGCAAGAAGCGAATGTTGGACAATGCTCAATACATCCACATAACTTTTTTTTTCAAATTTTAAGCGAACTTGGGATTGTAGGAATAATTTTTTATTTGGTTATTGCAGGGTTTTTTCTAAAACAATTTTTATCAATAATAAATTCTAAAACAAAATACAAAAATGACGATAAAGATTTATTTTTATTAGCTAATTTTATGATTCTAGTTCACTTATTTCCAATATTACCGAGTGGTAATTTTTTTAGCAATTCAACCTCTCTATTATTGTATTTTTCTGTTGGAATATACTTATACTCTTATAAAAAGATTTTTAAATGACATATTATTTTGTAAATACATTTTTAGTTAATCTGATAATTTTATTAAATTATAAACGTATTGTTAACTTTTTTAATATATACGATTTTCCAGATAAAAAACTTAAGAAACATAAAAAAAAAATTCCATTGCTGGGTGGATTGATAATAGTAATTAATATTCTACTACTATTAATAACATCATGTTTTTTAAGTGAAAAAATATTTATCTTCGAAAATAATAGGGAGTTTATTGTATTAGTGTTATTTATAACAAGTTTTTTCTTAATAGGTCTATATGATGATAAATTTAATTTAAAACCTATAAACAAAATAATTTTTCTAATACTAATTGCGATTACATGTATTCTAATTAATGATAAACTATTGATTAAATATATTTCATTATCATTTTTTGACAGAAATATTTTTTTACTTAATGCATCTTTATTATTTACAGTTTTTTGTATAATCATTTTATTAAATTCATTAAATTTTTATGATGGTATTAATTGCCAAGCAATAGTTTTTTTTATAATTATATTTACCTACCTTTGTATAAAATTTAATTATAATCTTTTTTATTTATTTATTGTGATTAATTTGTTTTTTTTACTTTTTTTAAATATCGGTAATAAGTTGTTTTTAGGGGACTCAGGCATTTATTTCTTGGCAGCACTTTTGAGTTTTTGTTTGATATATGAATATAATGTTTATAAAAATTTTATTTATGCAGATGAGATTTTTATCTTACTATCGCTTCCAGGATTTGATTTGCTTCGACTTTCTTGTACAAGAATACTGGAAGGAAAAAATGCTTTTTTGGGAGATAGAAATCACATACATCACTTATTAAATAGAAAGTTTTCTCTATTCACGTCTAATTTTATCCTTATTTTATTAGTAACTATTCCAATACTCGCTATGGAATTTACGACAATTAACAGGCTATTATTAATTTTGATTAACTTATTTATTTATTCAACAATTATAATTTTTTTAAAAAATGACAATTAACGTAGTAATTGGAAAAAGAAGCACAATATCGCATGCTTTGAAAAAAAAAATTCCAAATATTATAGTATTGTCATCTAATTCAAAAAAAGACATGCTCAAGCTGGCATCATTAAAAAAAAAAGTTAATATAATTTTTAATAATTTTTACCCATCGAGCAAGATAAATACAATTTCAAATAAAGATTATAATAACTTTAATCAACTTACGTTAAAATCTATAATTGAAATTATCTCTTTAATTAAAACCTCTAACATAAATAAAATAATATACACTAGTAGCTCCTCGGTTTACATTTTGCCAAATAATATAAATTTTTTAGAGAAGGATAAGTTTAATAGAATTTTACAAGGGTCTTTTAAAATTGCAGCTGAAGCTTTAATAAGTAATTTTGCATTAAAAAATAATATAAAAATTTATATCATGAGAGTTTTTAATACATATGGAGATAGTAATTGTAATTTTTCTTTTATTGAAAACCTAATCAAAAAAAAGAAATCAAAAGAAAAAGTTAAATTAATAAATGGGGGAAGGTCGGTAAGAGATTTTATTCATGTTGATGATGTTGCTAAGATTTATAAAATATTTTTAAAAAAAAATGTCAGCTCTGGTATTTATGACGTTGGCACAGGAGACGGATATTCAATTAAAAATTTAATAGAATTTGTAAAAATTAAAAAAAATCAAATAACGAAAATTAATAACATTGATGAAAGGGATACTTCAGTCTGTAACTTAGAAAAATTAATAAATGTAGCTCCAGGATTTAAGTTTGTTAGTATAGAAAAGTATTTAAAAAAAAAATGTAATATCACAACTAACATCTCACTAAAAAAAAGTATAAATATAGATGAAAATTTAAAAAAAATTTCTGGAAATATTATATATGGAGCGGGTTTTGCTGGAAAAGCATTACAGGAAGAATTATCAAGAAAAGGAGAAAATGTATTATTTTTTATTGATGATAAAAATGACTTATATAATACAACATTAAATAAAATCAAAATCATTAATTTAGAATCCCTTTTAAAAATAAAAGACAGGTTAGATATTAAAAAAATATTTATTGCTATACCTTCATTAAGCAATGCTTCAATAGAAAAAAAAATTAAAAAATTAAAAAAATACTTTTTCGATGTTAGATTTCTACCAGAGAAAAAATTTTTAATTTCTGACAAAATTGATCTAAACGATATTAAAATTGACGAAATTAATAATATTATAAAAAGAAAAAAATTCTCAATTAAAGCTATAAATTCTTTAAGGAAAAAAAGTGTACTAGTTACTTGTGGTGGCGGATCAATAGGATCAGAAATCATAAGACAATTAGTTTTGCAAAAAGCGAAAAATATAGTTGCCTATGATAATTCTGAATTAAACATTTATACTTTAAAAAATAAATTAGGTAATCAAGTAAAATATTGTTTAGGTGATATAAATGACATTTCAAGATTAGAAAATGTATTAAAAAAATACAAAATTGATTTAGTAATACACGCAGCAGCCTATAAACACTTAAATATTTTAGAAAAAGATTTGGTTCCAGCAGTTAAAAATAACATTTTTGGAACACTAAATGTTTGCAATAGTTCAATTAAAAATAATTCTAATTTTATTTTAATATCAACTGACAAAGCTGCCAATCCTACCTCAGTACTTGGATACACTAAACGTTTTGCAGAGATGATTTGTGAGTATCTAACTAAATTATCGAAAAGCAAAAATTTCATAAATATAGTTCGTTTTGGCAATGTTTTTGGAAGTTCAGGATCAGCAATAACAAATTTTATTGATCAGATTAATGATGCAAAAGACATTACTATAACTAACAGAAAAGCTACAAGGTATTTTATGACAATAAATGAAGCTTGTTATCTAGTATTAAACACTGTTGAGAGAAAATTTAAAAATAAAACTTTTGTTTTGAATATGGGTAAGCCAATTAATATTTTTAATTTAGCCACACAAATAGGTAATTTGAAAAAAAGAATTAATCCATTTTACAATTATAAAATTATTGAAACTGGTTTAAAACCCGGAGAAAAATTACATGAAAAGCTTTTAAGTCAAAACGAAAAAATTATATACAAAGATAATTTAATAAGTGTAATTGAAAATAAAAAAATAAATTTAAAAAATTTTGAAAAAAAATGCATTATGCTTCAAAAATATTACGATCAAAATGATAATAAAAAAATGTTAAAAATTATTAAATAATATGTTGTTGCTTGTTATTTATGTTTTTTTTTCAATAATATCTCTTATTGGTCTAGGAAAAATTACAAAAATTTATTTTAAAAAAAACGAGTTATGTGACTATTTGTACGGAATTATTGGATTATTTTATCTTGCATTTTTTATAACATTTTTTCACTTATTTTTTAAAGTCAATCCATATTTGAATCTATCGATTTTAATTTTAGGATTCATAATTTATTTTAAATATTTCGATTTTAAATTATTTTTTGACAAAACTTTTCTAATTGCAATTTTTTTAGCTTTCATAACATTTATTGGTCATAAACCTCATGAGGATTTTGGATATTATCATTTACCTTATACTATTATAATGAATTCAGAAAAAATAATTTTGGGCCTATCAAATATAGCTGACCCTTATACTTGGAATTCGACTTGGCTAAACTTAATGTCAGCATTTAATTTACCTTTTGTAAATTACAAATTTATATCCGCACCGTCTTTAATTCTATTAATATTTACTTTAAGTTTTTTGTTAAAAAAGATTTACCAAGATATTAGTAAACAAAATTTTGATTTAACTTTTTTATTATCTACACTGTTTTTATTTTATATCTTAATTAAATTTAATAGATTTTCTGCATACGGAATTGATATTCCAGTTTTTTATATATCTATGATTATTATAATAAAATTCCTTGAAACATTTAAAAAAAAAATATCTAATATAGATTTTTATTTCATCTTAATCGCTGTTTCATTTGTAGTCACAATAAAATTAAGCTATATCTCAATGATCCTATTTCCATTAATTTTAATTTACACTTGTAGAAATAGTTTTAAAATTAATCATTTAATATTACTAAGTTTTGTTCCAGTTTTCTTTTTAGTAACTTGGATTTTCCAACAGTTTTTATATACAAGTTGTTTAATTTTTCCCTCAAATTTAACTTGTTTTCCAACATCATGGTTTAATTCTGATATTCTAAATATTTCACAAAAACTTGAAATTACAAACAAAGGTTATTGGGCTTTTGAAGGAAGACAAATGATGTCTGCAAATGAATATATTTCAGGTTTAAATTGGATTCAAAACTGGTTTCATAATACAAAAATTGAAATAAGTGAGCACATCTTAGCGATTATTGTAATTCCTATTTTATTTTTACTATCTGGTTATTTAAAACCAAAGTTTAAAAAATTGTCTAATTTAAGTATTATTTTAATATTTTTTATTTTAGTTTCTTCACTTGTTTTAGAAAATTCACCTTTAGTAAGGTTTTCTCTCTCAATTATATTTTTGACATGTGTTTTATTTACATATCATTTTTTTCAATTTAACAAAAAATTTAATACTAAGGTATTTAATATATTTTTAATTATTGGAATATTTTATTTCAGTTTAAAAAATTTTGATCGAATCTATCAAGCTAAATTTTCTGATTTTCCATGGCCGAATTACGTTAATGCAAACTATGAAAAAAGAAAATCAAATATAATAAATGTCTTTATTTACAGACCAAAAAATATTGATCAAGGCTGGCAAGGGAGACTATGTTGGAATACACCTTTTATATGCACATATAATTTTGATAAGATTATTGTAAATAAGATTAAATTAAACTATTTAATGGTTTCAAAAAAATGAAAAAATATTTGATAGTGGGTGCAGGAGGATTTATTGCAGGTCATCTAATTAATAAATTACAAAATGATGGTAACTTTATTCGTGCAGTAGATATTAAACCTAAAGAGTTTTGGTTTCAAAGATTTAACGAGCCAGAAAACTTTACCTTAGATATGACTAAAATTGATAATTGTCTAAAAATGACAAAGGATATGGATTATGTAATTAATTTAGCTTGTAATATGGGGGGCATCGGTTTTTTAGAAAACAATAAAGCTGAGTGTATGGTTTCTGTATTAATAAATACGCATATGTTAATGGCTTGTAGAGAAAATAAAATTAAAAAGTATTTTTTCTCATCAAGTGCTTGTGCATATAATACAGAACTTCAAAAAAATGCAGATATAGTAGGTTTAAAAGAAACTGATGCATATCCAGCCATGCCAGAGGATGGTTATGGATGGGAAAAACTTTTTAGCGAGAGAATGTGTCGGCATTTTTACGAAGATTATGGTTTAGAAACTCGAGTAGCAAGATTTCATAATATCTATGGTCCGCTTGGTACATTTGACGGCGGAAGAGAAAAGGCACCAGCAGCATTATGTAGAAAAGTAATTGAAGCCAAGTTGAGTAAAAAAAAATCTATAGATATATGGGGAGATGGGAATCAAACCAGAAGCTTTTTGTATATAGAAGACTGCATTGAAGCAATTTTAAAACTTTTTAATTCAGACTTCAGGGAACCAATAAATATTGGAAGTGAGGAAAAAGTTTCAATAAACCAACTCGTTGATATTATTGAAAATATTAGTGGAGTAAAATTAAATAGAAATTACCAATTAGATAAGCCAAAGGGTGTTAATGGAAGATCTAGTAATAATGATCTTGTTAAAAAAGTTTTGCAATGGGATTATAATTATTCACTTAGAGACGGAATAAATAAAACTTATCATTGGATTGAGAATATGTATAAAACTAAGCCGAACAACGATTTTATAAAATTTACAAGAAATAGTTATAATTAATTTGGTTGCGGGGCTTGGATTTGAACCAAGGACCTTCAGGTTATGAGCCTGACGAGCTACCAGACTGCTCCACCC
>MDTA01033966.1_pt1 | contig 11475 bp, 3 predicted proteins | sample 811151 | NCBI WGS metagenome assembly MDTA01 (sample SAMN05326648, study PRJNA326480) | marine metagenome | isolation source: seawater | place: Indian Ocean: South | collected 2010 | reverse complement strand
CGGCAGCAACTCGATCACAAGCTCATGCTGAGGGGTGGGCAGCGAATGCGCTCGCCCGCCCTCGCGTCCGCATTCCGGACGTGGCGAATGCTGTGCGAGGAGGCGGTGCTTCGTAACGGCGCGATCGCGGCGGCGGCAGCGATACTGCGAGCGCAGGCAGAGGCCGAGGTGCGCATCAACGCAGAGCGCGAGGTAGCGGCAGCGATGCTCGAGGAGGAGCAGGCGCTGGCCGAGCGTGCACAGCTCGTGCTCTCTAAAAGCCTCGAGCGCCATGAGGCAGGCACGCGCGTCAAGTGTGAGGAACAGATATACGCACAACGTGAGGCGACTATGCGTCGCTTCATGCGCGATCGACTGTCGCGCGGATGGGAGCAGTGGCTGCACTCCTGCCGTGCGCGTCTCGCGGCAGTTGCGATGCTGCCGGGCGCAATGGAGCTCTCAATGCACGTCGGCTTCCGCAGGTGGCGTACGTGGTGGCTCGACCGACTGCGCGCGCTCGCGGCAAGAGAGCGGATGCACGGCAAGCAAACGCAGCTTGATCTCGAGGAGGAGAAGGCAGCGCTCGCGGAAGCCCTGCACCGCGAGCGTGCAAATGAGCAAGAATTGCAGGACGAGCGGCTCGCGCGCGATCAGGACCGCGCCGACCTCGAGGCACAGTTTGCTCAGATGGCGGAGGCCCACATGGCGGAGATGGATAAAGAGGTCCGCCGTCGGCTCGACAGTGTGATCCGCGGGTGGCACCATAATAAGCTCGTCCGCAGTTGGCGCACATGGATCGGCAACCACGCCCAATTTGACAAGATGCAGGCGCAGGTGCAGCGCGCCGCCACGCAGCTGCTGGCCCGCGCGGTCGTCGGCGCCTTCTCCATGTGGCGCAGTCAGTACCTGAAAGGGCTGCACCAGCAGGAGCGCTCCGCGATTGAGACAACGATGGAACGCGCCCAGCAGCAGCGCGAGAAGTACGCCCAGCAGGCGCTGCGTAAGGCGGACGCGGCAGAACGCGCGCGGCAGGAACTGGAGGAGGAGCTGGAGGCCGAGAGAGAGCAGAATCGGTTCAATCAGCGCGCCCTGCGTCGCAAGATGCGGGGTCGAACGGCTTCGCCCGCGCCAGTGCGCGAAAGCGGAAGAGGCCATCGGCTCAGCGACGGTTTTGGCTTGCGGACTGGGCGTGGCGACGACGCCGATGGCGATGAGGAGGTTAATGACGATGGCGAGTGCCGCGGCTCGGCGCGGCGCATCGTCTCCCTCGAGCGCCGGCTGCATAATATGAGCCAACGCTCGGCAGAGGAAGTTCACGAGCTCCAAGAACAGTTGGCGTGGCACACGAGCGCGCAGCAGGAAGCGCATGCGGAGCAGCTGCGCCAGCTGTCCAACGACCTGCGGACTTTGCGGGAGGAGCGCTTAGCAGCAACGTCTCCTCCCGTTGTTGAGATTGCTGGACGTGCAACTGCACATCAGCGCCTTGCACATCTTGAGACAGAGAACATGGCTCTCGTGGAACGGTTGCGCACTGACGCGATCGGTAGCGCTGCCCAGCGCTTGTGCGCCTTGGAGCAGCGGCTCACTGATGCGCTGCAGGAGGAGTCTAGAACGTCGCCGCAGACGGCAGAAGAGACGCGGGCGTTGCAAGCACAGGTCGATAGCGTAGTAAAACGGCTGGCGGACATGCGGGAGTTGGCCGAGTTGCCAACGCGTGGCGTGCTCGCACTCACCCCAGAGCGTGAGCGGCTGCGCGATGGCCTCAACCAGCTTGACGGGCTGCTCTCGGAAATCCGTCAGCAGGGTGCTTGCGAGAGCAAAGAGGTCCGTAACGGGCTTCGCGCGCTTGGCGCCGAGATCAACGCGCTGCGCGCGATCCGCTTCGCCGACGCTGCGCCAGGGCCGACGACGAGACCGGCGGCGCCACAGACGCCGCCCAACGGCCGGAGCTCCACCCGAGCGGGGCATGCAGCGCCCCTGCAGGTCGAGTTAGCTGATGGCGAAGACGTCGGCCAGACGCTCGAGCTGCTTCAGAAGCACATGGGTTCAATCGTTCGCCTGCTGTCCGATTCTGATGGCCATCCCGACTCAGACGAGGTGGTTGGATGGCTGGCGGCGATCGCCGAATGTCTCGCGATGGCGGTGCGCCATCACGATGCGGCAGACGCGTGTCTCACGACGGAGCGCTCGGAGGCGGAGTGTAAAACGATGCGAAACATATTCGCAGGGAAACTGGAGCGGCGCGATCCGGATGGGCAGCTCGCCCGGCGCGATGCAGCACATGCGCAAGCGATGGGTGCGCTCGAGCGAACGCTGCAAGAAAAAGATGACGAGGCGAAGCTGCAACGACAGGAACGAGCGAAGCACCACTTGACGCAGTTTGGTCTCAGAGCGGGCCTTAACACGTGGCATCAAGTGGTCGGTGAGCGAAGACGGCTGTGCAGTGCTGCAGCGCTGATCGGCCAAGCTGCTCTCTTAACCGCCTTCCGCGAGTGGTGTGCGTCATCCCTGTTGGCTGCCAGGAGGAAAGAGATTGAGGCGAGTGAGGCTAGCCATAAGAGGCAAATGCACGAGAAGCTTGCCATCGCACGGCATGGTAGCGACGTGGAGCGGCACCGTCGTGAGGCGGCGACGGACCAGCGTCAGCTTCAGCTTGAGGATGGCTTGGCCGAGCGGGTGCGCCAAGCCAAGGGGGCAGAGGAAGCGATAGTGCGGGTGGCGTGGTGCCGGCAGGAGTACATCGCGCGCCGTCTTGTAAACCTGCAGGTGGCGCGTGCCTTCGGAGGATGGGCAGAACGGGCACGGGAGCTAAGGTTGCGCCAGGCTACCACGCAGGCATGGTTCGCTTTCGGCAGCCCGCTGGAGAAGCGCGTGCTACGTGTTTGGCGTGGCTATGTGACCGAGAAGCGCTTTCTCAGGAACGCGGTATTGTGCATGCACCCACCAGCCCTCGCATCGGCTTTCAACCAATGGTGCGAGGTCGCGCGTGGGCGGCGCGAGGCGGCCAAACGGAAGACCGCCGAGGAGGACTTTGAGAAACGGCTGCAACAGCAACTTGCGGCACGGGAGACGACGCTGCAGCTCGAGAAGGCTGGCCTCGAGGAGCAGCTCGAGCAGAGGGAGCAAGCGGCGGCGGCGGCAGCCAAGGATCTCCTGGCTAAGCAGCGGCAGGAGCAAGCGGCGCGGCGCATCATACAGCTCGGCCTCGCACGCGCCTTCCGTGGATGGGGTGAGATGACCGACGAACAGAAATGTTTTAAGCGCGCGGCGCTCAGCCTGCGCAATCCCGGTCTCGCGGCCGCCTTCAACTGCTGGAAAGCGGCGATGCAAGTGCGATGGCAGCTGCGCAAGACCGCGGTGCGCATGCGCTCCCTCCAGGTCGCGATCGCTTTCCGCAGCTGGCGACGGGCTGCGGAGATGTGCTCGAAGCAGATGGCGAAGCAACGAATGTGCAAAGACTTCGAGGAGCGTCTGCGGGAGCACATCGAGCTCTTCCGGCGCGAAAGCGAGCAGGATCTGGCAGAATGCGCGGCAGAAGCGGCGAGGCAACGGCTACGTCTCGAGGAGAGGCTCGCCAAGAGTGAGAGCGCGCAGCAGGAGGCGGAGAGAAGGCACGCAAGTGTGGTGCGCCACAGGCAGGAGGAGGCAGCACAGCGGATGATGTACGCAGAGCTGGCGAACGCTTTCGGCGTCTGGCAGCACGACGCCGACGAACGGCGTGCATTCGTGCACATCCAGGCGCGCATGCGGTCTCCTGCGCTCTCGGCCGCCTGGCATCAATGGCAACGCGTCGCAGCGGGGGAGACGGCTCGCAAGCTGAAGGAAGACCTCGAGCGCGAGCACGAGGTGGAGCTGCGAGGGCGCCTCGCCTTGGAGCGCGGCGAGATGGAGCGCCGGCTGATCGCTCGCGACGCGGCCGCGGAGAAGCAGCGGCGAGCGCTCGAAAAGAAGTTGGAGGAGACAGAGAGAAAGCTGGCTGATGTGCGACAAGGGCAAGCGGCCAGCGCCGCCGAACATAGGCAGCGGCAGTCAGCGCAGCGCATGCGGCAGATGGGTCTAGTGAAGGCTTTCTCGTGCTGGTCAACGAATGTGGAGACTCGACGGCGGATGCGAAACGCAGTGGCAAGCATGCGCTGCCCTGCGTTAGCCGCATCGTTTGCCGAGTGGCGACGTGCGGCGACATTTGTGAGGCGGCACGAAAACCTCGAGGCGTTGCAGGTAGAGCACGCGCAGCACGCGAGGCAGCGGCTGGCGCTGGTGCGTTCTGAGAGCGGCATGCAGCTAGCACGCCTGCAATCGCAGCTCGACGAGGCGCACGAGCGGGCGGAGAAGGTGCAGGCGGAGAGAGAGCTTGCCCAGCGCAAGCTTCAGGTGCAAGCGGCGAGGCGCATGAAGCAGATGCGCATTGCGCACGCCTTCTTCTCATGGTTGGGAACGGCAGGCCAGCGGCGGACGCGCATTCACGCGCAGGAGCACATGCACAGCCGGTGCAAGCCGTTACTCATCGTGGCCGCCTTTCGCGAATGGAAGGCGCAAGCAGCGAGGTCGCGCCGCCAAAGGGAGCAAGATCTCCGCGAATCGCTATTCGAGCGGCGACTGCGGGAGAGGCTCGCCCAAGCTCGCTCATCAACGGAGCGCGAGCTCGCAGAGCGGGATGCGTTGACCGACAATCAGCGCCGCGAACTCCAGTCACAGGTGGCGGAATGGGAGCGCCTCTTGGTCGCCGAAAAAGCGCAGCGAGAGACACACGCGCTGCGCCAGCTTGAGCAATTTGCGTGGCGGGCAACGCACCGCATTTTGGCGCGCGGCTTCGACGCGTGGCGCTGCATGGCAGCGGGCGTCCAGCAACCGACGCACGTGTGCTCCCCGATGCTCGCCACTGCGTTTGCTCAATGGCGGCGGTACTGGCGCGCAATTATTCGGCAGGACGCGCACGTAAAACAGGAGCTGGTGGAGCGGCGATTCGAGCAGCTGCTGCGCTCCGCAAGCGAGCAGAGCGAGAGGGTGCTCGCCACCCGCAATAAAGAAGCCCGAGCGGAACGCCGAACCCTCGAAGAGGCGCTAAAGGCGAATCGTCGGGCCACGGATGAGGCGCGGGCCGCCCTGGATTGCGCTACGAAGCGGCATCACGAGAGCATGCAGCTCGCATGTACCGAGTCGGAGCGCGCATTAGCGGCTCGCGACGAGGTGTCGTCAGCGGAGCGGTGCGCGCTTGCTGAGCGGCTCGAGTTGGCAGAGCAGGCAGCGGCCGACGCTGAGGTGGTGCTCGACCGTGCCAGGGAGCAGCACAAACAGCAGCTCGCGCAGAGCGCTTCGGCGCGGCTATTGGTGTGCAACGGGGCTGACTCAGGTCGCCATGCAATGCAGCAGCGGTTGGAAGAGGCCGAGCGCGCCGCAAACGTGGCGCACACGGCGCTAATGCGCATGAGCACGCAGCACGAACGCGCCCGCGCACGCTGCGACTCAAAGAAGGATGCCGCAATGCACCGCGAAGAAGCAGCGGCTGAGCGGCGTGCGCTTCAGCAACGCTTGGGTGCGGCGGGGCGCGACGATTTTAGCCGACCGGGCCGGGATGCAGCCGACCAGGAACGAGAACTCGAGGCGCGCGACGCGGCGGCTTTGGCCCAGCACCGCCATCTGGAGCGGCGGCTGGAGGCAAACGACCTGCAGATGCGCGCTGCGGCATTGGAAGCAAGAGGCGTACGCCGCTGTGCGTCGCTGCCGCTACTGCTCGGCGATCCGCAGCGTCCACGTGAAGACGTCGAGGTGGACCACTGTCCGTCGCGTGGCTCTATAGACATGACGCCGCCGCCTCGCTTGATGCCACCACGTTGCGTTCACCCCCCGCGGTCGGTTGCCGTTGAGCAGGAGGAGGGCGAGCGCGGCGACGCACTCGCGGCGCAGCTGCTCGACCTTTCGATTCAGCTCGAGAAAATTGAGCGGCAGCGCGCCGTGAAAGACGTGCAGACCTCGAGGGCAGCCAACGAGGAGCTGATCGCGGCGCGTGAACGACTCGACGAGCACCTAGCGGTCGTCCAGCGGCAGCAGGAGGACGATTCGGCAAACCGACTGCAGCGGCTCGAAGCAGCGCTACAGGAGGCGGCGCGGGAGGCGTCCGCGCAGCCAATGTTGTCAGACGGTAGCGTGGCCGAGCTCGTCGAGGACCTCAAGAAGCAAGTGCAGGAGGCACGCGCACAGCAAACGAGCGAGCTAGCTGAGCTGCAATCCTCTCTGCAGGCACGAGTGGCACAGAGCATGGGCAGCGCCACATCGCATCTGGCGGCGCAACTCGCGCAGGTGCAGGCGGCGCTCGCCGATTTGCAAACGGCAAGCGAGCGCGCTCTTGCCGGCCGCGACGATGTGTCGGAGCGAGAACGGGATGCGTTAGTGCAGGCGGCGGAGAGGGAGCGTCGCATTTACCAGGAAGGTCTCGAGGCGAACCGTCGCGCGGCTGACGAGGCAAGGGCTGCGCTCGACCGCGCACGTCGGGAGCAAATGGAGGCGGCGGCGCCTGTATCGGCTTTGGACTCGCAAGTTATCGAGTTGAGGCGGCAGCTCCAGCAGCTCTGCGACGCTCAGCAGCGGGGAGGCGGGGAGGCGGCCGATTGGGCGTCTCGCGCAGCCGCGAAAAACGCGGAGGCCCGCGAAAGGCAGTGGCTCGAGCATCAGCTGGAGGCGCAGGCGGAGGCGGCGCGCAAGGCGCAGCAAGATGTGGATGGCCAGCAGCGTGAACTAATGAACCGGATCAACCTGCTCGAGGAACGGAAAACGAGCGAAGCCGCGCGGGCCGAATCAGCGGACAACCTGCGTGCGGCGTCGGCGGATGATGCACTCAAAACGCTGAACGAGCACGCGGCCGTGCAGGCGGACAGGCAGAATCAGCTCGAGCTGCAGATTCGAGCGATTTCGTTGGCGAAGGAGGACCGGGTGGCGCAAGGCCAGGAGAAGCTGCTCATGGACATGAGGGCGGAGCAATCGGCGAGCCAAGCGAAGTTTGATGAGCTGAAAGAGCTGCTAATGAAGATACAGATCGAGGCTGGTGGAGGTGGCGGCAAGGCAGGCGCGGACCGCCAGGGCAGCGACAGCGGCAAAGACGACCGCAAGGGTCGCAGCGATAGGAGCGAAAGCGATGAAAAGGAGGCTGATGAGCTGCCTGCGCCGCCACCCGAACCTGATGAGGTAGCTCCCGAACCAGAGGAGCCTGACGAGGCACCGTTGCCACCTCCACCAGTGGAGACTTCCGCGCGGCGGCAGACGGGGGAGAGTGGCCGGGCGCGTTTCGAGGAGATGCTCGACAATAAATCGCTCTACTCGGAGGAGGAGCTCCTGGGGGAGGCGTTGGGGTTGTTTACGGACGGGGCGTGGTGAGGGCCGTGCTCCCTTCATCTTTTTCTTCTTTCGTTACTGTGTTTAGGTGCTTGGTGTAGGAGGCAGTAGTGAGTAGACCACATCGTCGCCGACCCGGGGTCCCTACACTACGAGCGCACGCAGCGGCCTCCAGCGAGTCTGATGTAGCGGCCTCCAGCGTCCGCGGCGACCAGCTGTCGAGAAGCTGATGTAATTGTTCCGAATGTTCGGGTCCCCTCGATCCACTTCTGAAAAGTCCATGGAAATTCTCAACAAACCAATGAGGGTCGGGTTGGATCGTAAAGTTTGACAATACACAGATCTTGAAAACAAAAAACCAACACAAAGGCTCGGCAAGGCTAAAAGGAAAAGCGCCGCGCCCTCGCTCCTTATGACTGCTCCTTGTGTAGATAGCTCTCAACTCATAAACTCGACGGCGAGGGCCGTGTTCTCCGCCTCCGCATCGCCATCGGCCCGGGCGGCATTCACACGTGCCGTGAAGGAAATCATATCAACCGCGCGCACGATTACGCCATTGCGATTGACGTCGACGGCGCGCACGAAGCCTTGCAAGGGCTTACCGCCTCCGGTGAAGTGGTGTGATGCATAGAAAGGCTCGAGGTCACTCACGTGCAGATCATGCGCCGTCGCCTCGAACTCGGAGACGAGCACGACGGCGACTTCAGCACCGTCCTCCTCGAGGTTGCCTATCGCGCCTAACGGTCTGCTTAGTGACTGTAGCGAAAGTGACTGGCGAAAGAGCCGGTGCAGGTGAAAGAAGAGCAACTCGTTAACATCCTGTTGCTGCGAGAGGTACCGGCCAAACTTGCGCTGCATCTCTCGCGACACCGCATACTTTTGGCACGAGATGACGCTTTTCAGGAGCACCGAGATGGCCAAGTCGACATCGTCCGCACGCACGCTCGTGCACAGGTGCATGCGTGCCGACGCCTCGGCCATTCGGATAATACTCTCGATGTGTCTTACGGCAATGTGCACGCCGCCCGACGCTGACTCGCGGCGCAGCTCGGCGTACACACCCTTGATCTTCTCCTCGTCGATTGCCGCAAGCGCCGGCCGCACTGCCTGCCGTGCATACATAATGTATTTGCGAAGGAGTGTCTGCCTGACCGGGCCAGTAACAGCGCTCGACTCGACCGCCTCCTCGACTCGGTCGGCGAATTTCGGGTGTGAACGAATGTGCGACTCGATGACGAATTCGGCGAGGCGCACGTCCCCCTCCGGCTGCGCGTCCCGGCCAGAGCATGCAAACAAAACAGTCAGGCTCAGGAGGGCGAGGGGCGGTTGAGGGGGGGTCAGGCTGCGCACGTCGACGCGATCTCGGACGACACAGATGCAGTCGAACCGCGAGAGGATCGGGTCCGTGAGATCGACGTTCTCGTTGAACGTTTTGGTGCCGTCATAGCGTCCGCCGACTGGGTTCGCCGCCGCCATCACCGCGCACCGTGCCTGCAACGACGTGATTATACCCGCCTTCGAGATCGAGATGCTCTGCTGCTCCATCGCCTCGTGGATAGACGTGCCTGCCCGCCACACGAGAAACCGTCGAGTAGCTCAGTTGTGTTGCAGCATAGAAGTGCGCGCCCGGCTGGCCACGTGAACATAGGGAGAGGGGTCCGCGGCGGCGGCTCGTACGGTCAGCATCGTTCATCTTATCAAACTCATCGATGAGGCAGACGCCTTGATCAGCGAGGACAAGGGCACCCCCTTCGAGCATCCACTCTCGCGTGACGGCATCCTTGCGCACCGAAGCAGTCAGGCCGACGGCAGAAGCGCCCTGACCAGTCGTGTACACGGTGCGCGCCGACGTCTTCTCGACATACTTGAGGAACTGCGACTTTGCGGTACCGGGATCACCGAGGAGGAGAACATTGATGTCGCCGCGGACGCGGTGCTTGCCGTGGACGTCCTTTGAGACTCCGCCAAACATCGAGAGTGCGATGGCCGTCTTGACGTCGTCTAGGCCATAGATGGAGGGTGCGATCGAGCTCATCACCTTCTGTGCGAGCTGTGGGTCCTTTGAGAGCGTGAAGACGTCGCGCTTATCCTCGTCGGTGAGCGTCTTAGACGAGAAAAGCTCCTCGCGCTTCTGGACATGGTTCGCCTCGATGAGAGTCGCGAAGACGGGAAACCCTGCCTTCGCGTTGAGGCCGACGTCAAACTGGGTCGTGTAGATGCCGGTCACCTCGATCTCTTCGCCCGGACGCGCGCCGTCGATCAGGTCCCACTGCATGATCACTTCCTTGTGCCGGGGCAGTCGGCCGGGCGGCACCGAGCCGGGCGATTCCTGCAGCGTGATCTTCTGGTAATTGCAGTAGATCGTCTCCTCCGTGTTTAGGGAATACGGACCCTTCGACTGCCAGGCCGCGAGCGCCGTGGCTCAACGGCGAATGCGCAGGGCGAGCGTTCCGCCTTCGTGCAGTTACCTGACAAGAGGGGCACGGTACCCCCTTCATGTAGTGCTCGCCGCCGTCCTCGTTTATAGTGAAGGGCCCCACGACATATGAGCAGTGTGTGCAAGTGTACTTGCATGCCTTAAGCTGCGGGAAGACCTGCGAGCGACGTGTGACGACTCCGGCGACCTTAACGAGGCAACCGACATGCGCCTGCCGCAGGTCGCGAATGGGGTCCTCGATTGGCAGGTCGGTGATACGGACATGGACGGTCTGATGGATTAAATCGTAGTCGGGGAACATGATTCGCACAGCTGTTTCCGGACAACAAGAAGGATTCGGTTCGGTGCGGAAAGAGCGAGCGTGCATGCGCGCAGCTGCGAGGCGGCGCACTGTCCATCGCGGCCTCGTCGAGCAGCTTGAGCATTTCGCGCGGCGCGTCGGCCACCCAGATGGCAAGGATCGGTACTGCGTGTGACAGGTGGTGATAGTTCACCTCGAGCGACTCCGAGTTGGAAGCGCACATGCGGCGTACACGCTGCGCGTACGAGCCCGTTCCAGAAACCACGTCGCGGCCGTGATCCTGCAAGAAGCGGCGAAAGCGCTTCTTAACCTCCTCGCTCACAGGCTGCGAGGCGATCCAATCAGAGAGCGAACACTGGTAGTCCTCGAGGTTAATGTGCACGCCGTCGTCCTCCAGGAAATCCTCGAGGCCTGCCGCCGCTGCCTGTTCGGGATCGTCGTAAGTTTGAGCTGGCTCAGCGTCACGTCGTCGACGCCGACGGCGGAGACTACGCTCGCTGCCGTCGTCGTCGTCTGACGTTAGCAATGCTTTTGGCATGCGTGTGCGCTGCTCACGCTGATCGCGTGCGTCAAGCGCTGCGTCCGCTGCCGCGCGAGTGCCAACATCCATCTCATCATATTCGTGCTCGTCGAGGCCATCGGCCTCATATGCATCAAGTGCGCCCATCGGCCGGTAGTCATCCTCCATGCCATCACCAATGAGGTCCTCGCCATCCTCCTCTTCCTCGGGTGTGGGTGGGTGGTATTCACGGGAGGGTGGTGGGAACGCATTTCCCAACACAGGGGAGTTGGAGTCGTCCTCGGCGGCTGACTGCTGAGGCGATCTAGAGGGAGATAAGCTCCGCGCCCTCTTGGACATGGCGGCAAAATCGGATCGGGGCCCTGAGCAGGTATGATCTTCGATTGTGTCTTCCAAATATCTGTTCTGTTTTTCGGTACAAGCGCGCCGACTAAATGAGTTTTTGTCCGTCCCCGTGCAAACACTCTCCCCACCCCCCTGTCCCGCGCACGCCAAACAACACTGTCCCGACCCTCCAAAAGTGTGTCCCCTGCCGCACAAAACACTCAATGCTCCCCTCGAAAAAAGGCCGCTCCGCGGCTCACTCCCACTAACATCTCGGTCGAGCCTTCCCGCTTCCTTTCCTTGTGACTCTCATTCGATGGCTCGCCCGTCCTTGATCCAATCGCTCGTCTTCTGGTCGAGGGTTTCAGTTTGGCCAATCAGTCTGAACGCAAAACGGCCAAAGCGTGCTGCTGCCGTCGATCAATCGACGCATGGATGCAATGCTCGCTGATGGTCATGCGTTGATGTCAAACGCTTCTATCCTCGCTTCTCATAAGCGTGACGCTGAGAAACCTCTCGGTACGATTGCATCGACCAAGAGATGGCGTGGTGGTGTCTACATTCCTCCTGGTGGACGTCAACCCCTCG
>MDTA01150184.1_pt1 | contig 11477 bp, 7 predicted proteins | sample 811151 | NCBI WGS metagenome assembly MDTA01 (sample SAMN05326648, study PRJNA326480) | marine metagenome | isolation source: seawater | place: Indian Ocean: South | collected 2010 | reverse complement strand
GTCGAGGCCTGCCGCTCGCCGGTCGTCACCTCGCCAATCGCCTGCGGCGGCACGAGCAGCTGCTGCAGCACGTTGGCGCGCACGATCGTGTGCAGGTAGATGTTGTCGTTGAGCGACGCCAACGGGGCCACCGACATTTTGGGGGTGTGCCCGTCTGTGACGCGGTGCTCGTTGTGCCCGCGCCGCCCGACCTCAAGCCCGGCAATCGGGTCGGCGTCGTCGAGCGCCGCGTCGCGTGTGTTTCGGGCGGCGACCCCGCCGGCCCGCATCTTCTCGTGCTCGTGGTCGAGCGCCTTGATGGTGTCGACGCGGTTGCCGAGCAGCAGCTGAAAGTCGGCGTCCACATCAAGCTCGGGGTACCCCGTTGTCGGGGCCACCCCGTCAAACCACGGCCGGGTCGTCCCTGCCGCGGCCTTGAGGTCAAAGTGCGTGATGACCGCTGGCCGCGAGTTGTGCCAGTCGCGGCGGACGTGATTGTTCTCGAGCATGACTAGCCGCGCCGTGTCGACGAGCGCGTCGATGCACGGCGAGCGGTACTGGTCAAACTTGACCGGCTGGTCCTGCAGCAGCCGGCTCTTGCTGCCAAACGCCGGGCCAACGTCGGCGGCCGGCCGGGTGGGCGCCGACCACACCACCACCTTCCACGGCGACGGCCCGGGCCGGCTTGCCGCCCCAAGCTTGTCGCTGGGCCGCCGGGCGATCAAACGGGGGTTGGTGGTGGTGCCCGTCCACACGAGTTCGCACTCCCACGGCTCGGCAATCTCGATGCCCTTGGCGGTGCTGCGGAACACGATGACCCCGGTCGCCAGGATCGACACGACTGCCCGCCGCGCCAGGCTCAGCGGCAGCACCTCGGGGCCGATGACGTCGCCCGTGTGGTCGTACGGCTCGCCCCAGCGAACGTCGTAGTAGTCGTCGAGCGCCACGGTGAGCGCCTCAATCGCCACCTTCCACGGCGCGCACGTCCGGAGCAGCCGGAGCACGCCGGCCTCGCTGTACAGCTGGGCTTGCAGCTCCTGCGCCGCCCCGCGGCCGCCGGGCGGCCCGTGCAACGCCCCGCCCGGCCAGCCCGGAAAGTGCTGCCGCCACGCGTGTACCTCGGCGTCGGGCAGAGGGTGTGCCATGCTGCGCGCGCATCACCGTGCACGTGGCCGACTGCGGATATATGCCCGCACCGGCGCCGGTCACCAAAAATGCCGCGCCCGCCGCACGCGCGCGATGGCGCGGTGGTCACCGTGTGCTGGCGCTGCCCGGGGGGCGGGGTAACGCCGTTGCTGACGGGCCGCAACGTGGGCCACGCAAGGGCGTCGGCAGTGCCGGGCCGGTACCACCACGCCGTGTGCATCTCCACGATCCACGACCAAACGTGGCCTCAGATCGCGGGCGACCTTTTTTACCAGGCCTCGGTTAAGCTCTTTGTGGTATTTGCTGGCGCCTTATAGCGTCATTTTTTAAGTCAAGCATGCTGTCGCGGTTTTGGGCGATGCGGCGCGTCAAGCCGCTTCCCAGCGTTGGCCCGAGCGAGCTGACGGGGGTCCTCGGCCGGCCGCTCAGCGCCCGCGTGTTGGAGGACGCCGAGGCGATCGCCGGCCCCGAGGTCTTTGTGTGCGGTTCCGTGGTCCCGGTGCTGCTTGCGCAGGTGCTGCTGCACTGCGAGGCCGTGCCGGACATGCCGTGCCCCGGCATGCGGGCCCGGTGGCAAGAGGTTTTTGGGGCGCTGCTGCACAAGTGCCCGCGGGCGCGAGACGGCCGCGTCATCTTCGACAACGACGTGGTGTCCGTGTTTTCGATTGCATTGAGATACATGGCCCACGTACCTCTTCAGATGCTGCTTCAAAGCGGGTGGCAACCATCGGCGGCGCAGGCCGCCTCGCTGGTCGCCAGGTGGGCCTCGTACACGCTGTACTCCCGGCGCAGCGACGTGGTCATGTACAACATCCGCGAGACGATCAAGCGCATCGCCGTCGGCTGCCCCAATTGCATTGTGCGAGGGAGGCCGCTGTGCAACATTTCTCGCAGCGCCGCAGACGAGCGGGCGTCGCCGTGGGCCGCGGCGGAGCTTTACTACGGCATTGCGGTGCTGATCGACAACGCGGTTCTCAGCCGCGCGCAGTGGAAGGACATTTTAACGGTTCACGTCAACGGCGCCTCGTCGCACACGCTGCTGGGCCGCCTTGTCGAGGGCGCCAACGCACCGGGCCGGCCTCATTCTGCTGTTGACGCGGCGCTGGTCGCCATCAACTCGGTGATGACCGCCTCGGCGATCAAGGGCGGCGGGGCGGTTATGATGGGCTCGTTCTTGATGCTCAAGGGCAGCAACGACAGTCTGGGCCTGGCCAGGGCCATTGCGGCGATTGTTTTGAATATCGGCACCGTTTGTCCCGACTACAAGGCCAGCATGAAGGTCGCATACGGATTTTGGATTGCCAACGCCGAGGGCCGGTCGTTGGGCGAGTTGTGCGTCACGGTCGGGGCGTGCATCGACATGTGCGACGGCACCGACTTCGAGCCGGCGCATTTGTTCGAGCTCAAGGATAGCCCGGAGCTCCGATATAACCTGGGGCCTGTTACGATCCAGCTGCTGCTTGAGCACCAGGACATGCGCACTTGCCTCGCGACCAAGCTTTTGCTTGCGGTGATGATCAACAGAGCTCAAGGGTGGAACGCCGTGCCGAGGGGGCGCAGCACAGAGTGGGAGAAGGCGGTTGGCGACATTGCGGCGTACAACCCGCGGGTGGCATTGCTGGTGTTTCGGCGCATGTGCACCAGCCCCGCCGCGGCCTGGTCGGAGCACCGGTGGTCGCCGGTGCTGCACGAAGTTATGCTGCGCTGCGACGGCGGGTTCAAGACGTCCTTGGTAGGTCGCACTGTTAGAGCCATCTTTATGTGTCTTGGATCGCACTTTCGACAAGCTCTGCCGACCCTGCCATCCGAACTTATAGCTATTATTGTGGCAGAGACACTGCGCGGCTGGGACACACCACCTAAGAAGGGCCCTTTATTTTGCAAATAAATGGTTGGGTATATAAGTGCTTCGCCGGCGACCAAGCTAAGCTTACATTGTGGGGCTAAATTTTTGCATCAGCACGTCGCGGAGAGACCGGCCGGAGGCAGCCGGGGTGGCGGCAGCCGGGGCGGCGGCAGCCGGGGCCGGAACCGGGGCGGCGGCAACCGGGGCAACGGCGGCGGGGGCGGCGGCGGCCGCGGGCGTTTCTGTGCGGCGGCGTTTCATTCCAGTAGTCGCACCCTCGGCAGCCATCATCATCATTCTGTTGTTACACGCCATAATTGCTCGGTTCATCGTCTGTACCTTTTCGTGCTCGGGCGCCGACGCGAGCTGCTCAAGCTCGGCCGGGTTGTACCCGTAGGCCTGGCGCTCGCCCTCGGGGAACTTGTTCCACAGGTCTTTGATGTACGACTGGATAATCTCCCACCCCAGGTTGTTCTGCGCCGCCGCGGTCGACGCGGGCGTTGCGGCCACCGCCTTCTTGGCGGCCTCCATCTGCTCGCGGAACGAGTCGGCCTCGGTAGACAGGTTGCTAATCACATTGCGGACCGTCTCGGCCTCTGCCGGGTGCTGCTGCGCAAACCGCTCGAGGGCGTCGTGCGCTGTGGCTCCGGGGTTGGCAGGCTCGGCAACGGCCGGCACAACGGCGGCGGCGGCCGGGGCGGCGGCGGCCGGCTCGGCGGCAACGGCGGCGGCGACCGGCTCAGCGGCGGGGGCGGCGGCAGATGCGGCGGGTGCGCTCATGGCTGCGATGTTTCCGGCGTGGCCGCCCCGCGGCTGGTGCGGATATACGTAGCGCCCACTGATCGCAGCGCCGGGGCGCGCCGGCTCTGTGGTCAGCGTCACCTCGAGCGGGGTCAGCGAGCCGTCGGGTTCGGTGCGGTGGGTCAGCGACAGGTACCGCAGCATCCCGCCGTCGACCATCTTTGCCACCAGGCCCGACGGCTCGTCGAGCTCAAACGTCGCCGTGCCGCCGTCGCCCGCCGACAGCACCGTGCCCACGGGCCGCTTCAGCACGTCGTTGGTTTTCTGCGACGCCGAAATCAGGTGCTGGTGCATGCTCCCGGCGTCCTCCCACGCCACGTCCATGATGCCGCTGTGCTCGTACGTCACCGGCAGCCCCGCCAGCTTGCTCGAGATTTCTCGCTTCTGCTTGGCCGTTAGCCACCACCCGTCGAGCTCGCCGGGGCCACTCTTCTTTCGCAGATCGTGCCGCGCCAGCGCCATCGACGCCGTCGACGGGTACCACGACCCCAGGTACCGCGGGGCGGGCATCGCGGTGGCGTGGGCGCACGGAAGGCATCCTGGATATACCGCGGCGACACGGCGCGGTGGCGTACGGCAGTGGTTGAATTTAATTGTAAATTATTGATAGGGGGTGCGCGGGTATGTATCTTACGCATCGCTGAAAGCGACCTTTAGGTCGGTCAGTCTTGAAATAGATTTTGAAAGCGCCTGTATCTGGGTTGCTTTAGCATGCAGGCTGTTGTTTGTACGTAAGTAGTCGACGGCCAGTCGTAGGCGATCAATGCGCGCTGCAATGTCGCTTTGGTCTTGTGCGAGAGATGTGTTGCTGGTAAAATATCTCCCGTAAGCTTCGCAAAATGCTTGTACTTTGAACAATATGTTTTCTTCAACGGGGGAATGCACAATATGTTCCAGCTCGGATTTAACTTGGTTTGCCTTTGCCGTAACAGCCATAGATGTTTCCTTAAGCCTGACGTTGTGCGTTAATCTCCAGTTTTCTACAATGGTGTCGACGACGCTTTGAACAGTGTAGACGGCGTGCGACTGCGGGTCTCTGGCGATGTTAGCAAGCTGAGGGGGCGGATACTTTACCCCCCGTGGGTTGCCGTGTAAGGCCCTCCGAGACGCATCTTCGTGTAGGGTGGGCGCACCGCCGATTAAATTGTCGGCAATGCCCTGACTGAATCTAGGGGGCTGGACGCTCATGTCAACCTGCTATTTTCATCAGCACAAACAGTAGCAGATATATACATTTGTGTAGATATAATCAAATCGATCAAGAGGCATACAAAGATTACATCCCCGTGTCCATGCTTCCGCCGCATGACGTGTCCATGCTTCCGCTGCAGGCGTTGGCGCAAATGTTGCGGAACCACGAGGTGCAGGCGTCGCGGTCGGCCGCCGACCAGGTGACGGGGGGTGCCGCGGTGCCGCCGCCGCGGTTGCACGCCTCGAGGATCCGGCACCAGCACTTGCGGATGGCGTTCTCGGCGGCGTAGTTGCGGGGGGGCGCAAACCGGGGGCCGGCCGCGGCGTGGCAGATGAGCTTCATGCCGTTGCGGTCGGTCGGGTTGGCCACCGCCAGCCGCGACATGCACGCGAGCGCCGACGCCGGGGTCGAGTCGAGCGGCCACGAGCACACCTCGCCGGTCGACGGGTTCATGCACCGGATGCACGCGCCCCCGCCCCCGGACCCGCGCGGCAGGCACGCGGCAAACTTGGCTCGGGCGGCGGCGCCGCCGTCGCTGCACATGTACTCGCGGCACCCGTCGAGGTACTGGGACAAACCAAGCTGGAGCGCCCGGTCGTGGTCGTCGCACACGCCGTCGACGTAGCCCAGCATTGACGCCGCCACCGTCGGCACTCCGGACATCTCGGCGTACTCGGGATCAAAGCACACGGCGCCCGTGTCGGCGTCAAAGCACACGCCGGTGCGGCCCCAGCTTGCCGCGCTCGCGCCGCCCACCAGCCCGCTCTCGCCCGGCATGTGCTGCCGGAGCCACACGGCGTGGACCGGCACGCCCCCGGTCGCCCCGGGGCCGCCTTGCAGCGGCTGCGCCGCGCCGAGCATGCACTGCAGCAGCACCGCCACGTCCGGGTCGCTCAGCCCGCCTTGCATCGGAATCACCCGCTGGGTGATCATCATCGCATCGTCCTCGTCGCAGCAGGCCCCAAACGGGTTGCCGCTCATCGTTGGTTCGTCGCCCATGGCCGTGTCCGCAAAGCCGGAGCGGACGGGCAGCACGCCGTAGTTTGGCCCGTAGATGCGTCGCCCGGGGCTCGCCAGAAGAACGGTGATGCTCGCCTCGCACGCGTGCGCCGACCATGCTAGGAGGCGACCGAGAATGGGTGCGTTTCCATGGTGCCAAATTGCTGTGGTATAATTTTGGTAGGGCATTGCTTTAAGTAGTAATCGTTGAAACCCTGGCATATCGCCCTTGATAGTGAAATCGGCTGCGTCCTCTGAGACATAAATGTAGTCGCCAATCTGTGCCTGGCCACCGTTTTGGCGTTTCAACTGATCATACGGGTACGACACGGTGGCAGGCCCGCTGGTGACAATGGCAAATTCGCCCTCGATGCCCTCGCCGACATCGGGCAGGCCTTCGTACGCAACGCCGACGAGCTTGCTGTTGCGGTTACGATCTGGCTCTTCCATAAATGTGTGGCGGCACGCGGTGACGCGGTGAAAGCCGTCGTAGGGCATGTTTTTGGTGGTGTTTTGGGGGCACCCGACGACGACGGAAAACGGCGGCACAAACCGGTGGGCGTGGCTGGCGTCGTCGCCGTTGCCGGTGACTTTGGCGTTGCTCGACCGGACCGGCATGAGCGGGCCGGCCGGCCACGACGTCGGCGAGGCGGGGCCTACGTACACGGTGCTCATTGCTGCGGCCGCGTGCCGGCAGGCGGGGGCGTGGCGTATATATGAAAGAGATGGTCATTGCTGCTGCGCGCCGACTACCGCGAGCTTGCTGACGTACACGAGCACCAGCCCGAGCACCGCCACGAGCGCCGTCACCCCGGGCGCCTCGGTCGTCACCACCGTCGCCTTGAGCACGTTGGCCACAAAGTTGGACACAAACTGCACCGCGAGCGTCGTGCCCCGCTGCAGCAGAAACACGACCAGCTTGGCGAGCTCGAGCTTGATCTGGTCGGTGGTGTCGAGCACAATTCCCCCCTTGGCCGCCTTGGCGCCGTAGCGTTCGACATACTGAGTGGCCGTCTGCGTCGCCCGCATCGCCACGTAGAGCCCGGCGCTGACGCTGAAGATGAGCATAAACGCCGAGGCGTCAAAGCCGTCGACGACCGATTGCGCCGCCGAGAAGCTGATGGAGAAGGTGAGCGTGTTCTCGGCGATTGTCAACACGCGGCCAATCTCGGTCGCGCCGGCCTGGCTCAGCATCGCGGAGCGGGTGTGCTCAGGCGCACCCGCGTTCATATATACGCCCCGCGCGCAGGCCCACGAGGAACGTTGAGCGTCATGGCGGCCAAGGTCTACGTGTCCCCGATCGCCCCGGTGTCGTCGAGCAACCACGAGTGTGTGCACGCTCGGGTCGTCCGCACCGCCGGCGGCGGCGAGGGGCCGAGCACCACGCTCTTCGTCCCGCCGTTTACGCCGGTCGTGCAGATCCACCGCGACAGCGTCATCGGCGACAAGGGCGACTTTATGCCCGTCGGGGCGCACTGCATTGAGACGGCGGCGGTGTTTGGGATTGGCGGCACCACACGGAACACCACGACCCAAGACCACATGATGCTTGGCGTCTCGCTCGAGGGGGTCGACGAGGGCGCGGCAGCCGAGGCGATGCAGTGCCCCGAGGCCGGCGGGCTGCCCGTCAAGGTGACGGGCCAGGCCATTGTGGCGTACCCGTTTAATGAGCTGTATGGCATTGAAGAAGACCACAAAACCAATTTTTACGGCAAGCCCGTCTTCGTGTACCCGACCGTCCCCGCCGACTTTACCGTGCGCGGCGACCCCGAAGGCTTTAAACGGATGAAGATGGGCATCGAGCAAAGATGTAACAACGAGATCGGCATCAAGCTCGGCGTGCTCGTGGGCAAGCCGTATGGGGCGATGAGCGACGGCATCGAGGCGCACATCACCGTGTACCTCGACCCGTTTGGCCACAGCGTGAGCGGGGCCGCGCACCACGGCCCGGCGAGCGCGGGCTTTGCCGACGTGGGCGAAGAAGGTGGCCCGGCGGCCAAGAAGCGGCGGTGCATGGCGCCCGACGCGCACGTGTCGCTGCTCAAGTGCTGCGCGGCGGCCGCGACCACCTTTGACGGCAAGGGCCAGCCGCGGTTTGCGAGCTGGCTGGCGCCGCACGGCACGCAGCAGGTGGGCAACATTGATGGGCTCGACGTTGGGCTCACGTTTAGCGGCGGCGAGGCGGTGGTGCCGGGCGCGGTGGCCGCGGGCGACATGCCGACGCCGGCGCAGGCGCTGCTGCTGCCGGCCCACGTCGGCGACACGTGCAGGCCGAGCGAGGGCGTGGCGTCGACCCGGCAGCGGCTGCTGACGGCAACGGCGGCGTTCCAGCACGGCGGCGACGACGCCGCGCCGGCCGAGCCGGTGCACTCGGTTGTGTCGAGCAAGGTGGCGTACGCCTGGGGGCCCGAGGGGTCGCGGAACATGCTGACGGCCATTGCGGCGCCGACGGTGGCGGCGTTTGCGCTGCCCAACGCCGAGGGCAAGCTGCGGCGGGTGCCGACGACCCGGGTGCTGCTGCACGACGACCCGAGCGTGCACGACGCCATCGCCTCGGAGCTCGCCGACGTCGTCGCCGAGTCCAACAAGGCCGGGTGGGGCAGCCGGGGCAAGCTGACGGCCGCCGACCGCGACGCCAAGACGGCCGAGATCCGCGCGCGCCTGGCCTCGACCGTGGGCCCGCTGCTCTGACCCTTGTTTCAATATATCCGCGCACTGCTGCACGGCGGTTGTCACCATATAACTGCCCAGGGCGCGCAGCAGTGTAGTGCCGTGTGCTCGCCATGTCAGCCAACACGTCAGACCTCGGGGCCACCCAGTACGAGACCAAGGGTGAGCTTGGCAAGTCGACGCCGGCCGGCGATGCCGTCCGGCAGACGATCGCCGGGCTGCTCGGCCACGGCGTCGCGGTCGAGGAGCTGTCGCTCCAGGGCCACAACCGCCCGACCAAGTACACCGGGATCCACACCACCCAGGGCATCCCGTTGATGCTCTCGGGCCAGGCCGATGTGGTGCAGGTTGATCTGAGCGAGAAGGTCGCGGCGTACCCCGACCCCATCAAGCTGATCCTCCAGTTTCTGTACACCGAGGGCCGCAAGGTGGTCATCACCAAGCGCACCGTCACCGGCGGCGGCATCGGTGTGGTGCCCGAGCGCACCCGCGGCCAGGTCGCGTCCATGCAGGTCGAGACCCGCAGCGAGGTTCTCACCCGGTACGGCGGCGACATCACCATGAACCTCAACGCCTGGCTCAAGCCGGCCGAGGCCGCGGCCGAGCTGTCGGGCAAGCTGGCGGCGCAGCGCCGCGAGCTCGAGAAGACGCTGGTCCGGATTGGGTACGAGACGGTCATGAAGTCGGGCACCCCGATGCTCGACGCCATCATCAACTCCAACTCGGTCTACGGCATGCAAAACCGCCGGGGCGACCCCACCGCCAAGCGGTTCGCCGAGCAGGTGTACGCCAAGTCGCTCTTCGGCGCGCTGTCGCGGTTCAAGTACCCGCTGCCAAACCTGCTCGCCGCGGCCCGCAAGGCCTCGGCCTACCGCCCGGGCAACGCCGGGGTGCCGTCGATCCTCATCCTGCCGCACGGGCTGCCGGCCATGTCCGACTACGTCAAGCCGGAGAAGATGAAGTTTAAGCTGTCGGGCCTCGACTACCGCGAGCACGAGACGCTCGACCTCAGTGTCCAGAACGTCTACACCGACCCGGCCACCAACATCAAGATTATGGCGCACATCCCGCCCGTCAACACGTACTACGGCACCGGCGCCCCGACGTCGGACGCCTCGCTTCTCTCCCGCAAGGTCGGCATCATCTCCGCGGTGATGTCCAAAGGAGCAAATTCACATTCTCCAAATGATGACACGTACATTTTTAACCTCGAGGCCGGCGAGTACCAGCGGGTCATCCCGACTGACGCCACTGGGAATAGAAATCATACCATGTACCCGTTCCGGGCGCTTCAGTACACGCGTAATTCAATCGGCGTTACAGGTGCAGACCAAGAAGACAGGCCAGACGCGAATGGCCGGATTGGGCATAATCAAACAAACTCGTTTCATCGCGTGGACGTGGGCAAGGCCCTTCTTGGTGACAACAACAACCTTCAAGGCGTTTTACGATACTTGTACAAAGAAAGGACTTTAAATGGTGACGCTGAATACGACCCCAACCAGAATTGGCAGAGGGCCAACGTCGCCATTGCGGCTGCGTACTACAGCAAAGTCAAGAACACGGATGAGGGGCCTTTGGCATTTGAATTTTTTAACCGTGCTGCGTTCTTCGAGCGCGTGTCCCGAGCTCAACGCGCAGGTGCCAGAGCTGGCGCTGGTCAAGCCAAGGTGACCAGCGTCCATCTGCGAGCCAAGTTTATGCTAACTGAGATTATTGGGCGCATGGTAATCAAGGCGTTCCCAAAACAAAATCTGGCTGTGGCCCAAGAGATTGAGCTACAGGAAGGCACTGAAATTGAGGGGCCCACAAAGCTTGTCTTTGAAAGCGACTACTTTACCCCCGAAACATGCACATCGGCTGATGACGCAAGGGCGCTCATTGCACCATACAATCTTGACGAGCACCCCAAGACATATGATGGCGCCACACGAACAGATGAAAAGCGCGTCGCGGGCTACCGCCTCACCGTTTTGCGGATGGGTGCCGGGATTCTGGCGTGCGACACGCCGGCGGAGAACGGCAAGCTGATGATGGCGTTTCCGTTTAGCGACGTGTACTCGTCGCAAGAGGACTGGGAGCTCCGGACCCGGGTGTACATGGGCGGGTGCGTCGAGGTGCCCGAGAACATTCTGATCATGCACGACATTGCGTTCGAGGGCGTTATCTCTGACCGGGTGTACGGCTCAATCGACGAGGCGCAAAAGGCCGGCGACCGCGAGGGCGTCGAGCACTACGCGGGCGACCCGCGCGACCCGTGCACCACCTACGACAGGGCAGGCGGCGCCGTCGTCACCTACAGCGGCAGCCCGCTCGGCTGGCTCGACAGCGAAGAGGGCTTCCCCATTGTGACGGGCATGCAGGTGTATTCCGAGCACGACGAGATCCAGGCCAAGCGCCCGCGCGACACTGGGCTTTCCGCGCTGGCTTCGGCTCTTGGTGGCCCCAGGCCGGCTGTCGTTCCCGCAGCCGCAGCAGGAGGCCGCCCTTGATATCTTTTCTTTTAATTACCATTTCTTATAATATATTCGCTTGTTGCACTGGAGGTAGACGGCCTTGTCTTTAGCGATAAGCGTGAGCATGTCGTTGTGGGCGGTGCCGTCGTCGTTGGCGAGCAGCGTGTCAATGTGAATGCCGGCGTCGCCCGCGCGCTTGAGGCGGCGGAGGGCGCTGTTGGCGGCGCCGGCGGTGCGGACAAAGCAAAGAGCGTGGGGAGGCGCCCGCCTGACCTTGGCGATGCCGAGCCGCAGCGCGTGCCGGCGCGCAAACACGCGGGCGGCGCGGTCGGCCTCGGGCGTCGAGCTCGGCACGGTGATGGTGGTTCCGGCGGCGGGGGCCGGCCCG
>MDTA01160322.1_pt1 | contig 11478 bp, 9 predicted proteins | sample 811151 | NCBI WGS metagenome assembly MDTA01 (sample SAMN05326648, study PRJNA326480) | marine metagenome | isolation source: seawater | place: Indian Ocean: South | collected 2010 | reverse complement strand
ATGTATCACATGTTAAGTGTTTGGAGTAAATGTTTCACCACAACCACACTGGGCGCCTGCGTTGGGATTTAAGAATGTTAATCCACCACCCATAGGAGATTCTTCCCATATAATCTCTGTTCCTACTAAATACATAAGACTTCTATGACAAACTTGTATGTTAAGATCATCTATTTTTATAACCTCGTCGTACTCATGTGGTTGTTCATTGTTAGGCATTATACTATATTTAAGACCATTACAACCTCCCGCCTTAACACCTATAAGCAGAGCTTTACAATTATTTTGTTTTACCACATTTTTTAAATGACTTACAGTCTTTTCACAAAACGATAATATCGGTTTAGACATCTATACTATATCTGCATATATGTTTTAATTTGATCTTCTATTTTTTTTTCCCAGTTATTTTTATCTAACCAAACATCTTCTTGTAAAATTCTAATCACTGGTATATTTTTTTGTTTAGCTTTAATTTCTTTATACTTGTCGCGTATTTGCTGACACAAAGGGGCTTTCCAATTCATTACTTGCTTAAAATGCTGACGTCCATCTAATTCTATTATTATATTTTTTTTACCTCTAATTGTAATTAGGAAATCAAATCTGTATTGATATTTACCTTTATTTATACAATCTTTTTTTACATTATATTCAATATATTTAGTAGAGCACCAAACTGGAGCATATTCTTTTTTGATAGATATTATTAAATCACAATTTTTAAGCCAATTTAATAACTTTAATTCAGTTTTGTTTATACAATGTGGACACCAACGCCCCCTTTTAATATTAGACAATCTACTATCAAATTCATGCCCACAAACATCACAATCAAACCAAAACTTATTACCAGTTGTCAAAAATACATCTCGTGGTGTTAATTCATTTTTATCACTCCAACAATCTACCTTTTTTTTTCCAGATGAAGTGTTCTCATCGTAACTTGCAAAAGATTTATTATGACAACTATAACATAATATTTCACTTGAACACATTTTTTGACTGGAACAATACGGACACCATTTCCCTTTTCCTGTAACATCAGATAATCTGCTGTCAAATTCGTGCCCACATACATCGCAATCAAACCAAAACTTGTCATTACTTTTAATAAAAACATCTCGTGGTGTATTTTCATTATTACAACTCCAACAATCTACCTTTTTTTTCACAGATGGAGTTTTACCGCTGTAACTTGCGAAACTATTATTATGACAATATCGACAATCTTCTTTATCACATAATTTTTTATTAGAACAATAGGGACACCAACGTCCAAGTCCTGTAATACTATTTAAAGTACCGTCAAATTCGTGACCACAAACATCACAATTAAACCAATACTTAGTCCTAGTTCGAATAAAAACATCTCGTGGTATATTTTCATTTTTACTACTCCAACAATCTACTTTTTTTTTATCTAATGGAGTTTTCCCATCGTAACTACCAAAAGATTTATTATAACAATATTCACAATCTTGTTTATCGCATAATTTGTGATTAGAACAATATGGACACCAAGACTCTGATCCTGTAATATTACTTAATATACTGTCAAATTCATGCCCACAAACATCACAATCAAACCAATACTTACTAGCATTTTTAAAAGAAACATCTCTTGGTTTTAATTCATTTTTATCACTCCAACAATCACGTTTATATTTGCCTGAAGACGTTTTTCCTTCATACTCCGCAAAACTTTTTTTCACTTTTTTTCTAACCATGATTCAACATTAAAGAGTATTAATAATTACTTCAATTAAATATTTATCAAATTTACAAAATATATTATACTTCTATATATGTTTTAAATAAAACGAAGTTAAATTTGATTTTTTATTTTTATTCAGTCAATATCATAAATATGAACCCATTATCCCCAGTCATAGAATTAACAACCTATCTAAAATCTGTTTCTAATAAGTTATTAAATTATTCTTCCAACGAACATCAACCACCAAAACAATTTATGCATTCTAACCTTGCAGGACTACTTATAGGTGTCAGTGAAAATTTACAACTAAAATCTCTATCTTGGAATTTTAATAAAGATACCTCTTACACACTGAGTATAAAAAATATGATTCAATACCAATCTAGTAAGTATGGGTTCTACTATAAACTAATCAACTGGTTAACAAGATTATCAGACGACATAGAATATGGCAGAAGCTCATCAAAAGCCTTTACAATTACAGTAACAACAGATTATACCGATATTATTCGGTTATCAAAACTTTATAGCGATAAACCTAAATTATTACCGATATACAGAGATACAAATTGTATTTTCATTCATATATTATATAATATTCTTATTCCATGGACTTCTATTACCAAAAAATCTAAATTAAAATTTAAACTAAATAACTCAGTGCTGCAGATAGATTTTTGCGATGATGTCGTTATAGAAGAAAATATTTTTGGCGATTACGTTGTTACCCTCAAATTTGTAACATATACTGATTATTATATAGGTATGCGTTTCACACTTCCGTCATCTACTGATAGAACTTTAGATGAACTCATGTGTATTGCATCAGATAATACTAACTTTAAAACCATAAATAATCACTCTTTCAATGGTGTGCGGATTCCTTGCTTTAAAACACAAATTGATAACGAATATTCTCTTAAAAATACAGAAATCAACTCATGGAATATTGTACCGTTTATCAAAAATAATGTATTAAGTCTTGACAAAAATGGTATATATCTTGGTAAATCTAAAGCAGAGTTTGACAACGATAATATGTGGAATGAAACTCATTTAGAAAAAAAAAATTATCTGAATTTTTATAAAGAAGACTCATCATATTGCCCAGAAAATTTCCGCTTTTTTGTAGAATTGTTTACAATTAATAGAAACAATACATGTGAACAACCCGCAAGTATAATTGCTGCATCTATAGATGAATCATGCATGCATTTAGATTAAAAACTGTATAATTTTGCAAACTTACCACATTGTATAACCAATGGATTAGAGTTTTTTATTATACCACATCCACATAAACCCACCTTATCTGAAGATAAAGTTACATACAAATTTTTACTGAAATGAACTTCAATGTATTTACCTGGTCCAACACATAGAAATATATTACAATTATAGTTACTATATACCCTAACACTTGCTATAATACCCCTAAATCTATACATTTTTTTACTCAAGAATCCGTAACATCCATCTATGAATAAAGGCTTTTTAGGTGTAAAATTCCAAATTCCTGTCTTTCTTAGTTGTTCTGTATCTGATAAACTATCATTTAACTGTGCATTAATATTTTTTCTTCTTGCTTCACTATAAATTGACCTTTTATTTACAGATAAATTAGAATCACGCCAATCTACTCCCGCACGGGCTGCTTCATATTTATGAACCCATCCTCTATAATGGCTACATGAATGATTCAATGTAGCTTTCCAGAATGCATCTGGATAATTCGCCTTCATAAAGGCTAAATACCAACAAAGTTGGGCATAGCTGTAAGCATGGGACTTACAAAAACTATACTTTCTTAAACCTCTTAATTGTGAAAGCACATCTTCTAATGCAATTTTATCTCTATTTTTACTCTGCCAATATAAATCTTTCAACTCCTTTATTCCCTTTTCTCTGTTTTGCTTATCGGGTTTTGAAAGCAACCTGCGTATTCTATCTGCATCAGCTTCTTTACAACCCACCGCATACCTAATAATATTAATTGCATCATCATCAAACACCAAATATTTTTGAACATCTTCTATTGCTTCTGCTTGTTTAGCATCTGAAGCTGCTGGCCGAATAATTGACAAACATATAGCCATATCATGTAGTGTTTTGGGTTGTAGTTTTAAAAATGCCTTCCTGATAAGAGGTGATTCAGCAAGTGTAACGCCTATATTATCTCCGTCGGCAAGCATTTTACAAGTTTTTAAATCTCCTATATGTTCTGTATGTTCAAAAGACAATATCTTATCAGGAAATGCATTACTAAACGCCTCATTTAATTGTGCCAAACCTCTACTTTATAAGATATCTATCTTAAAACGCTTTTCTTTACTTACATCTCTTTTATCATGTACAATCTGCTGAATAGTATTAAATTTAAGCTGCTCCTTGGAATCTTTCATCAAAATATCATGTGGAATACCCTCTTCATAATATACAATCCCACCACAATGAAGCGAATAACACTTAAAAGTATCTAGCAAGTTTTTAGTCTCATTCTTAACTATGTCCTGTGCTTCTTTATCCAAACCTTTCTCAATTCTGTAAATATCTCCTTTTGCGATGAATCCTTTTACACCTGCTCTTCTAAGAGCTTCACGCTTAGCTGATTTTTCATGATAATGTACATGGTTACTGATTCTCGCAATTTTTCCAGGCCACTTACATTGCAACTTTATAAAAATCGCATCACGTGTATTATATGGAAAATCAAAATCTATATCAGGTAAATTATCACGACACTCGTTTAAAAATCGGGCAAAACTAATATCGTATTTAATTGGGTCCACATGACTGATACCTAATAAATAACAAACTAAACTACTTCCACACGAGCCTCTCGTTATGTGTGGTATCTTGTACTCCTTTATTTCTGACGTTAATTTCAAAATATCTAACGCTTGTATCAAATATTTCCCCAAATTTTTATTAATTATCATTTTTAATTCACGCTTCAATCTTGCTTTATATCTTTTATTATCTGGTAATTCCCTTATAAATCTTTGTTTAAGCTCTTCTTCGCTAACATCTCCGTATACAGTTTCCTTTTTATTACTATCCCTATTTACAGTCAATAGATGGATTTTTACTTTTTTGTCGTTAATACTTGTTTCTTCATTATCAATACACCATGGAAATACATTCACTGGCAATTGAAAAGCATCACAAAGTCTATCACATAACTTTATGGTACTTTTAGCCTTAATATCTATAATTAATCCAAATTTCTTTTTTTGTTCTCCATCTTTACGCAATACGCGCCCTACACATTGTATAAAATTTAAATGTCCCCTATCTTCTACATAATCCAAAAATACACACGTGTCAAGATTAGGAATATCAGAACCTTCTCTATGTTTACATGCACAAAACATAATACAATTACCAGATTCATTATAAAACTCATCATATGAAATAACAGATAAGTCATCTATATTTAAGTCTGCAGATGTATCAATACAAATCTTAAACTCTTTAAAAATATTTGACCATATTTTTGCTATGCGTTCACAATGTTTAATAATCCCAGACCAAACAATAATTTTCTTATAGGGTTGATTTTTAATGCGTTCAAAGACTATAGACGCCATTTCTTCTTCACTTAATGTACTACTCTTACCCTTTAGGTCTTCAATTTCATATCTTTCTATTTTAGGCTTTAATATAACATCATTCTCAATACATGCATTATAAATAGTAAACTTACTTATTACCTCCTTAAAAGGATTTACTGCGATATTTTCACTGTAAAATGGTGTTGCTGTAAAACCAATACAACTTGCGTTATTATTATTCACTTTTAAAAGCCAGTCATAAAACTTTTGGGTCGTACTATTCGAAATTGTATGACACTCGTCATGTAAAACCAAATCTATTGGTATACGAATATTTTTATACTTATCTTGTGATGTTAAAAATGCTCTATTGATAATAACCAACTTAGATTTTTTCCAAAATATACTGGAGTTTATACTTTCATACCACTTATTACTCCGTCTATCAAGTGTATTATAAATATTTACATGTTTTTTTATAACATCGTAAATTTCATATGAATTTAATTTTTTACTAAACTGCTCTTTTAAAATATTCTTCCTTTCACAAATCCAAAATATAATTAAAGGCTTTTCTGTACTTTTAGCTATATTCTTTTCAAGATAACATGCTAACGTGTACAAAGTTAACCAAGATTTACCTGTACCTGTTGCATGAAAATGAGTTCCTGATTTAAAATCAGACTCAATACTTTTTTGTAAAGCTTCTCTCTGATGATTATATAATGGTTCTAAATTGACCATTACTTGAATTAATTTCATTTAATAATGAATAAACTTATCAAATTTATTTATAACTTCTTATAAGTATATAAATAACCTCAAGATAAATCACTAATATTACTTTTCTATTTTAATTTCATCTAATGTATTTATCGGTTTAGTATTTAATGAATATGAATTTATTGCAGAATTATATTCTGAATCTTCAAGAATATTGTCTAAATTTTCATTTTTTTTAATAAATAATTCTGTATTTAACGGATAACTTCCGACATAACCTTTTAGAGATATTAATTTAACAGTAATTTTATACTCTGAGTCAACTATAGTAACTTTTATGCTTAGAATAGATTTACTATTACTTTTAGTAATTAGCCAATTATCACCAGATATCTGTATTAATCTAAGTTGGGTCGCCTCTCCTCTCTCATGTGTCCTCGTCCAACTTTCTGTGTCATCAAAAAACTTATAATACAAGATATTTTCATTTTTCGTTGGTCTGTTAATATCTAAATAATAATCACATAATAAGTAACACTTAGTATCTGGATTAAATAATAAATCTACACATACATTACAATCTTTTTCATTCAAAGATTTTCTTGTTACAGGAAACTTAAATGTTTCAATTCTTGGTTTCATTTTTGCATTATATAATAAAAGACCATTTGGACTTATCCATAAACGGCCTATTATTGCATCAGATAACCATTTCAAATTATCAACCTCTTTTTTAGGTAACATATTTCTAATAACATTTTTTTTTAATTCAACTACCATTTCGTCGTAATTTGTCATTAATTTTAACATGTCTAATACCTTATTAATAACATATGAATGATGATACCTTAAAAACTTCCACTTCTCATTTTTTTCAATATTACAATTTTTAAATACAATATCGCCACGTAAAATTAAAATAAATTTAATTACTGTATTTAATGTAAGCTTATCTGCATAAAATGCAATAAGATTTAGAAATATTAGGCTTTTAGATTGGGTAATATAAATACTACATGGGTCAAATAAATTAACAACCATTCCCATTACAGAATTTATTAAATTAATTTCTCTGAATTCTTTTTTTTCTTCATCAGTTATTCCTGACCTAATTCTATTATTAAATGCTATTTTTGTAATCCTATGTTTATAAATTGTTGGTAATTTATTTCTTGATATACAGTTACAGTATTTTTTCCAATCATTTAAAAAAGCTGTACTATGATAATTACATGTCAAAAAATATTTTATTGAATTTAATTCTTGGTCATTTAGACTATATTCATTAAAAGTATCACAATCAATATCAACATTAAGTTTTCCTTGTTTCATACATTTACCAAGAAAAGTAAATAATTTTATCGAGTCGTTTCTATTTGTTTTACAATCATATACATCACGGTTATTGTGGTAATGAAATTTATTAGTTAGAGGCAAAATTAATCTTTTAGGATTATTACAGTTAAATTCTTTTTCTTGTATAATACTTGCAATATCAGTTTGATATAAAAATGTCATTTTTGTCAAATTACATGCGTATCTGTTAGATACATGCCAATTTTTTACACTTATACCATCACTTATCACTTTGTCTAACTGTGAACCCATGAAGTATGGAATATAAGTTGTTATATTTAATCCATACTCAGATGAGTTTACTTTCAATCTGTATATATTCATAGCTATATTTAAAAATGCTGACCCCAGACTTATGCTAATATCAAACGATGTCAGATAAGAATTACCATTACTATCTGTAAATGTTTTCGGATATAAAATAAATATCCACAATTGAAGAAGTACTTGTGGAATAGATTCAAAAAATAATTCACATATTGTAAAAAATTCTAAGCTGTCTGATTCTTTAAATTTGTGTAAACGTTTAATCCAAAATGAAACCAGCGTACACCTATCAAAACAAAATAATCGAATCAATGGCAAAAGAAAATCAAGTATATAAAATCCTATAATCTCTGTTATTGTAAATATAATACCTATCACTGGAAATGATTGCAAAGCAAGGTAACATGCATAAATATAAGACCCAATTGATTTATCTTTATTAGCTATCAGAAGATTATTCGTAACATTCTTAAAATTATAACTACTGGCCCAAAATACAATAAAAGGTGTCAAAATAGCAGATAACATTATTGTATACCAATAAGGATTGATATTGTACATAAGATAACAAGTTCTAATGTCTGTACCTATATCTACCAACGTTAGAAGTTTTTGACCTTTACCCTGTAAAAATTTTATAATAATACATTTATTTCTATTAATTGGTTTTAATATACAATTGTAAATACAATAACAGTAGTTAGTACAAAATTTATCATACACACTTGTGATTTTTTCACATAGTAAACTGCAAAATATCTTACAACTCATTTTTAAACATAGCATTTAAATTTATACAAAAATTTATACGCTATAAAAAGTGCATATTAATTAAAAATTTGATTACTAAAAATATTAATTTACACAGTAGAATATATACAATGAACCACCAGCGAATCTTCACAGTACTAAACACCGCCTACCGTAACTACATGCGAACACGAAATATTCCTAAACCTCTTGGACGTTGGAATACACTTGATAATAGTGCGATTAAAGCTGACCTTGCAACTATGGATAGCTGTTGTTGTAACTCGGCATCTAAATTGACTGAAACTTATAGCGTTGGTTCACAGGTTGATAGAATCTCTAAGAAGAGCATAAATAATACTATCTAAATATTTCATAAATAGTGTGATAAATAAGAGTACATAGCATTGCATGAGTGTCATAATATTCAGTTCGGTGTCTTATTTTTTTTGTAGGCCTAAAAGGCGACTCGTAATACCAAAATATCATTAAAATAACACCTAAATACGCAACATGATAGATATACAAGGATTTTTTTATGCCTAACTCAATAATACTTGATATTATCACAGGAGTATACCATAATAGATATTCAAAATCAGACGGAATACCTAATATGTCACCGTTATAAACATTAAGCACAATCATTAGACACGAAATAAATGGTAAAAAAATTAAATATTTGCTTATTAGCATATTTAATCTTTTTATAATACTTTTAGTTAGATATTATTCAACACATTTTTGTCTCATTAAATCGTTAAGAAAAGTACAATCGTATTGCATTGAATTATTGCATTCGTCTAATTTTTTTTTTATTTCAATACAATAACTACTACTGTTTTCGGACGTATATTGAGGTTCTTTTGGTGTACTCGAGCTAAATATCTCTCTTGCTGCTTGTACACCTGTTCCAAATGAAAATCCTTGAATCATGTTAGATATGAATCCATTAAATATACCACCTGTGTTGGTTGCACTTTCTCTATTTGACGGAGGTAATGGTACCGGTTTTTTAGGAGTAATATTTCTAAATCGTTGTTTATTTGTACGGGGCATATGTATAATAATATGAAATATTTTTAAATGATAAAAATTTGATTATTTTATACTTTTTCATTTTGGTGTAAGATAAGATGAGTTCTATGAAACAAGAGCTTTCAGCTATTTTAATGGACTATACAGATGTTATTCCTGATCAAAAATACATAGAAATTCTTAAAAGATTAGGGCAAATTCCGGATCACAAAGACCCTAAAAAAGCTATTGAAATACAACAAGAGCTTGATAAAGCAAATTCTAGGCTTGAAATTCTTGATGATACTCAATTTGAACTGCAGGAATGCGAAAGAAACTATGCAATTCTTAACGAGGTATTTGAAGAGCAAAAAATGGAACTTATTGAAGCAAAAAAAAACTTTGAATATCTAAGTAAGTTTTTTACCGATATAACAAATTACAAACCAACATTACATGGTGATTCAATGATTATTTTTAATATAACAGGTAAGTCGTCTGATTATCTAAAAAGAAGTAAACAAAATGCTTCAGATTTTGTAAAAGAATACAGAGAATGGATGCTTAACACTATGAATAATAATGAATCCAGTTCTATTGAACTTAGTCAAGATGATAATGGTGAAAAAGAAGAAAATATTGTACAAGAAGATATTGATAACAATATTGAAGAATTTAAACAGGATTATTCTGAGGAAGAAATGGTATCTTTTCTTAGAAAAGGTGTAGAGCTTAAAAATAATGGAGATTATAAAGAAGCTATTGTAGAATTTGAAAAACTACTACCAAAAAACAATAATGATACAACGGATTTTGATGCTGAAATATTATTTCGTTTAGGAATGTGTTATCAAGGGATACAAGAGTGGGAAAAAGCAATAGGCTATTTCAACTGGGCAAGCTTAATTAATCCTAAGAAATTTTACACCAAATCACTCAATAAAATTGGTATTATAAATGAACAGGAATTAGAAAACTATGAAAATGCAGAAAATGCTTACAATAAAGCTATAAAATTCGCTTCAAAAAATGGTGATAGTTATAACAATGCATTATATAATTATGCTGAATTATTAAAAAAACAATTTAGGATAGAAGAATCTATCTCTCAATATATAAATTTACTTAGAAAATCTCCCGATGATGAAATAGCTAAGGATGATCTTACACAATTACTTAAATATACTTTCAAATTCAATTACAACATCAAAAATATTACATTTAGTTTAGATGAAAATTATAACAACTCTTCATGTCTGGATACCCTTAAAATGTCTATCAATTCTGTCATTGCAATGTCAAAATCATGTAAGAAATATAATGATAGTGTATTTACAAAAATAATTAATAAATATCATCGTAAAATTAATAATTATATTACTACTATGATGTTTTGTGATAAATGTAATAATTTACATGCTAAAAGTCTAACTAATCCTATAAAAAATAGAACAATGAGCTATTTGACATATATTCTAAAAGAACAAGAATGGAAAACAATGAAACAACTCCCACACTACAAAAACTATACTAGATATAACTATAAGTCATTAGTTTGCCCTTAAATAAGATATAAGCATTAAATTTTTAAATTTGATTTTTTTTTAAAGATTGCTTACATATAAAAATTATTATGATTCAGGATTCTAAATGTAAGTTGTTGGAAGGCGCACTTACATATTTTCTTCAATTATTACTGGCCCTTATATCTTTAGGAGGTATTTACTACAAATGGAAACACGAATATCCCCGACGTCAATCAAAGGTAGTTGTATTTGACGTAGGTAAACAAATTTCTGGAATGGGATTCGCTCATATTTTAAACATTCTTATAGCTATTCTTATGACTAAACGTATCACTGTCACGGATGAATGCAGATGGTATTTCATTAACTTTAATGTAGATGTTATATTTGGTACATTGTTAAATTGGTTGCTTTTAAAGCGTTTTAATAAATATATTGAAAAGAAAAATTGGAATATTATGGATACAGGAAGCTACAAAACATCTGGCAGTTGCGTAAATAAAAGCTTTGTTTACCAGACTTTAGGATGGATCGCAATTATTTTCACAGCTAAGCTCATCATTCT
>MDTA01086668.1_pt1 | contig 11478 bp, 15 predicted proteins | sample 811151 | NCBI WGS metagenome assembly MDTA01 (sample SAMN05326648, study PRJNA326480) | marine metagenome | isolation source: seawater | place: Indian Ocean: South | collected 2010 | reverse complement strand
CCATGTGAAGTATATGGGTCTAAAGCAACATCACACATTACACCAATTTTTGGATATCTTTTTTTAATATATCTTATACTTTGACAGACTAAATTATTTTCGTTTAATGCTTCACTACCATTTTTGTCCTTTTTTCTTTCAGGAGTTAAAGGAAACAAAGCTACCATTGGGATTTTATATTTTGAAACTTTATCCATAACAGTTTTTAATTTATCTATTGAATATCGATTTACTCCTGGCATTTTTTTAATCTTTTCAATTTTATTTTTTCCCTCTCTAACGAATATTGGTTGTATAAGATCACTTGAACTTAGCTTATGTTCTGATATTAGCCTTCTCATCCATTTTGAGTTGCGAACTCTTCGCAGCCTAATACTGGGATATTTACCTACAATTTTCATTTTTTTTAAACTATTAAATTTTGTTTGATGCGACAAATAATATATTATAAATAGCATTAAAGTAATTATAAAAGATATTTATGGCACACCTAGATTTTACAGACTTTTATCAAGTACCAGATCTAAAATTTGATATAGCAAGACTAAGGTCTGATTTAGATGAAATACTCAAGAAAAAAGGTTTCAAGTCACCTGAAGGTGTCACTAACTTTGGGGCTATACCTTTAAATCAAATACCTGGAGATGAAAACTCTACCCAAGGAAACAATATTAGAGGTATTTATTGGACAATACCTGACGAAAAAGGGAAAGAGGTTGTTAGAGATATACCTATTGATGAGTCTAAGTACACTCAAATTACTCCAGAGTTTAAAAATACTTATTTTAACGAAGTTTACGAGGCCTTAAAAAAAAAATTTAAGTTAGGAAGAGTAAGATTGTTGTTAAAAGAACCTAGATCTACTTTGAGTTGGCATAAAGACCCTGAACCAAGACTACATATACCTATTATAACTAATCTTGGATGTTCTATGGTAATAGAGAATATTGCGAAACATTTACCTGCTGATGGACATGTTACAATTACCAATAACACTAAATATCATAATTTTTTTAATGGTGGTGAACAGTCTAGAATTCATTTAGTGGCCTGTGTTTTAGAAAATCCCTTTAAAAAAAATTGAAATCTTTATTTAAAAAAATCTGTATTGCATCTGATCATGCTGGATTTGTTCTTAAAGACAAAATCAAGAATTTATTAATAAGCAAGAATATTTCTGTTATAGATTTAGGAACATTAGATACCGATTCTGTTGACTACCCAGATTACGCAAAAAAAGTTTCTAAGAGAGTAAAGTCAGGAAAAAGTGAAGTTGGTATACTAGTTTGTGGTTCTGGTACAGGAATGGCAATAAGTGCCAATAAAATCAAAGGAATTAGAGCAGCTGTATGCTATAACTTAAAATCTACAAGATTGTCTAGACAGCATAATAATGCTAATATTATTTCATTAGGATCAAGATTAACAAGTAAAAAAACTGCCTTTAAATTAGTTTCAACTTTTTTAAAAACAAAATTTGAAGGTGGCAGACATTTAAGAAGGGTAAAAAAGATATAACTATGTCAACAGCATTTAAAATAGATAAATTTTTAAACAAATTCTTTAGTTTAAGTTTACAAGAATCAGATAAAGAGCTTTACGATTCTGTAAAAAAAGAGTTTGTAAGACAACAAAATCATGTTGAATTAATAGCTTCAGAAAATATTGTATCAAAAGCTGTATTAGAAGCTCAAGGATCAGTCTTAACAAATAAGTATGCTGAGGGCTACCCAGGTAAAAGATATTATGGAGGTTGCGAATTTGTTGATCATTCCGAAACTCTAGCTATAGAACGAGCTAAAAAATTATTTGACTGCAATTTTGCAAATGTACAACCTCATTCTGGCGCTCAAGCTAATGGAGCAGTATATCTCGCTTTAATTAAACCTGGAGACACTATACTTGGTATGAGTTTAAACTCTGGAGGTCATCTTACTCATGGAGCAAAACCTGCTCAGTCTGGAAAATGGTTCAATGCGATTCACTACGATGTAGATAAAAAGACAGGTTTAATTGATTATGAAAATGTTGAAAAATTGGCTTTAGAAAACAAACCTAAATTAATAATTGCCGGTGGGAGTGCTTATTCGAGAATAATTGATTTTAAAAAATTTAGGGAAATAGCAGATAAAGTTAAAGCTTTTCTTTTAGTTGATATGGCGCATTTTTCTGGTTTAGTTGCGGGAGGAGTTTATCCTAACCCTACAAAATATGCTGACGTCGTAACATCAACAACTCATAAGGTTTTAAGAGGTCCTAGAGGTGGAATAATTTTAACAAATAACGAAGATCTTATAAAAAAATTTAATAGCGCTATATTTCCTGGTCTTCAAGGAGGACCACTGATGCATGTAATTGCTGCAAAAGCTGTTTGTTTTAAAGAAGCCTTGTCAGATGAGTTTAAAGTTTACTCCAAAAAAGTAATAAGCAATGCCAAAATACTATCAGATAGGTTAGTTTCAAATGGATTTAAGATTTTTTCTGGTGGAACAGACACTCATTTAATGTTAGTTGATTTAAGAGACTTTAATGTTACAGGAAAAGATGCTGAAGCTTCCTTGGTTCGTTCAAATATAACATGCAACAAAAATGGAATTCCGTTTGACACACAAAGTCCTATGATTACTTCTGGCATAAGACTAGGAACTCCAGCTTGTACAACAAGAGGATTTGGGTCCAAAGAATTTACTTTAATTGCTGATTTAATTACTAAAGTAGTAAAAGGTTTAAGCAAAAATGGTCAAAATAACTCAAAAATAGAAAAAGAAGTGCAAAAAGAGATTGTTGATCTTTGCTCGTCTTTTCCTATATATAGTGATTAATTTTAATAAATAACTATGCTTTGTCCATTTTGTAGAGAAAAAGACACTTCAGTCGTTGACTCAAGACCAACCGAGGATGGTACTGCAATAAGACGTCGTAGATTGTGTGGTTGCGATAGAAAAGAGAGATTCACAACCTTCGAAAGAGTTCAATTTCAAGAACTAACAGTGATAAAAGGTAACGGAAAAAGAGAACCTTTTGACAGAGACAAAATTTCTAAATCTATAAGAATAGCAACAAGAAAAAGACCAATCGATTCTGAAACTATAGAAAAATTTATATCTAAAATTGTGAGAAATCTTGAAGGTTTAGGGGAAAGCGAAATTCCAACCCCAACCATTGGGAAGTTTATTATGGAAGGTTTATCAAGTTTAGATAAAGTTGCCTATGTTCGTTTTGCTTCTGTCTATAAGAATTTTAAAGAGGCAAAGGATTTTGAACAATTCGTAGGTAGCTTAGATGAAAATAAATCATAATCATTATTTAAAATTAGCCTTTCAAAAAGCTAAAATTAATCTAGGAAAAACAAAGATGAATCCGTCTGTAGGATGTGTAGTCGTTAAAAATGACTCAGTAGTTTCTTCTGGTGAAACTTCTATTTCTGGGAGACCACACGCGGAAGCTAATGCTTTAAACTTTAAAAAGAATTTTAAAAATTCAAACCTTTACTCAACAATGGAACCTTGTACCCATTATGGATTAACTCCTCCTTGTACAAATTTAATAAAAAAAAAAGGAATTAAAAAAGTTTTTTATTCATTTGATGATATAGATATCAGAACTGCTAGTTTAGCCAAAAAAAAATTAGGTAAGGTAAATATTAAAGTTTATAAAAAAAAACAAAAAGAATTTAACTTTTTCTATCAGAGCTATTTTGTATCTAAAAAAAAATTAGAACCGTTAATTGATGCTAAATTAGCTATTTCAAAAGATTATTACACGATCAATAAAAAATCTAAATGGATTTCGAATGATTTTTCTAGAAAAAGAGCTCATTTAATCAGATCTGAGTATGATGCAATTATATCAACATCAAGATCGATAAATTTAGATAATTCCCAACTAAATTGCAGGATTAAAGATTTTGATAACAACAAACCAGACCTCATTATTATTGATTTAGATTTGAAGATTAAGAAAAAATTAAAAATATTTAAAAATAATAAAAAAAGAAAGATAATTTTAGTAACCTCTTATAAAAATATGAAAAAAGAAATATATTTTAAAAAATTAGGAGTTAAGTTGATCTTTGTGAAACAATTATTAAATAAAAATGATTTTATTTCATTTTTTAAGTTATTGAATAAATTTGGCTACAATAGACTTTTAATTGAAAGTGGTTTAGTATTTTTGAACACTCTGTTAAAATTTAAATTGATTTATAATATGTATATATTTAAGTCTTCAACAAAATTATTTAAAAATGGATTAAATAATGCCACCAATTATTATATTAAAAAATTAAAACTTAATCATAGAATTAAAGTAAACCTTCGTAATGATAATTTATTTAAGGTAAAAATTAAAAATGTTTAATGGTATTATTTATAAGCAAGGAATTATAAAGAGTATAAAAAAAAGTGCTAGATATATTAAAGGTAGTCTAGTTATAGAAATACAATCTAATATCAAATTTAATAAAAACGATATAGGAGAGTCAGTTTGCTGCGACGGTGTTTGTTTGACTTTAATTAGAATAAAACAAAGATCTTTTTTGTTTTATTTATCAAAAGAAACAATTAGAAGATCTAATTTTAAAAATGCAAAAATTGGTAAAATAATTAATTTAGAAAAGTCTTTATTACATGGTCAAAAAATATCTGGCCATTATGTTCAAGGTCATGTTGATACAACAGCAAAAGTAGAAAGTATTAAAATTATAGAAAAAACTTGGATAATTAAATTTAAATTAACGAATAAAAATTTGTATAAATCTTTAATAGAAAAAGCTTCTATTTCTATTAATGGAGTGTCTTTGACTATTTCAAAAGTTTTTAAAGATAATTTTGAAATTAATGTAATCCCTCATACACTTAAACTTACCAATTTAAAAAATTTAAGAAAAAAACAATTAGTTAATGTTGAGATAGATATTTTTAGTAAATATATGGCAAAAATTAAAAAATGATCAATAAAAAAGTTTTTTCTCCAATAAAAGAAATAATAAGAGACGCTCGAAAAGGAAAAATGTTCATTCTGGTGGATGACAAAGATCGAGAAAATGAGGGTGATTTGATAATTCCTGGGTCAAAGTGTAATTCAAAAAGTATTAACTTTATGGCAAAACATGGAAGGGGTTTAATATGCTTAGCTTTATCCAAGTCTCAAATAGAAAAGTTAAAACTCCCTTTAATGTCTAGAACAAATAAATCAAGGATGCAGACAGCGTTTACTATTTCAATAGAGGCAAAAAAAGGAATTTCTACAGGTATTTCAGCTTACGATAGAGCAAAAACAATTAAAGTTGCAATTAATCCTAAAACCAAAAGAAAAGACATTGTATCACCAGGTCATGTATTTCCATTGGTAGCAAGACCCGGTGGTGTTCTAGAGAGAACAGGTCATACAGAAGCATCAGTCGATATTTCAAAGTTAAGCAGGTTAAATCCAAGCGCAGTTATATGTGAAGTAATGAATGAAGACGGCAGAATGGCTAGACTCAAAGACCTTCATGCTTTTTCAACTAAACATAAAATTAAGATTGCTTCTATTGAAGACTTAATTGCATACAGACTTAAAAATGAAAAATTAATTCTGAAACTATCCAATAAAAAATATCAAATTAAAAATAAGAAATTAATTGATTTTTTAGTTTATGAAAATAAATTAAACAAATCCAAGAATTTTGTTATTAAGAAAGGGAGTATAAATCCTAAAAAAGCAATTAGAGTGAGAGTTATATCTACCAAACTAAAAAATCTTAAACTTCTATTGAAAGATAAAAAAGTTGGTAAATCTTTAAGATATCTATCAAAATTCAATAATTTTATCATAATTGTAATCAACAATGATAAAATTGATAAAAAAGAGAATGATAATGTAATTTTACGTTATTATGGGATAGGAGCTCAAATTATTAAAGATTTAAAAGTGAAAAATATGATACTTGTTACAAAAACTAGAAAAAAAATAATTGGATTAGAGGGTTTTGGACTAAAAATAACAAAGCAAGAAATTATTAGATGAAAAAAGTGTTAATTATAAATGCAAATTATTACAAAGAAATCTGTAAAAGATTGTCTTTATCGGCTCAAAAAATATTAACAAAAAATAAGATACAGCACAAAACAATAGATATACCTGGGGTTTATGAAATACCTTTTACTTTAAAAAAATTTGTTAAAAAATTTGATGCATTCATAGTTCTAGGTTGTGTTATTAAAGGTGAAACTCCTCATTTTGATTTAATTTCAAGGTCTGCTTTTGATGCGATTATTAGAATATCAGTTGATCACAACAAACCTATAACAAATGGAATAATTACTTGCTTTAATATGCGCCAAGCCATTCAACGAAGTTCAATTTCACAAAATTCAAAAAAAAATAATAAAGGTAAAGAAGCTGCAGATGCGCTTGTAGCTCTTTTTAAAAATGAACCAAAAAATTCATAAAAGTTCTTCACCAAGAGTGAAGGTAATTCAGAAAATTTATGGATTTTTAATGAATCCTGATGTTGAAATTGAGTATCCAAAAACTCAATATAAAAAATATATTAAAGATGTAGTTTCTGGAACACTTGAAAGAATAGATCTGATAGAGGAAACTGTTATTAAACATCTAAATAAGGATATTGATTTAAAAAAAACTGATAAATTGTTGAAGATAATTTTATTTTCAGCTGTTTTTGAATTCTTATTTAAACATAATACTCCAAAGAATGTAATTATACACGAATATGTTAAGGCCTCTGAGTTTTTCTTAGAAAAAGCTCAGATTAGCTATCTTAATGCTGTTTTGGATAAGTTATCAAAATTAATAAGAAATCATTGAAATTAACACTTTTGATGCTAACTTATAATAACTTTAACTTGCCTTTCTTTAATATTTTTGGCATCTATCCATTTTAAAATGAATAATTATTTAGAACTATTATATTTAATCTCTTTTACAGGAATAATCGCTGTCGCTTATAGCTATTTATTATCAGGTCAAATTCTTTCTGCTAGTGCTGGAAATTCAAAAATGCAGGAAATTGCGGAAGCTATTCAAATTGGTGCAAAAGCTTATTTAAATCGACAGTATAAAACAATAGCAGTTGTTGGTTTAATCGTTCTTATAATAGTAACGTATTTTTTTAATTTTTTAGTGGGTTTAGGATATTTTATTGGTGCATTCTTATCTGGAGTAGCTGGATATGTTGGTATGTTAATTTCTGTTAAGGCTAATGTAAGAACTGCAGAAGCGTCCAGACTAAGTTTGCAGTCTGGCCTAACTATAGCTTTTAAATCTGGAGCAATTACTGGGCTTTTGGTTGCCGGATTAGCTTTATTAGCTATAACACTATATTATATAATCTTAATCAATCTTAATGTAGATAATAGGGAAATCATTAATGCTTTGGTTGCTCTTGGCTTTGGAGCTTCTTTAATTTCTATTTTTGCAAGATTGGGGGGAGGTATTTTTACAAAAGGCGCTGACGTTGGTGCCGATTTAGTTGGTAAAGTAGAAGCCGGTATACCTGAAGATGATCCTAGAAACCCTGCAGTCATAGCTGATAATGTAGGTGACAACGTGGGTGACTGTGCTGGAATGGCCGCTGATTTATTTGAAACCTATGCAGTCACAATAGTTGCAACAATGGTTTTAGCCTCAATTTTCTCTCCACAAGATTACAATCTAATGATTTACCCATTAACTATTGGAGGAGCTTGTATAATCACATCTATTATTGGTACTTGGTTTGTAAAATTAGGAAAAAGCAAGAGTATAATGGGTGCTTTATATAAAGGGTTTTTAGTAACGGCTATTACATCTTTAATCATTATGTATCCAGTTACAGATGCTATTGTAGGATTAAAAAGTACTTACAATAATAACGCTGGAGCAATTTTTACAGGATTAGATCTTTATATTTGTGGAATAGTTGGATTTTTAATTACAGGATTATTAATATTTATTACAGAGTATTACACAGGTACAAATTACAGACCTGTGCAATCAGTGGCAAAGTCATCAACAACAGGTCACGGGACTAATGTAATTCAAGGATTGGCAATCTCAATGGAGGCTACGGCAATCCCTGCTCTTATTATTGTAGCAGGAATATTGTATACGAATAGTTTAGCAGGTCTTTATGGTATAGCTATTGCTGTAACAGCAATGCTAGCCCTTACGGGAATGGTTGTTGCTTTAGATGCATATGGACCTGTTACTGACAACGCTGGTGGAATAGCTGAGATGTCTAAACTACCAAAAAACGTGAGAAAAACAACAGATGCGCTTGATGCTGTAGGTAATACTACTAAGGCTGTAACAAAAGGATACGCTATAGGTTCTGCTGGTTTAGGTGCCTTGGTTTTGTTTGCTGCTTATACTGAAGATATTAAATATTTTTCAAATGTAAAAGAATCTGCTTTAGCAGGTGTTAATGTAACATTTGATTTATCAAATCCATTTGTTGTTGCAGGGTTATTAATTGGCGGTATGCTTCCTTACTTGTTTGGCTCTATGGGTATGCAAGCTGTAGGTAGAGCAGGAGGTTCAGTCGTTATTGAAGTTAGAAGACAATTTAAGAAAATTCCTGGGATCATGAAAGGAAAAAGGAAACCCGATTATGGAAGACTAGTAGATTTGTTAACAAAAGCTGCAATAAAAGAAATGATCATCCCATCATTACTTCCAGTTTTATCTCCAATAATTTTATACTTAGTAATTTTTAATATTGCGGGTATGGAAGCAGCTTTATCTTCACTAGGCGCCATGTTACTTGGAGTTATAATTACAGGTTTATTTGTTGCTATCTCCATGACAGCTGGAGGTGGAGCATGGGATAATGCAAAGAAATATATAGAAGATGGTAATTTTGGAGGAAAAGGTTCTGAAGCACATAAATCTGCTGTTACTGGTGATACGGTAGGTGATCCTTATAAAGATACCGCTGGTCCCGCTGTTAATCCGATGATAAAAATTACAAATATAGTAGCTTTATTGCTTTTGGCAGTCATCGCTCATTAATACTATTTATCTCTATACATTTTTTCTCTTAAACTTGATAAAAAAGACTCAACAAAACTTTTTTTACTTAATTGGTTTTCTGTTTTATTTTTTGAAAAATTCATCTTATTTATATCATTTTTGTTATAGATTTTTTTATCTTTAAGAATTCCATATTTATCAAAATCTAAAACTAAAACATTATTTGTTTTTAAAACATGTTTTCCAAGTTTGTGGTATTTTCCTTTAGTTAAAGTTCTTTCTAAATATATCCAAATATCCTCATTATCAAATGATTTAGAGTGTGGTTGACCCAATATCTCTACAATATCGTTTTTATTAGTTTTTTTAACAATTAATGTTTTAGATCTATTCTCTAGAAATAGAATACCATGGTTTTTATCTGGATCTTTTAATTGACATCCTACTAAAATAAATAATAAGAATGTTAAATTAATTAAATGATATTTAATATTAAAAAACATAATACTCTTCTTTATAACACATTATTGAAGTTGTCTCGAAATTTATATTTTTATAAAGAAATAGGTCTTAAAGATGTTTTTGAAACAAGGATATATCTGATGTTTTTCCATTTTTCAATAATACTAATTATATATAAACATAAAGATATAAAATTTTCTCAAAACTCATATGACTCTCTATTTCAAAATATTGAAAATAATTTACGAGAATTAGGTCAAGGTGATGTTGCTGTTAATAAAAAGATGAAAGATTTAAATAAGATTTTCTATGATATTTTGTTAAAAATTAGTACAAGAAAAGACAAATTTGAAATAAGCAATGATTTAGTTTTAAAGTATTTTGGCGATTTAAGTGAAATAAATAACAAAAAATATGACTTATTTGCTGAGTATTTCGTAAATTTTTATGATTTTTGTTTTGAACTTCCTCCTGAAAGCATGATAAAAGATGCATTAACATTTAAGGATAAATAATGGCTGTACCAAAAAGAAAAACATCAGTATCCAAAAAAAAAATGAGAAGGTCTCATCATAAACTTGTTGCTTCTAACGTTGTTGAAGATAAAAAAAGTGGTGAGTATAAACTTTCTCATCATATAGATTTAAAATCCGGTTACTACAACGGTAAAAAAATTTTAGACATTTAATCATTTGAAATGACAAAAAAAATTACTATTGCCATTGATGCAATGGGTGGAGAAAATTCTCCTAAAAAAAATATCGAGGGTTTAAACATATTTTTGAAAAAAAATCATAATAAAAATGATTATTTAATTAAGCTTTTTGGTGATGAAAATAAAATTAAAGATCATTTAACTAAGTTAGATATTAAAAACAATAATGTTCAAATTGTTCATACAGACTCGGTAGTTTCAGATGACGAAACTCCTTTATCAGCTATTAAAAATTCCAAAAATACGAGCATGTGGAATTCAATAAAATCACAGATTGACGGTAACTCTGACATTAGTTTATCGGCAGGTAACACAGGTGTTCTTTTTGTGATTTCTAAAATGATTCTAAAAATGATGAGTGATGTAACAAGACCAGCTTTAGCAGGTTTGTGGCCAAGCAAAAAAGGAATGAGCGTTGTGTTAGATTTGGGTGCCAATATTGAATGTGATGAAAATAATTTAGTTGATTTTTCTGAAATGGGAGCAGCTTTATTTAAGTCAATTTTTCCAGACCGAAAACCACATGTGGCATTACTTAATATTGGTTCTGAAGAAATAAAAGGAACAGAAATTCTTAAAAAAACTTTTGTTAAATTAAAAGATCTTGATAGTGAAAAAAATTTTATTTTCAACGGTTATATTGAGGGGAATCAACTCATGAATGGAGATAGTAACGTAATAGTGACCGATGGTTTTACTGGAAACATAGCTTTAAAAACAGCTGAAGGAACTGCAAAATTTGTTGTTGATAATCTAAAAGAATCTTTAATGGAAAATATAATTTCTAGATTATCTTTAGTTTTCTCTTATTTTTCTCTTAAAAAGTTCAAATCAAAATTAGACCCAAGAAAATACAATGGTGCAATTTTTTTAGGGTTAAATGGGCCAGTAGTTAAAAGTCATGGCGGAACGGATGCCATTGGATTCTATCATTCCATTGACTTATGTTATAGAATTATTAAAGGTAATTTAATGCAGGAAATTAAAAATAATTTAAGTCATCTAAATGATAGAGAAAAAAAGAATTAATTATACAAAAAAAGATATTTCAATAAATTTAAGTAACAAATTAGGTCTTTCAAATTCTTATTCTTTATTAATAACCGATAGTTTAATTCAAATATTAAAAGAACTTATGCGCGCAAGAACTGTTAATATTAAAAATTTTGGTACTTTTAAAACAATATACAAAAATGAAAGATTGGGTAGAAACCCAAAAAATAATACGATTTACACAATTGCAGCAAGAAAAGTTTTGAGCTTTACTGCTTCAAAAAGATTAAACGAATATCTTAATAATTAATAATGGAAAAATTTTATAAAATCTCAGAAGTTTCAAAACT
>MDTA01133445.1_pt1 | contig 11479 bp, 8 predicted proteins | sample 811151 | NCBI WGS metagenome assembly MDTA01 (sample SAMN05326648, study PRJNA326480) | marine metagenome | isolation source: seawater | place: Indian Ocean: South | collected 2010 | reverse complement strand
TAGCGAACTAAGTCCAGCCAATGCCTGGCATACCGCTCGCCATAGCGCGGCGAATCGAGCAGCCGATCGATCAGTCGCTCATAGGCATCGGAATGGGGGTCATTTACGAAGTCGGCCACCTCATCCGGAGTCGGCGGCAGACCGATCAAATCAAATGAGGCTCTGCGAATAAGCGTTTGCCTATCGGCTTCTGATGTGGGTTCGAGGCCCGATTTCTCAAGTTTCGAAAGAATAAACGCGTCAATCGGGTTGCGTACCCATTCTTCCGTCTCGACTTCCGGCCTATTCGGATTGGAAAGCGGCTTAAAGGCCCATAAAGCTTCCTCCTGCAGCGCAACTTCCTCTGCTTGAACAAGTTGAATAGACACTGAAAGGAAAGTCAAACTCGCCAGCCAAGGGGCTATGTTGGATAGTACCGTTCTGTCGGGGATAAAACTCACGATTCGGGGATAAATGGGTCGACGACGAAGATAACAAATATTCTCACACAACGGTGTTTTCGTCAAGTTTCCCTAAATCAGACAGGTCCAGGCTCGCAAATAGATCATTGCCCAGAGTGGACACACCTGAATTGAGCCAGACAGAGCCTTCTGACAAAAACTTTTCGAGCGAGATAATCCCAAATTCTATTCAATTCCTCGCCTAGCAAATTTTCAAATTGGCCCCTCTACACTAACTGGATTTTCTCCTAGAAGTGACTGTATGGAACGGAGAATCAGCGTTGGCTACCAGATCCGCTGCCCTTGAACAGCTTGACCGTTTCTGCCCTCGTGCCGGCCTGGAATATCATAAATGTCGCAATTACGACTATGGGCGAAATGATAACTCGAAGGTCTCCGGCCTTTCACCCTACATTCGAATCGGTCTTTTGAACGAAGCCGAGTGCGCCCGGGCCGCACTATCGAAACACTCCGAGCGACAATGCCGCAAGTTCCTGGAAGAGTTATTTTGGAGGGTCTACTGGAAAGGATACCTGGAAAACCATCGGGCTATCTGGAATCAGTATCGACGCGATCTAAATTTAGTCCTTAGGGACGACTCTCTCGCTCGAGGTATCGCCACTGCGGAGAGCGGCAGGGCTGGAATTGACTGTTTCGACAGCTGGGTAAAAGAGCTCGTTGAAACCGGTTACCTGCACAACCACGCTCGCATGTGGTTTGCCAGCATTTGGATTTTCACCCTAAAACTGCCATGGCAGGCTGGAGCCCATTTCTTCTTGTCCCATCTTCTAGATGGCGACGTGGCAAGCAATACGCTCAGTTGGAGATGGGTGGCTGGCTTGCACACGAAGGGGAAAACCTATTTGGCCCGCCGTAGCAATATCGCGAAATACACCGAAAATCGCTTCGCGCCGACTCAACTCGCTTCCACAGCCGTGGCACTCACTGAAGACCCAATCCAAACGTTGTCGCCCCGCATCCAAGCCGCTCCCATCGAAATCGTTCGACCATTAAAATACGGATTCATCTTTACCGACGACGATGCTAGCATACCTGACTTCGGCGAAAATAGGCCTCAAACCGCCTTAGCCCTTTTCCCCGAAAACCGATACGCCAGTGCCGGTGCCAGCCAAAGAGTCGTCGACTTCAGACGTTCGTCGATGGATGCTACCGTTGGTCGACTCGAAAACCTGGGAATCTCGACTGTCCTTGTTTGTCAAAATCACGCGAATGCAATTGTCGACTGGATTAGCGATCATCAGCTCGAGACTATCCTCTGTCCTCAGCCTTACGTTGGATATTGGAATGATGAGTGGGCCGAGATCGAGGCTAGCATAGCCTCTAGCGGATCCAAACTTCGTTTGTTTCGAAGATGGTGGGAAGCCGATCTATTTCCGCACGCTCAAAAAGGCTTCTTCTCGTTCAAAAAACGCCTGCCAGCGATCTGGGAGCGAATTCAATCCCCCCTCACCGCGGGGCTTTCATATTAGTAGTGTCGCATACGATACAGATTGTCTGGTTCAAGCGGGATCTTCGAACACTCGACCATGCCGCGTTATCAAATGCATGCAAAAGCGGCCCCGTTCTGCCATTATTCCTTGTTGAACGTCGGATGCTAAGAGCGCCTGATTGTAGCTCGTTACACTGGAATTTCATTTCTGAAGCGCTCAATGAGCTTAGAGATTCGCTCCGCAAAATGGGGCTCCCCCTCCTAGTTTTGAACGAAGATGTTGTTTCCGCCTTCACTCACTTGTTGTCGGCCTACGGAAAAATCGTCATTCACTGTCACGAAGAAACAGGAAACGCCATTTCCTTCGAGCGAGACCGGTGCGTGCGAAATTGGACAAGAGAACAGGGTATCGAATTAATTGAGTATCCGCAAAATGGTGTCATCCGAGGACTTCGAAACCGGGATGGATGGTCGCGAAAATGGAACGAACGAATGAATGCTCAAATAATTCCAATCCCGAAATCCACCAAGGCGCCCGACCTGCGAATTACCGGAGTTTCATTGCCAAGTAGCACAGACTTGGAAATTAATCAGGAATTTGGATACGAAAATAAGCTTTTCGGAGGAGAGAAGGCAGCCCACGAGCTTCTCGATTCTTTTCTCGAGACCCGCAGCAAAGGCTACGAAAAACTCATGAGCAGTCCCATCTCCGCTCCCCATCACTGCTCTCGCCTAAGTCCCTATCTCGCCTGGGGTTGCATTTCATCTAAAGTTGTCGTCCAAGCTACACGGGCTCGAGTCGCCGAACTGAAGGCCGAAAAAGGCGGGCTTTCCAGCGAAGGACCACGGCCCAGGTCCTTGACCTCATTCCTTTCCCGAATGCATTGGCGCTGCCACTTCACTCAAAAGCTCGAGATGGAGCCTCAAATCGAGTTTAGCTGCTTCAACCGAAGCCTTGATAATCTTCGCTCTAGAACACCCAACGCGAACTTGCTCGAGGCATGGCGATCAGGGCAAACGGGATACCCTTTCGTCGATGCTTGCATGCGCTACCTTAGAGCCCACGGATGGATTAACTTCAGGATGCGAGCGATGCTCGTCTCATTCGCCGCCTACGATCTCTGGCTCGACTGGCGGCTCATCAAAGACTTTCTCGCCCAAACGTTCATTGACTACGAACCTGGAATTCACATTTCCCAACTGCAGATGCAAAGCGGCACCACGGGAATCAATACTTTGCGTATTTACAATCCAGTGAAACAAGGAATGGATCATGATCCTAAGGCGACCTTTATTCGCCAATGGGTTCCGGAGGTCGCCAGACTTTCAATTTCAGAAATACACGATTGGGGAACTGACAACTTTCTACGGCCGACAGTAGATTATCCCCATCCCATAGTTGACCACGCGGAGGCCGTCAGGTTAGCCAGACAACGATTTCGGGAAATCAGGACGAACGCGAACTACAAGAGCGATAGCGAGAAAGTTCGCCAGCTACACGGCAGTCGCAAACGGGCAACAAACAGGCCCCGGAAGCCTGCTCGCCGATAAATTGCGGAACCCGACGAGCAAAACCCGACATCAGGTCGGCAATGTCCGATGAGTGTCGAAGGACTCGCCCTGCCGACAATTCTAGAGCGACAAATCCACGCTTATCAAGTGCTTGTCATTGCGAACGAATATGTGCTTGTCCGCATAGGCTGGATGCGACCAAAGAATGTTGTCGTTGCGCCTTGGCAGGAAAGTTGTCGGTTCAATCAGCTTTGTTTTGGAAAGGCTCTTAAATCCGCTCGGGGAAAGGCTGCCGATCACGAGCTCCCCCTTTTCGGTAAACATCCAGGTCTGCTCCCCATTCTGCACGAAGAAGGCCGTGGCCCATCGACCCTCGTCCACCAAAGTCTGATCTTCCCAAACACGGTCCCCGTTCTGCAGATCGAGGCAGCGCATAGCCCCATAACTATCGAGTCCGTAAACGTAGTCTCCTAAAATCACGGAGGTCATGATAATACTGTGCAACGCATCCGTGTGAATTTCGCTTCGCCCTTTGCGCTTCCAGAGCAAATCGACATCCATTTTATCCGTATCCAGTTTATAGAGGTAGGACCCATCGTAAAAAGAGGTCAGAAAAATCCGCCCAGTCGACTTGTCTACCACTGGATCAGCCACATTGATCACCCCTTTGGCTCGGTTGAACTTCTCTTTCCATACTGGCTCGCCCGATTTCGTTTCTAAAGCCGCGAACCAATCGCCTGTCCACACGAGGAGCAATTGCTTGCCATTCTGTTCGATGAACTTTGGCGCCGAGTAGGAAGCTCCTCCATCAAGAGAACGCCACTCTTCATAACCCGTGTTCTTGTCAAAAGCCATAACCACGGCATCCGGTTGCCCGCCAACCTGAACATAAACACGATCATCATCGACCAAAGGCGAAGCAGTAATTCCCCATACCGGTATGGCGGCGTTGAAATCGTCCTCGAAATTAATTTTCCAAATCACTTCGCCGGTGGCCGCATCCAAGCAGTGCAAATGCCCCATGGTACCCAAAGCGTAGGCTTTGCCATCGGAGATAGCTACCGCTGCTCGAGGACCCAGAGGGTATCCAATATCCATGTACTCGCAATCGTAAACATGCTTCCAGACTTCCTTGCCCGTAGCCTGATCCACGCAATGCACTTGCTCGACCTGCTTCGGCTTACCCAGGTAGCTCGTCAAATAGACGCGCCCATTGGCCACCGTGGGACCAGAATAGCCAGATCCGACCGGAGCGCTCCATTTGGCGGGCAGCTGCCCGGAAGCGAATTCAGAAACGATTCCATTTTCCAGCCAAACGCCATCGCGCTCTGGACCGCGCCACTGCGGCCAATCAGAGGAGCTGGCGGAATAGGACAGCATTAGGACAACGCAATACCCGATACCGGCCGGTGGGGTGAGGGATAAGAAGAATCGAGCCATTAGGCGAGAACGCTACGCTGTTAAGATTCGATTACCAAATCTAAAGAGCTACAAATTCCTTTTTTTATCTTATTGTAGATCCTCTTTTCGGCTATCCCTAAATTAGACGGACAACAACTTCTTGCTTCGGATCGCCTTAAGCACCCCGTCCCATAGACCCAATCGATTTTCTATCGCTATTTCCGCTGACTCGATCGCCTCAGTAACCTTGCGAGGATCACCGTCGCATAGTTCGTTCAACAGCCTCATTGCCATGGGTCCATGATGCCCCTCATCCAACTCAACATGCCTGCTCAGGTAAAAGTGGAACGTCGGTGCCGACTCTTCCAAAACTTCTGACTTTTCCAGAATGTCTCTAAACATGCTCGGTATTACGCTTTCCCGACCCAACGCGAAGGCCGCAGCCACTTCGTGCGGTTTGCCAGTTTCTATTACTTCGAATGTCGCTTTCGTGAAGGCTTTGGATGGGCCAGGAAGGCAATCCATATTTAACGCAGACGCTACGCCCCCTGCTGCAACCGCATCAAGGAATTGGCTACAAGGTTGCGTATCAGCTCCCACTTCTGCCATAGACCGCAAGTATATTTCAAAGTGGCTTAGGTACTCTCCCTCGTTGGTACCTTCGTCGCACTCTTCTTCAAGAATGACCTCGTTTATAAACCTTCGAAGCGAACCATCTCTGTTCGGCATCCAAGGCTGTCGAGTCGGCGCCACATGTTCTTGCAGCTTTTTAGCGAGTGACATGAAATCCCATACAGAGTAGACATGGTGCTCCATGAAGACTCTTAGATCCTCTAAATCGCTGAGAGCTGAATAGAGCGGATGCCCATTTAAACGACTCGTGATTGTTGCCAAGCTAGATAACGATACCTTTTTCACATCTCCTATGCTTGCTTGATCTTCCGCCTTCTCAAGATCTTTCCACTCTCCAAATCCAGATCCGCCTGTCTATAAATGGTTCAAAGTCCTCCAATGCTTTCCTAGCTCTACTATTTTTCGAATCGCTAAAAACAGTCGATTCGACTCTCCGTTTTTTCCTAATTTCCAGCTAAATAGTTCGCTCCAACTTGGATGACCGTACTGTCCTTTATTTCAGTTTCCTCGCCACCTAAAAACGATCCTATCAGCAAGCTATTCCTCTCCACTTTCAATTCGTCATATGGCGTGATTACAGATCCAAACCACTGGCTCTTGCGCTTCAGCTCGAATTCATCATGAGACTCCCAGTAGACCCTGGCCGCAAGCGACGGGCTGACATTCGGCATGGGAAGATAGTTCACGCCCCTTCACTTTGTAGAAAAAGTCTCCTCGACAACTCGACTGTGCTTTACGGCTCCAGCATGAAGGACGGGAACGGCCACAAGAAGGAAAACCTCCCCATCGTGCTCGCCAGCAGAGTTGGCGGCAGCCTGAAGCCTCTCGGACACGTCATCTGCGACGAACACACGCCCCTTCCCAACCTTCACCTGACGCTGCTGCAAAAGTACGGTGTCGAAACGAATTCGTTCAATAACGCCAGCACCGGAACGATCGGCGAGCTGATTTAACGGACGCCCTCAGGAAGCTCTTGTCGCAACCTGGGATCGCACGCGGCTCGCGTGCTTACCTGGGTGCCCGGCCCAAGCCCCTATCTCCCTAAACAACTGGCTTTGAGACGGAGCCCGTCAAAATGCCCGAGAGCCGCCGGCTATCCCTGAAAAGAATTCCACACGAAACCTCTCTAATACCATCCGCCAAAAAAAAAAGGCGTGGCTCGAAAGCCACGATCTTGAAATTTCTAGTTCTAGTACGCCTAGCTATCAATCTTGTACTTCCAGCCCTTGGCGTAGTCGCGCTTGACTAGCGCGTCTAAATCGGCACGACCCTTGAACTTCATACCCTTGGAATCCCATTCCAATTCAGTGTCCGGATTTTGCTGAGCGATTACTCCGAGAAGCACCGTTTCCGTGAACGGTCCCGCTTGACCGAAATGCGATTCGGCCTGCTCGACACGGCCCGTCACCGCGTCATACCATTCCTTATACGGATCTTCGTCCCAAGCCCGCGCTATGGTCTTATCCGGCCAATCAAATCCATCGATATCGTTGTTGGAGTGTACGAACCATCGACTATGCTGGCGATTGAAGATAAGCTTTCCAGCTTCCCCGATGACAACACTTCCAAATTGCTGGAATGGCATGCCGCCTAATACTTTCTCATCGGGATGATTGTATTCTTGGCTGTGCTTGATCAGCGACCAGGTTTCCCGATCGAAGTCGGCATTCAAGTAGCCATCGTACCAGTTATACTTGAAGCCTCGATTCGAGGTGTACTGGCTCGATGGGAATTCCCATACCACCTTGGAATTGATTGGAGGAGAAATTTTAGTCGCCCCCGCCTGCTGGGCTTTTACGCTCGTGGGAGCCCCAGGATCAACCGCCCAATAGGCCATATCCATTATGTGGCAGGCCATATCGCCCAAAGCGCCAGTGCCGTAGTCCCACCAGCCCCGCCACGCAAAAGGAGCAATGTTCGCATTGTACCCAACTTCCGGAGCTGGCCCAACCCACTGCTCCCAGTCTAGCCAGGCTGGAACCTTTTCCTTGGCGGGCGGCTTGGAGAATCCTTGCGGCCAGATCGGACGATTCGTCCAGGTGTGAGCTTCACGCACTTTGCCGATAACGCCTGCTCGAATCAATTCCACGCAACGACGCATGTGGTCGTTGGCATGAGCTTGGTTACCCATCTGCGTCTTTACGCCATGCTTTTCGGCCAGCTTGGTCAGCATTCGGGCTTCCCAAACTCCGTGAGTGAGCGGCTTCTGACAGTAAACATGCTTACCTCGCTCCATGGCCATGGCAGAAGCATGAAAGTGATGATGGTCCGGAGTAGAAACGATTACGGCGTCCACCGTGTCGCCCATCTTCTCGAACATTTCCCGATAGTCGGTAAAGAATTTGGCATCCGGGTATTGGCTGCGCGTTTCAACAACGCCTTTGAGACGCCGATTCTCCATGTCAACGGACGACATTTTCGTTGAGTCCGCTGTATCGACGAGCCCCACCACATCGAATCCAGCCTCTTCACAATGGGTGATGTCGACACGCCCCTTTCCACCGGTACCAATTCCGACAACCGTCGGCTTGGTCAGGCGTCCCCGAGCATGGCTCGGCAGAATACTGAAACTAAAGGCGCCACTAGCCACTGCGGCAGCGGACACTTTCCCGAACTGACGACGGGATATACTATTCGAAGGAATGGTCTTCTTCTCTTTCATGGGAGTAACGTTTCGGATTACAAATCGCAATATCGCGCGCTAAATCGTCGCCTGTCAATTGGACATTCTTGCCAAAACGCTTTGTAATATCGACCCGGATGTAATTTCTTGCGACTTGCCTAGGCCTAACTCAAACTCTCCCCGATGCCTCACGCCTGCCTCCTAACCAGATCATGGCCTTTTGGACTGTTCATTAGCCTCCTTTTTTCGCTAAATACTGCCAATGGCCAGAGCGAAGGGGATGCGACTCCTTGGGCAGACTGGGTTGAACCGGATTTCCCGTTTTTCTCGTCTATCATCGATGCTCGAAAAACGAGCAGTCTGCCCTCGAGAAACAATCTCACCCCTCGGGGAATCATCCTGAATCTAGGCAACGATTGCTGGGCTTGCTTCGACACCGATTTGCTTCGCGTTTCAGCCGTTTGGCGCGGGCCGGGAGTCACGCCAATCGCTTTGGCCCCCAAGTCCTATCACCCTTGGGGCAAGAAAACCCAAGGCGGGCAATCGGTTTTGCCTGAAATTGACGGCGACCTTATCCTATCCAACGGCATCTATCCAGGGTGGCAATCAGGCGAACGGCTGCAACTGTCAGATCCTCGCTCGCCAGCCCCTAGCCAGGAGGAAGTCGGACGCGGACCGCTATCCGATTCGCAAGGGCGCTTCCAAGCCATTCAGCTCATCGAAGACGGGGTGGTTCTGGAATACATCGTCCGTAGCGCTATCGTTCGCGAGCAATGGGAGTCGTCGCTGCGTTCGGGTCAACCCATAGTCGAAAGACACCTAGAGATCGGACCTTCAGGCCAATCGCTATCGCTCGTCGCAGGTATAAGCAATGACGCTGGCATCACACTAACCGCCGGCGACAGATCCCGAGCAACCCTATCGAAAGAACAATCGCGCTGGGTCGTTCGCGTACCCGCCAGTCAAACAGCCACTCGATTCGCATTAGCGATTTCCTTAGCTTCGAACCCGCCTAAAAATCCACCCAGACAGTTGACCCTGAAGCCACCGCCACTGCGTTGGCCAGAGAAAGTCACAACTCGCGGCCGTCTATCGAATGCCGACAACGCATACGTGGTCGACGACATCGATCTTCCCCAAAACAATCCTTGGCGCCGCAATGTTCGGCCCGGCGACATCCAGTTTTTGCCCGATGGGACTGGGGTTCTGCCTACAATTGACGGCGATATCTGGCTTGCCAGCGGACTGGATGGCGATCTGAAAGAAATTCGCTGGAAGCGTTTCGCGTCCGGTCTCCACGAACCTATGACAGTGGCTATTCGCGATGGAGAGATCTTCGCCTTCGATAAAAACGGAATCTGGAAGATTCTGGATACCGATGGAAATGGAGAAGCCGATCGACATGAGCTATTCTCGAACGCATTCGGGCAAACCGCCGACATGCGCGAATTTCCAAGCGGGATCCGCCTCGCGCCCAATGGCGAGTTCGTCATCGCTAAGGGCGGACAGCAGGCAACGACGCTGGGCAAACACAACGGAAGCGTTCTCAGAATATCCGCAGATGGACGTCAAGCGACCGTGCTTGGTTATGGTCTGCGGCAACCGAATATCGGCGTCAACGTTCGTACAGGATTGGTCACTTCCAGCGATCAGCAGGGGCAGTACATTCCCACTACGCCTCTGCATATCGTTCGCGATCGCCAGTTCTACGGCTACCTCTCCGAAGGCCTCCACGAACGGGAAAAGTACCCTGAGCCGATCGCCGATCCCCTAACCTGGATTCCTCATTCGGTCAACGCTTCCGCCACCTCACAAGTTTGGCTTTTCGGAGCTCGCATGGGCGCTCTCAACGATAGCCTGGTCCATATCGGATTCAATCGGGCAGAGCTCTTTCAAGTACTTCTGAACGATCGCGGTCCACAACCTCAAGCATCCGTTATTAGCATCACCTCTGAAATGCAGTTCCCTCCCTTGCACGGATCCATAAATCCCCTCGATGGACAGCTTTATATGGCGGGATTCCAAATTAGCGGTTGGGGAAATAACCGCGAACGACTGACGGGACTCGGACGCGTACGTTACACAGGTAAAACCAACGCCTTGCCCACCGAAATATCGCCCCTAGAAAATGGGGCATTGCTGCGTTTCGATGTCGAGCTCGATCCTAAACTGGCAACTGATCCCGAGAACTACTCTATGGCTTCCTGGGGTTACAAGCGCACATATAGGTATGGGTCCGCTCAATACAAAAGCGATGGTAAAACTGGCATCGATTGGATCACGCCGAGCAGCGCCTACCTTTCCAATGATAAACGATCAGTTTTTGTAGCTACTCCCGACCTGGATGAAACCATGCAGCTTCGCATCGGCTGGGCCTTGGCCAGTGAAGACGGCGTGCCCGTCGAGAACAATGCCTACACCACCCCCTATTCACTCCCACCTTTCGATCCCGTATCCGAAGGATTTGGACATATTGATGTCGACCTCACGCCGCGAACCCAATCTCTGCCCGAAGCAACACCCATTTCAGTTGCCGAAGGCCGCCGTGTTTACAACATGGTGGGCTGCGTCGCTTGCCACTCGATCGATGGCTCCGATGTAGCCAAAGTCGGCCCCACTTGGAAGGGTCTCTATGGCAAAGAGCAAACGATCGTGGTTGACGGCGAAAACCAGACCATAACCGCCGATGAAGCCTACCTGCGAGAATCGATTCTCGACCCCACCGCCAAAGTGGTCAGAGGCTTCGCCAAAGGCGAATGGGCCATGCCGAGCTACGCCGGCGTCCTAAGCGAAGAGCAAGTCGAATCCTTGGTGCTGTTTATGAAGTCGCTGTGAAAAGCTGGTCACTCGCATCCAAGTTTGCAGGAGCGGCTTTACGCCGCGATAATGATCCCCGAGGCAATTCAGGTAGCGGGCGATCTCTGAGCGCCCACTTAACCCTCATCCAAATGGCCGATCCAAACACAGGCTAGAAGCCTGTGCTACCCTATTAAAATGTATCCAATCAACAATTTCATCCCGCTCATTCTACTCTCCGCCCTGGTTTTCGTGGGTTGCGGTCGGCAATCCCAAGACGCTATCAACGCCATCATCGTCGTCGGCCCCTCGACTCACCCGCCGGGTAGCCACGAGGTTGATGCCGGCGGCCGCCTCATTGAATATTGCTTGGAAAACAACAAGAACGGCATCCCCATCCAAGCGGACGTGATCTACGCCTGGGATGAAATTCCTCGTGATATCGATATCTACGATACCATCGTCTTTATAGGTGACAAATTCCCGGGAGAACGCCTTCCCGATTCGGATCGGGTAATGGAAGAGCTGACGGACGTCATGGCTAAGGGTCGGGGAATCGTCTGCCTCCACTACGGGGTTGGCCTCCTGGACGAAGATGTGGCTCGCGACGGGGACCACCCGCTC
>MDTA01126606.1_pt1 | contig 11479 bp, 13 predicted proteins | sample 811151 | NCBI WGS metagenome assembly MDTA01 (sample SAMN05326648, study PRJNA326480) | marine metagenome | isolation source: seawater | place: Indian Ocean: South | collected 2010 | reverse complement strand
TTCGCGCTTCGCCGCAACGTAACTGCCGAGCTTGTCAGTCGTGATTCCCATCGGCAACTCGCCCTGCCCTTTCAACAGCTTTCGAAAAAACCGTCTGGCCGCCCTCGTGTCCTTTCGCCTCTGGACCAGAATGTCCAATACATCCCCGTCTTGGTCGACCGCGCGCCAAAGGTACCGTCGCCTGCCTCCGATCGACACGACCATCTCATCGAGAAACCATCAGTCTCCCCGCTTTCCAAGGCGCGCCTCGTTACGCCGAGCGAACTGAGGCCCAAACCTCGCGCACCATTGACGAATCGTCTCGGACGACACCTCGATGCCGCGCTCGGCGAGTAGGTCTTCTACATCACGCAAACTCAGCGCAAATCGATGGTACAGCCACACGGCGTGCGCGATGATGTCCGGCGCAAACCGGTAGCCGCGGTAGATGGAGCGAGTCTTCATCTCCAAAGTCTCCCCGAAGCCGGCTTAACCTGACAAAACCCGCACGGTCACACCGTACGCTCTGGTGTCAGCCAGCCAGGACGTCCGCCGGCACATAGAGCTGCAGCAGGCTCATACCGTCGCGCCGGCTTTCGGGATCGGTCATCCACACTCGCAGCAGGTGCCGTCGATGGTCGTCATCATCACGGTACTCGGTTCGCGAGTGTAGTGTGATGAAGTTGTTGATGAACGCACTCTCGCCTGGCTGAAGTGCGAGACGCAGCTGGAGCGTATCGCGCGCCAGCACCGCATCCATGGCATCAAGGGCAGCGCGCTCTGTGGGGGACAGACGTACACCTTCGCGCTCGGCCCATTCGATTGGATTGCGGTTGTAACAGCAGTGCAGCAGGCCGTCATGGAAGGTGAATACCGGTATACGGTCATGACTGAGCGGCGCCTCACCCGGTCCGTGTTGTCCACGCCGGTGATGATAGAACCCACGGCACAACACCTCGAGACTGTCCGGGTCTTCGTGCCGCAAGGCGTTATACACACTGGACGCACTGACCAGAATCGTATCGCCACCTTCTCTAGCGACATCCAGACAGGTCAGTGTGAACAGGTGCGCGCCGTCAGTGTGAAACGGCAGCGGCTTGTTACTGCGGTACCCACGCGACCGGTGACTGTACTCGACGCCGTCGTCGCGCACGTCTACAACGCGCTGGAGCTCGTAATTCTGCGGCACCACGCGGCCAACGTGATCCGAGACACCGAGCGTCAACGCAACCTTCTCTGCGTAGGTCAACCCGGCGAACGGCAGGCCATCGACCACCACCAATCCGGTCCCGTGCTCGAGCTCGCTGTGGATGGCCTCGAAGAACCGGGCCCCCTGCGGCAGACGGTATCGCTCCCGGTTCACCGTCTCGGCTGGCTGACCGTCAGCCGCCACCCGGCGGGCTTCGGCCGCCATGACCACGGCAATGTTGTCGGGCACAGTCATGCGCCAGTGCTGCGAGGCGTCGAGATCGGCCTGGTTCCATGCCGTGGGGCCATCCTGCTTGTTCATTTGTTACGTGCTCCCTGGCAACGTTTATCGGTGACCCGCTATATACTCATCGGCCGTCGAGACCGAGCAGCGCGCACGCAGTGCCGCCGAGCATTGCGGCCCGCTGGTCGTCGTCGAGTCCGGGTGTCGACAGAATTAGATCGACCTCGGTCGCGGTCCACGGAAACGGATAGTCCGTGCCCATCATCACCTGCGCGGCGCCCGTCTCCGCCACCAGATGTCGCAGCGCCTCAGGTGTGAACACAATGCTATCGAAGTAGAGCTGGCCGTCGCGCAGATACGCGCTCGGCGGCTTTTCGGGCAATGCCCCGACGCGCGCGGGGAACGTCCGGCACACGGCGTCGGATCGATGTGCGTAGGACGGCAGGAAGCCCCCGCCGTGCGCAGCGCAGATCCTGAGCCCCGGAAACCGGTCCAGCGTCCCTTCGAAGATGAGGTGCGAAAGCGCGATGGTGGTCTCTAGCGGATTGCCGATGGTGTTGCGCAGCATGCCGCTGCCGTCGAGGCGACGGCTTGTTTCGAGTTCGCGCGTACCCATCGGGTGCAGGAACACCAGCACGCCGAGTTCCTCGCAGCGGCGCCAGAACGGGTGCAGGCCGCTATCCGCCAACTCCCGCCCTGCCACGCTGCCGCCGACGCTGACGCCGCGAAAGCCCAGCTCCCGCACCGCATGCGTCAGCTGCGCGACGGCCAGCTCCGGGTACTGCAGCGCGACGGTCGCAAAGGCCGCGAAGCGCGGTGCCTCGCGCGCGCAGATCTCCACCAGACCCTCGTTCTGGATGCGGATGATGTCGGCTGCGCGATCGCGGTCGCACTCGTACCAGAACGGGTTGATGCTGAGCACGGCGATGTCGATGCCCTGTGCGTCCATAGCCGCGATCCGGGTCGCGGTGTCGTCCATCTCGAGCGTCGGCGGCTGCGCTTCGCCGCCAGTCAACGCTAGTGCTTCCGGCACCACACAATGCGCATGGATGTCGACCGTCGTGATGCGCCGGCCGCCGACAGAGACCTCACGGCGCGCGTGCGTTTCGGTCCCGTTACCGTGGGCAGCCGCCGCCGGCGGTGCGTGGCCGGATGCGGCCGAGGCCTGCAGCGTGCAGCCGGTAAAACCGATTTGAGGTGCGGTGGACATGCGATTTGCCTGCAATGCGGACCAACGGTGATAGTAGCGCCGACCGGCACGGCACGCACCGTATACGGCCCTGCCGGCCCGTCGCACCTCGGCGTCATCGCGCAACACACCGGGGCCGGAATCTGAGGCAACGTCGAGACCCCGTCCCGGGTTTCGCCCATACGCCGAATGACGCCGCGCGTAGGCGATCGGGGCCCGAGAGCGGCGAGATGTGCCCGACGACCACTGGTCAGTGCAGGGTTTGGAAGCCGAACCGGGCGAGCGTCGTCCCCGTTCGGCCGACGCGTTGGTACGCTGCGCCCGGAACACTGTTCGACATGCGCTGGAGGACGACCGATGCCCACTTATGCCTATAGCCACGTACACATCAACGTCAAGGATCTCGACGGAGCCATCGACTTCTACCAGCGTATGTTCAATGCCGAGTTGGAATACAAGGCTGAGTACCTCCCCGGCCGTACGAGTGCGCGATTGAACATCAGCGGCATGTCGATACAGCTTTCCGACAAGCTGTATCCGTTGGATGCGCCCGCGCGGCCAGGCGACAGCGAACCGCACCTCGGGTTGGAGCACTTCGGGTTGGAAGTGGATGATTTCGATGCCGCCATCGCGGACCTGCGAGCAAAGGGCGCCGAGTTCCTGATGGAGCCGCATGAGTTTCGCCCCGGATTACGGCTTGCATTCATCAGGGCGCCGGAAGACGTGCGCATCGAGATCCTGCAGCGACGCGGCCCCGCGCCCACTGGGTGAAGGTCAGCTCTCAACGTGCCTTTGCGTGGTCCCGGTTCAGTCACCGATATCGTTCGTCGAGCGGTATCCGCAGATCAAGCATGCCCGGATAGCCGCGAATCCGCACCGTCTTTGGCTACCCCGCGCACTGACCATGGAAGTGGACGCCGCTAGATCACGTGTAGCGTCGTTCCGATCGGCGGTCGGTAGTCTTGCCCAGAAAATGCTGCACTCCTTCCCGCTCCCGGCCGTCGCGTCCCCAGAAAGTACCACTAAAGGTATCCTGTTCGCTGGCGGTCCGCGTGCGCGCATCGAGTCGTGGCAGACGGCTAACGGCGACCGAGTGCAGCGTACGTCCGTCGCTGGCCGAACGTTGTCGTGGCTGGTCGTGCGATCGAGTGGCGCCGCTTATGAAAGAGTGGACGTGCTAGGCGACGGATCATTTGCGGAACTGCACGTGAACCCGCGTACCGTTCATGTTCCATAGTGCAAACTCCACGCGTATGGATGAATAGCTCTAAGATTGAAATCGAGAGACTCGACCGCTGAGGGGCACGAGGACACTTGAACACTCCTGACTTCATAATTGTCGGCGCAGGCTCGGCCGGGGCAGCTTTGGCCTACCGGCTGTCTGCGGATCCTTCCAACCGCGTGCTATTGCTGGAAGCCGGACCAGAACGGCATTTCTGGTCCGACATTCCAATGGGATACGCACGCCTGTTGCGCAATCCGCAAGCCAATTGGTGTTACTCATCCGAAGCCGAGGCGGCGACCGACGGCCGACAGCTTCCGGTACCGCGAGGCCGGCTACTGGGCGGCTCCAGCGCGATTAACGGCCTTGTATTCGTACGCGGCCAATCGCACGACTACGACACCTGGGCGCAACTCGGTAATCGCGGCTGGAGCTACGACGATGTGTTGCCCGTCTTCAAACGCATGGAGTCGTACGCGGGCGGCGACGACGCCTTCAGGGGCCGCTCGGGTCCGGTCAAGGTCACTGACCCGAGCAGTGACGACCCGCTGTTCCAAGCGTTAATTCGCGCCGCTGGTGAAGTGGGTATCGCGCACGCGGAAGACTACAACGGCGCCGTGCAAGACGGCATATCGATGAGCCAGGCGACGATCTACAACGGCAAGCGTGTCAGCACGGCGCAGTCATATCTGCATCCTGTCAGGTATCGTGAAAACCTTGAGATTGTGACCGACGCTGTAACGGAGCAATTGCTTCTCGATGGCAAGCGCTGCATTGGTGTGCGCTACCGCCGCGGCGAACGCACGTTCGAGGCCCGGGCGAACAACGAAGTCATCTTGAGTGCCGGGTCGATCAATTCGCCGCAATTGCTTGAGCTATCTGGAATTGGGCAGCCCGGCCGCTTGAAAGCAATCGGAATCGAGGTAAAACACACGTTGCCAGGCGTCGGCGAAAACTTGCGGGACCACTACGCCCCGCGCACCCGCTGGGCCATCGGCGCACCGCGTGTTGCATTCAACCACCGTGGGCGTGGACTCGGACTGGCGGCGGAAATCTCCAGATACTTGTTGACGGGCACCGGCATGATCGGAATGCCGGCGGCGCCTATTCGCGCATTCGTTCGCAGCCGCGAAGGACTGCAAGCGCCCGATTGCCTGCTCGGATGGGTGCCGCTCCTGTATGAGCCTGGCAATGTCGTTTCGGAGCAGTCTGGCGTCACGTGCTACGCGCACCCGATGCGCCCGGAAAGTACTGGCAGCGTTCACATCAGATCCGACGACCCGCATACGCCACCTGCGATTCGCTTCAATTTCTTGTCGTCGCCGCCTGACGTGGAAGTCGCGGTAAGGGCCGTCCGTATAGCGCGGGCGATCATGACGGCGCCCACGATGCGCGCGCTTCAGACCGAAGAACTCGCGCCTGGCAGCGGCCGCCAGTCGGACGCTGAAATTCTCGAATGGATCAAAGCCGCTGGCGAGACAACGTACCACCCGGTGGGCACGTGCAAGATGGGGCAGGATGAGCGTGCGGTCGTCGACGAGACTTTGAGAGTTCGCGGGCTGGCAGGATTGCGCGTAGCCGATGCGTCAATCATGCCCACACAGATTTCAGGGAACACCAACGCGCCATCGATCATGATCGGTGAAAAAGCGTCCGACCTCGTATTAGCGGATGTTCGTTGACGACTTCGTCGACGATGGGCTCGTACAGCCCGTCAATGTGCTGTTTACGGCGGCGCACGCATCGAAGGTCGGACCCGTCCTGTTAGCCCGCTCGCTTCACGCGGGAGCCGGAGCACCTGGCGCGGGCAGTGTCGCGATTCGATTGACGTCTTTGTACAGCAGATATCGAAACGGCCCTGGCCCGCCGGCATAACAGCCTTGCGGACAGAAGGCGCGGAGCCAAATGTAGTCGCCTGCTTGCACCTCCACCCAGTCCTGGTTCAGTCGGTACACCGCCTTGCCTTCCAACACATATAGACCGTGTTCCATCACGTGCGTCTCGGCAAACGGAATCGATGCACCGGGCGCGAAGGTGATGATGTTGACGTGCATGTCGTGCCGCACATCATCGGCATCCACGAACCGTTTCGCACTCCACGCACCATCCGTATCTGGCATGGCCACGGGCGCCACCGCGTCGTCGGACGTCACGAAACATTCGGGCGGCTCAAGGTCCGTCAGAGGTTGGTAGGCTTTGCGGATCCACTGAAAGCAGGTGGGAGTGTCGCCCGTATTGCGCACCGTCCAACGTGTAGCCGGAGCAATGTAGGCGTAGCCACCGGGCGCAAGCACATGGGTCTCATCGGCAAGCGTTAGCGTCAGTTGACCCGACATAACAAACACAACGCATTCAACGTGTGCGCCAGGCTCGGGATGGTCGCTGCCGCCACCCGGCTGTATCTCAACAATCGATTGGGAGAAGGTAGTGGCGAAGCCGGCCACCGGTCGCGACAGCACCCAGGCACGCGTCTGGTCCCAACCCGGAAAAACGCTGGTCACGATGTCGCGCAGCACACCGCGTGGAATAAATGTGTAAGCCTCGGTGATGACCGCCCGATCCGTAAGCAACGAATCTTGTGATGGCAGTCCGGCCACCGGAGTGAAGTACTGCCGCTGCGTCACGGTAACGCCTCCACAATGCATGGTGAGTTCAGCCGATACACATCGCAGTTCTCGCCTGGACCGATGCGGTCGACCACCGCGAAGTGTCCATCGTTACCGAGCGGTGTCAACACGCCGTGCCAGATGCCCTTGTGCAAGTTGACCCCTTGGCCCGATGAAGCGACGAACGCTTGCACTGACCCTGGCCGGTCGCCTTCATCGGGCGCAACCACTACCAGGTAGGGTTCGCGTGATAGCGGAATGAAGGCCTGGCTACCGAGCGGATGGCGTTCGAGTGTGTCGACGGTAAGGGGCAATGTGTAGCAACGACTCACGAACACGCTGATGCCAAGTCGTCCGGCGCTGTCGACTTCCAGCCGCGCGCGATCGTGGTGACGCGCGCACGCGCCATCGTTAATCACGTAATCAGGCGACGCCGCATCGTCCAATACGTCACCGAATGAAGTGAAGGCTTGCGCAGTCAGGGGCACGGCGGTGACTCGCATTTCGCCGCGCTCGGCAAAAGTGTCCGAGGTCAAGGCCCTCCGTCCAGATGGGCCGCCCCGGGGTGGTGCTGCACCGTGTGATGTCTGGAACGCTCCATTGCACGTAGTCCGAAAACGAGGCTGACCGCTTGAGCTTATTATGCCTCAAAATGGACAGATATTGGCTTCCACGGTCACTGTCTTGGTTACGCCACAGACCCGGAAGTTTTCGTCCCACACGCGCTGGATTCTGGGTTTGAGCTGTTCATCGCGATGTCAGCGCACACGCTGACGCACATCATCAGCTTCTCGTGATTTGTACTCGTAGTAACTCGACGAACTGCTCAGCAACAGGGCGCACAGCGGCTCGCTCCCTCATCGACCTTCGTTGCCCTGGTCGCCGACGATTGGCAAGAAACCCGGCGACGGCAGGTTCCACCACTCGTCCACAGCAATGACGGCCCACGGCCTGCAGGCGCCCGCTGTTCAACCCTTGCTGATCTCGAACAGGTAGCGGTTGAGGCAAAAGAAGTAACGCCCTTCGCTGCAATGAGTCCAGACCCGCGAGCCAGCGCTTGACCGCGGCTGCCGTCAAGCCGTTGCGACCGGTCACGAAGGCCTCGATGATCCTGGCGCCCCAATAGCTGAAGCAGTCCGGGTCGTAGGCCACATTGACCAGCGGCAGGGCGACGACGCGCTCAAGCGACAGCCCGGCACGGCGGATGTAAGCGGCCAGACGCATTGGCACTTCCTGCTGAGCACAATGCTCGCTCCAGGCGGCGATAATGCGGTCGGGCAAGACCGTGTCTGTTGCGCTCCAGTAGGGTGCGGCCCAATCGCTATCGAGGATCACGCCGTGGACTCCTCCCGGACTGCCCACAAGCCGCGCGATATCGTTGACCAGAAAACCGGGATCGGACCCGATATCGAGAATCCTCGCTCCCTGGGTGGGCCTCAGACAGTCCACCACTTGCCCTCTTGCGGCAACGATATCCGCAGTGGCATAGGCGTTTTCCAACGCCGTCCTCAATGCCTCATCAAACGGTATGGACATCGAATTCCCTTTCATGTCGCCATGCATCGCTTCGTCCGCGAGCATAGCAGACGCTTACCGTCGCCCCACAGCCCGGAAAATGCGCACTGCGCTATCACGGTTGCCGCCGCGAGCCTGTCTGTCACGCCTCGTTGTCAAGCCCGCGGATATTGCCGCGCGTGCTACAGTCCTGGCCCTTGTTCGGCTTTGCCTAACCAGATACTCACGCTCACACCAGGCAGTCAGATTCTTGCAGCAAGCGCTTTCTCACCGCCCCGACCCAGCGGTCCTGCACCTGCTCGGGCTCATCAACCCGGTGCTGGTCATCACGGGCAATATCGCCGGCGATATGGCCGTGGCCATGGGCGTGGTGTACATGCTGGGGGTGGGGCCGGTGCTGGACTGGTTGCTGGGGGAGGCACGACCGGCACGCCCGGCGCCGGAATCAGGCACCGCCTTCGAGGCGCTGTTGCGCGCGCACGCGGTGCTGCAGCTCATCGCGGTGGCAACCCTCCTCTACCGCGCGCAGCTTGACGCCAATGCCTGGACAACGTGGGTGGCGGCCCTTAGCACCGGGCTTTGTTCCGGTGCGTCGGGCATCATCGTCGCCCATGAGCTTGGCCACAAGCGGCCGTCGTGGTCTACCGGTGTGCTGAGATTCCTGTGCCTGTGGTCGGTGCTGTACGCGCACTTCACCACAGAGCACAACCACACTCACCACAAACACGTAGCGACGCCTGCCGATCCGGCGACGGCGCGCTACGGCGAGAGCTTGTGGGCGTTCGTGCTGCGCACCGTCCCGGGTCAGTTCACGGACGCCTGGGCCGTACATGAACGCAAGGGCCGCACCGGTTTGCGCAACCCCATGTGGCACGGCATGGCTGGCGCGGCGGCGATGTTGGCCGCCATCCATTGGGCCATCGGCGCATGGCCGCTGATGGCATTCATCGCCCAGGCAGCGTTCGCGGTGTTCCTGCTGGAATATATCAACTACATTCGCCATTACGGTTTGCAACGCCAAGCCGGCGAGCGCCTGCGTGCCTGCCACGCATGGCAGTCGGAATCACGCTGGTCGCGCTGGACACTGCTGGAGCTGACCCGGCACCCGGCCCATCACCTGAGCGCCAGCGTGCCATTCTGGCGTCTACAGCCCGAGGCCGACGCACCTTGCCTGCCAGGCGGCTATTACAGTTGTTTCTGGCTCGCCGTGGTACCGAGCGTGTGGCGCGCCAGGGTCCATCCTCGTCTGCCGACGCAAAGTCCAGTCGCGGGCAAACGCGGTTAGGCCGTCGTCGTCAACGGAAAACCGCCCGTTCGACGGCCTCGGTCATTGCCGAATCGAATGTGCACGACTTGACTCACACAACCTCCGCGCTACTGTGTCGATGTGTGAATGGATTACGCACGGGGTCGCAATTGAGGACAAGGAGGGCTTGAGCATTGATGCGCGAATACCATGATGGCGGCTGTCTCTGCGGGGCGGTCAGATACAGAGCCTTTGGAGAGCCGGTCAGAGCCGGCGTATGCCATTGCCGATACTGTCAGTTGCGAGCTGGCAGTGCGTTTGGAACGTTAGTTTATTTTTCATCCGGAAATGTGGAGCTTCTTTGTGGCGAGTTTTCGGAATTCAATTTCACCACGGAGATGGGACGCGCCTGGAAAAACGAGTTCTGTGGAACTTGTGGCACCACGCTGTTCATGCATTTGGAAGCATGGCCCGGTGACGTCGGCATAGCCGGTGGGACATTTGATCCGCCAACCTTCTGGTACAAGCTTTCGGGGGAGGTGTTCAGGAGGTCCAAAGCAAATTTCGTAGGGGAAATTGACGCGCCGCGAAGACTGCAAACCTGGGCCAATTACGAACCACAAGGAACGGAAAGTTGCCGACTTGATGGCAGTCAGAACATATTGCCCCGAGAACACAAAAGAGACGGCAGCTGAACCCTGGCGCCCTGTGAGGAGATCAAGCGGTGTCACTGGAAGGCGGGTTGGTCATGCGCTCTGCATTTTCGGGGAGCCTATCCAATGAAAACAGAAAGTTGCTACTACGAAGCCTGGTCCGAACCCGGTTAAACGCCAACAACATCGAGGCGCGATACTCCGATTGCGGACTCTCCCGCGCCGCAGTAGAACAGATAGGTCATGTCGTTATCGACGAATACACACGCATCGCGCAGCTCACGCACTCGATGCCGCTCAGCGCCCATCGTTGATGTTGTGATAGGCAAGTCCGTGCCCTCCCATGGAAGTTCGGGGGCGAGTAGCTCTCGGATTTCCGATGCGTGCCAGTTGGGCCATTCGTCGCGAAGGTCTACCGTGCAATAACGTAGCCGCTCTGGGGCGTCACCCATCCAGGTAAAGAGGACAAACAAGGTGTCACCAACAACGAAGGTTTCACCATGCCTAAAGCCCTCTCCTCTTCCACTCAGAGCGTCGTAATGCACGATCTGGGGGCCTTGTGAAAACGGCTTGTCCCAACTCGGCGAGCGCCACATCGCGCCGCCCCAGGCAATCGTGAAGATGTAACAACCGCGTTCGAATGCTCGAAAGTATGGCGGCCCAAGCAAGGGCTCCATCACCTCGAAGCGCCGCCCGTCGCTCGATACGGCGAATCGTGTCGCCTGATCTCCATTGGGCAACAGGCCGTGGAAGTACATCAGGATTCGACGGCCATCGGTGTCCACGTGCACGTCCGGTGACGCGATGTGTGCGTACATGTAACCGCCCTTCATATGTTGCGCCCAAGGGGGTCGCTCCTCGGGAGGCGGTTCAGGCAGATCCACCACGGGGAACCGACTCTCGCTTATGTCCAGCACACCGGGTTCATGCATACGCCATGGGCCAAGCACATGTTCGGCAAACGCCATCCGTATGTACGTGCCCTTGTGGTCGGAAAAATAGAGGTAGTAGCGCCCAAGCGGATTAGAGACCCACTCAGGCACGCGGATGACCGCTGGGTTGCAGATGTTCTCACCCATACGCCTATCCATGTTAGGAATGATGAGTGGCGCGTCATGGATGCGGGTGGCGCGAAGTTGCAACGTCACGGGATTGACCCCTCACTACACGGAACTGACGACACGACGGTTGACCTCAATCAGGACGGTCCTCACCGGCGCCACCTTTGGCAACGGCTCATCGCGGCCATCAGGAAGGTGACGGAGAAGGTCAGCCAACCAGTGGTCCGGAAGGCTCTTCCATTCCGGCTCGTCCCACAGACTCTGCCATTGATGCGGAGCATCGGCCAACGCGATACGGGCCATAACGAGCCAAACGGCGATTCGAAAGCGCCGCACTCATTGTCTGCGTGAGGGTACAGTAGGCTGTGCTCTTGAACCCACGCCGGCTTCCGCACCTGCCGGCTCGGTACACCAGGAAGATCGATTTGCCAATCAAGAACTCGAGTCCGCTTGCTTACCGCCAGACGATATACGCCCAGGTCTTGATGACCGTGCTGCTAATCTGCTCGACATCTGCAGCATCGGAAAACAGCGGCGTCCGCGAATATCAGTTCGAGCCGGTCGACGTCAGTCGAA
>MDTA01168541.1_pt1 | contig 11480 bp, 6 predicted proteins | sample 811151 | NCBI WGS metagenome assembly MDTA01 (sample SAMN05326648, study PRJNA326480) | marine metagenome | isolation source: seawater | place: Indian Ocean: South | collected 2010 | reverse complement strand
AGAATCACAAATGAAATATAGAATAGAGTTCGATAGCATTGGTAAGATAAAGGTACCTGGTGATAAGTATTGGGGGGCATCTACAGAAAGGTCAAACAAGTATTTTAATATAGGCGATTTTTTAGTTAGACCTCTAGTTATCCACTCAATCGCGATAATTAAAAAAGCTGCAGCAATAGTAAATAGTAAAAATAAAGACTTAGACCCAAAATTAAGTAAATTTATTGTAAAAGCTGCTGAAGAAATAATTAAGGGAAAACTCGATGATCATTTTCCATTAAAAGTCTGGCAGACTGGGTCTGGAACTCAAACAAATATGAATGTTAATGAGGTAATAGCTAATAGAGCTATACAGTTGATGGGTGGAAAAATGGGCAGTAAAAATCCCATTCATCCAAATGATCACGTGAATAAATCACAATCAACAAATGATGTTTTTCCAACTGCAATGCATATTTCAATAGCCTTAAAAACTAAAGAAAAACTTTTGCCCTCTCTTAAATTGTTGGAAAAAGAATTAGCAAAAAAATCAAAAGAATTTAAAAAAATTGTAAAAGTTGGAAGAACTCATTTACAAGACGCAACTCCTTTGACTCTAGGTCAAGAGTTTTCTGGTTACCATGTTCAGCTAAAAAAATGTATATCTAGAATTGAAGATGCTTTAAAAGAGATTTATTATTTAGCTCAAGGTGGAACTGCTGTAGGAACAGGGTTAAATACTCGAAAAAATTTTGATAAAAAGATCGTAAAAGAGATAAGTAATATTACAAAGCTTCCTTTTAAACCCTCAACAAACAAATTTGCGGCACTTGCTGCTCATGATGAAATAGTAAATTTTTCTGGTACACTTAACACTGCAGCTGTCTGTTTGATGAAAATTGCGAATGATATTAGGTTTTTAGGTTCAGGACCTAGAGCAGGATATGGTGAGCTAATATTACCTTCGAATGAACCAGGTTCATCAATCATGCCAGGAAAAGTAAATCCAACTCAGTCGGAGGCGGTAACAATGGTTTGTGTAAAAGTGATTGGCAACCATAATGGTATTACTATGGCTGGGTCACATGGTCATTTCGAATTAAATGTTTTTAAACCACTCATAATTCACAATATATTGCAATCAATAGAAATAATGAGCGACTCTTCAAAAACTTTTGCTCTTTATTGTGTCAAAGGTATTAAGGCTGACAGAAATAGAATAAAATATCTACTCGACAACTCACTTATGCTAGTAACAGCATTGGCGCCCAAAATTGGTTACGAAAAAGCAGCACATATTGCAAAAGCAGCACATAAAAATGGGACAACTCTAAAAAGCGAGGTGGTTAAAGCAGGCATATTAAGTGATAAAGAATACGATAGAATTATGAGCCCTATCAAAATGACTAAGCCAAAATAATTAAGATATTTCTAAAATAAAATTTTTAATTTTCGATAATTCAAAAATTTCTAGAAAACTCTTGTCAAAAAGAATATTTTCAAATTTAGATTTAAAATATATTAAGTCTTCTTCAGTTGCTTTGTAATTATTGTTAATTTCTAAGTTTTCGAAATTAATTTTTTTATTAAGAATATTTAAATTACCTTTAGTATTTAATTTAAAATTATCACTTTTAGATCTCTGATCAATTTCAATCTCTTTAAGCAATTTCCTTTTATCTGGAGAATTAATAGAACAATTAAAATAGAGAATTGGATACTCTTCTAGCAAGTTTATATTTGATAGACAAATAACATTACTGTCATCAATCTTAATAGATTTAGACATTTCAAGTCTTCCGTAGGCAAGATTCGTTTTTAAATTTACGTTATCGATTATATTTTTTTTAAATTTTTTTGGCCTAAAAATAAAATTATTTTCACTATTAAACTTTTTTAAAATATCTTTGAATTTTGACAAGCTGTTAACATCTAAAGATTTTAAAATATTTATGTTAATTTCATTAATTGTTGTGCTAAGATTTGATTGAAAATAAGGTTTAAATACAACTGAACCATAACTGTCAAAAGATAATTGTTTTTCTCTAAAGAAAAAATTTTTCACATTTATCTTATCCTCGTCTAATGAATAAAAAAGTTTAAAATTCGAATTTAAGATTTTGCCACTGATGATCCCGTTTGATTTAAGATCTTTTGAATTTTCTGGGGTATTTAGCTTTGCTGAAACACCGGTATCTAGTAACTTAAATTTTATTTGGGTAAAATCTTCCTTAAATTTTACTCTGAACTTTTTTTGAAATACTTCGCCTGAAACCAAATTTTTTTTAAACCCATAATTGAAAAAATTAATATTTTTCAAATCTAATACATAATTTTTATTATCTATTATTTGAATATTCAAATTTTCAAAATTCATTTTCTTTTCTGATGTTAGAATAAACTTGCTTAAATTTTGCAATCTTTTTAATTCTATCTTTAAATTACTTGTTTTAAATTTGATCTTATTTAAGTGGAAATTATCAAAATTATAAATGCTGAGTAAATTGGGAAATATTGAGACATTTTTTGAAATAAATTTTGTATCTTTAGAATTAAAATTACCTTTTAAGTTGATCAATTTTAAATGAGGTGCCGGAAAAAATTTGTATTTTATATTTTCTAAACTTTCGATTTCTAACCCATAGTTACCCTCAAGATAATTTTTTATAATATCTTCATTTTTTTTAAAATCAAAATATTGTGGAATTAAAAGAATAAAGATGATTGCGACAAAAAAAATTATAAATAGATGTCTTATTAAAAAAACAAATTTAAAAAATCTTGAAAATTTGTTGTTAATTATTTTTAAAATTCTATTTATCATTTTTTTTATTTTTACAACTAGTATATAATTTTATTTTCTAGATTATGAATAACATTGATAAATTAATAGAAAATCTTAACAAGGAGCAAAAAGAGGCAGTTTTAAGCACTGAAGGTCCAAACTTAATTGTTGCTGGAGCCGGTTCAGGAAAAACTAGAGTTTTAACGACTAGGTTAATTCATATTATCAATCAGAAAAAAGCTTTTTCTAATCAAATTTTGTGTGTGACGTTTACTAATAAAGCGGCTAAAGAAATGCAAAATAGAGTAATGCAGCACGTTAAAGGCAAATCCAACGCTATTCCTTGGTTGGGAACATTTCATTCTATAAGTGTAAAAATTTTAAGACGGCATGCTGAAGCCTTGGGTTATAAAAGCAATTTTACGATTATAGATACTGATGATCAAAAAAAACTGATTAGAAATATTGTGAAAGCAGAGGACTTAGATGCAAAAAAATTTTCACCTCAATTAATAATTTATCATATTGATCAATGGAAAAATAAGGGTCTTTTACCCAATGATATAAAATTAGAAAAAGCGGGGACTATAATAAAATCTATTTTGAAAGTTTACAAAATATATCAAAGCAAAACAAAGGATCTTAATGCATTTGATTTTGGAGATCTTATTTTATTTTGTGTAAAACTTTTTGAAAATCATAAAGATATTCAAGAAATATATCACCAAAATTTTCAATATATTTTAGTAGACGAGTTTCAAGATACAAATTTTATTCAAAATAAGTGGTTAAATCTACTAGTGAATAAAAATAAGAATATTTGCTGTGTCGGGGATGATGATCAGTCAATTTACAGTTGGAGGGGTGCAGAAATCAAAAATTTTCTTTCGTTTGATAAAATATATAAAAATTGTAAAATTTTTAAATTAGAACAAAACTATAGGTCCACAAAAAATATATTGGAAACTGCCTCTAACCTAATTTCAAATAATTCTAATAGAGTAAATAAAAAATTATGGTCATCGGCTAGTCAAGGAGAGCTAGTTAAGCTTAATTGTTATAGGACTGGTAAGGAGGAGGCTCAGGGAGTTAGCGATATTATAGAGCAAAAAATTAAAAAGAAATATTCCTTAAATGAAGTTTCAATATTAGTTAGAGCAATTTATCAGACGAGAGAATTTGAAGAGAGATTTCTACAATTAGGAATCGGTTATAGAGTGCTTGGTGGTATTAAATTTTATGAAAGAGCAGAGATAAAAGATGCGGTATCTTACTTAAGAATAATAAATCAAAAATTTGATGATTTAGCTTTAGAAAGAGTAATTGGAACTCCAAAAAGAGGTGTGGGAGAAAGTACTTTAAATCAAATTTATAGTTTTAGTAAAACTAATAAATTATGTTTAGAGGACTCAATAATTAAATTAATAGAAAAAGGCGATTTTAAACCAAAAATAAAGGCTGCCTTAAGTCAATTAATAAATATGATTCATAAATGGAGAAAAGATTCAAAAAATATAAAACATTATGACTTGTTAAAACTTGTGCTAGATGAGTCAGGTTATTCGTCAATGCTCAAGAATAAGAAAGACTTAGAAAATGAAAATAGACTAGAAAATTTGAAAGAGTTACTTAGAGCAATGCACGATTATGAAAATATTCAGAATTTTTTAGAACATGTTGCTTTAGCTACTTCAGTAGATCAAGAGTGGCAAGGTGCTAAAGTTAATTTAATGACGATGCATGCAGCAAAAGGTCTTGAATTTGAAGTTGTATTTCTCCCTGGTTGGGAAGAAGGTTTGTTTCCTCATCAAAAATCTATAGAGGAAAATGGAGATTTTGCTTTAGAAGAGGAGAGAAGATTAGCTTACGTAGGAATTACTAGGGCCAAGAAAGAGGCGTATTTATCTTTTGCTATGAAGAGAGCTTACCATGGGGATTGGATGGATGCCCTGCCGTCCAGGTTTATAAACGAAATACCAGATGATAGTATTGAAAAAAATGAGGTTGGTTTCTCTGAAACAGATGACTTTGATTTTAATCAAGATCAATCTTTAGATTTTGAAGATGAATACAGAAGTCCAGGATGGGATAGGTACAAAAAAAACAAGATTCTTAAATGGAAAAAATAAATAGATTAAAAAAAATTTTTAATTATGAAAAAATCGATGGTTATCTCATTCCAAAAAATGACCAATTTTTTGGAGAATTTGTACCTGATTTCAATGATAGATTAAATTTCATTTCAAATTTTTCTGGTTCTTATGGATTTTGTTTAATTTTAAAAAATAAAAATTATTTATTCGTAGATGGTCGATACACTCAACAAGCAATTAATGAATGTGGTAAATATTTTAATATAATAACTATACCAAAGACAATGCCGAAACAAATTTTGAGAAATAAAAAATTAATTATTGGATATGATCCTAAACTTTTTACTAAAAGTACATTTAATATTTTTTTTAGTAAAAATAATTGTGAGTTTAAGCCAATTAATCAAAATCTTATTGATAAAATATGGATAAGAAAAAAAGAAAAGAAAAGAAAAAAATTTTTTATTTTACCTAAAGTTTCTACAGGAGAGAGCTACGAATCTAAAGTTAACAAAATCTCACTCAATTTAAAAAACAAAAGTGCTGATTATCAGTTAATTACTGCGAGTGAAAACAATGCTTGGCTTTTAAATATCAGAGGTAAAGATGCGGAGTATACACCAATACCCAACAGTTATATTTTATTAGATAAGTTCAAAAATATTTATTTTTTTTGTGATTTAAAAAAAATATCTAATAATTTTAGAAATTTTTTTAAAAAAATCAAATTTTATGAATTAGATGATATTGAAAAAATATTATCAAATATTAGTAAAAAAAAATTTTTAATAGACGAATTATCTTGCTCTTTATACTTTGAAAAAATTATTCTGAAAAATAATAGAGTAACAAGTTCTCAAGATCCCATTTATTATTTTAAGTCAATAAAAAATAAAAAAGAAATTGAAAATATTAAAAAGGCTCATATTCTCGATGGTGTAGCACTTACTAAATACTTATTCTGGATAAAAAAAAATTTTTCTAAAAAAAAGATTTCTGAAATTAGTGCCTCCTCAAAATTATTAAATTTTAGAAAAAAAAATAAAGATTTCAAATTTTTAAGTTTCCCAACTATTTCAGGCGTAGGTCCAAATGGTGCAATAATTCATTATAGGGCGACAAAAAAAACCAACAGAATTTTAAAAAAAGGAGAAATTTATTTAGTAGACTCTGGTGGTCAATATGAATTTGGTACAACAGATGTTACCCGTACTATTTCGCTTGAAAATTCTAACAAAAATATAAAAAACATTTTTACAAGAGTTTTAAAAGGTCATATAGCTGTCACTAATTATAAATTAGTTCATAATACCTCAGGTTCAAAATTGGATAATCTAGCAAGAAAGTATTTAAAAGAAATTGGTTTAAATTTTCCTCACGGAACCGGGCATGGAGTCGGATATTTTCTAAATGTACATGAAGGACCTCAAGCTATTACAAAAAGTAACAAAGTAAAGTTTGAAGAGGGAATGGTGGTTTCAAACGAACCTGGTTACTATAAAGAGAACAAGTTCGGCATTAGAATAGAAAATTTAATTTATGTCAAAAAACAAAAAAATGTAAAAATTTTTGAAGATTTAACAATGGTACCAATTGATAAAGAACTTATTGAAGAAAATAATCTAAATAATAATGAAAAAAAATGGCTTAATGAATATCATAAAAAAGTTTATAAAAGTCTAAAAAATTCAATGAATAAAAATGAAATTAATCAATTAAAGGAGGCTTGCTCAGCTATTTAGGATTTTTTCCCATTCATTTTCATTAATAATTTTTATACCTAAGTTTTTGGCTTGTTCTATCTTTTTTTTTGTTGGTTTAGATTTGCCGACAACTAAAAAATCTAATTTTCTTGAAATTGATCCTAAAACTTTTCCTCCATTATTTTCAGCAATAGATTTTGCTTCTGATCTACTCATGTTTTGAAAGCCTCCTGTAAACATTATCTTTTTATCAGAAAACTTACCGCGTCTATTAATTATAACAAATTTTGCAACATTTAGTTGATCAATTAAGTTTTTAACTATTTTAATATTTTTTCCATTTTGAAAAAAATTATTTATTGAATCTATTTGAGTTTCACCAATTCCGTCAAGATCACTTAAATTTTGCAAAATCTTTTCTCTTTTTTCATGTAAAAATAATTTAGAAAATTCTTCTATTGAAATGAAAAATTCTGATAAAATTTTTGCATTCTCTTGACCAATGTGTCTTATGCCTATAGAAAAAATAAATTTATCAAGACTTATGTCTTTAGATTTATTAATTGCATTCTTTAAATTTTCTATAGATAAATCTCCCCATCCTTCAAGAGCTCTTATCTTCTTATAATTTAAATTGAAAATATCTGCTGGTTCTTTTATGAAATTAAGATCACAAAATTGATCAACTACTTTTTTACCTAGCCCATCAATGTTTAATGCATCTTTAGATACTATATGTTTAAGTTTTTCTCTTGCAATGAATTTGCAATCATAACCTTTGAAACATCTTCTGACTGCATCTTCTTTTTTTGTTGATTTATTGAACTCTTTCTTTGTAATTGAGCCACATAGACACTTTTGTGGAAATAGAAATTTTTTACTATATTTATCTCTTTTTTTAGTATCTACAGATATTACTTGAGGGATAACATCTCCCGCTCTTTGAATTTTAATTGTATCGCCAACTCTTATGTCTTTTCTTTGAATCTCGTCTTCATTATGTAAAGTTGCATTTGAAACAACTACTCCACCTACCGTAACTGGTTCAACTTTTGCAACTGGTGTTATTGCTCCGGTTCTTCCTACCTGTATAACAATATCTTTTATTTTTGTAGATGCTTTTTCTGCCGAAAATTTATATGCTATTGCCCATCTTGGGGAGTTTGATGTATTACCGAGTCTTTTTTGTAAATTCAAATCATCAACTTTAAAAACTAAACCATCTATATCATAGTTTAGAGAAGATCTTTGATGATCTAACTCTTTGTGTTGTTTTTCTATTTCGTCAATACCAATTGTTATTTGAGATAATGGATTTACCGTAAAACCCCAATCGTTTATCTTTGATAAAAATTCAGACTGTTTAGAGAAAATCATTGGTTCAATAGCTCCAAAGCCATATGCAAAATATTTTAAAGGGATTTTAGAAGTTTCTTTTGAATTTTTTTGTCTCAAAGATCCTCCTGCTGCATTTCTAGGATTTGAAAATTTTTGTTCTATTTTTTTAAAATCTTTTTTACTAATGAAAATTTCACTTCTTATCTCAAGTAATTTTGGAACATTTGCTCCTTTAATTTTTTTAGGAATACTTGTAATTGTTTTTAGATTTTCTAAAATATCCTCACCAATTATACCGTCACCTCTTGAAAGACCTTTAGTCAAAATTCCATTCTCATAAATTAGAGTTGCTGAAATCCCATCAATCTTCGGTTCACAAAAAAACTCTATATTTTGTTGAATATTAAGAAAATTTTTTATCTTTTTGATAAAATCAAGCATATCTTTTTTATCAAAGGCATTTGCTAATGACAACATTGGACGTAAATGCTTAATTTTTTTGAATTTATTTGTTGGTAAAGAACCAACTAAGTTATCAGTCAAATTTAAATCTTTTAAGAAAATATTTTTTTCCTCTAAATCAAAAATTTCCTTTTTAAGATCGTCGTAGGCTTTATCTGTTATAATTGGACGATCGTTATTATAATAAAAATTATTATGTTTTTTTAGTTCTTTAACTTTTTTTTTAAAATTTTTTATTAATGATAATTTTGCGGTCATTTTAATAAATTACCTGATTTTTTTTATAATTCTTTTAATTAATCCTTCCTTTTTTTTATCTTTTTTTATTTTAGCTATTTTGTAATCTTTGTTAAAAATTCTATACGACTCTTTGTACCATTCACTAGAATTATAATTATAACCTAAGATATTTGCATACCTTTTAGCTTCAGACTCTAGACCTAAATGGTAGTTTATTTCTACAAGTCTATGTAATGCTTCTTCTATAAAAATAGTCTGATCATAATTTTTGACTATATTTTGAAGTCTTTTAATAGCTGGTATCCATTTTTTTGTCGAAATGTAGTATTTAGCAACAAATAATTCCTTAGCAGCTAATTGATTGATTATTAAATCTTTCTTAAATTGTAAATCAATTGCATAATCGTTATTTGGATAAGTTTTCAAGAAAAAATTTATTTTTTCTTTTGCTTTGATTAATGGTTCAATATCTTTTTTCTCATCAGAAATTTGTTCAAAATAAATTACCGCGGTTAAATAATGAGCATAGATAATATTTTTGTCAGCCGGGTATTTTTTCAAATAATTATCTATACTTTCTAAAGCTTCATTATAAAAATTTATTCCGTAAAGTGAATAACAAGCCATTATTGAAGATTTTGCCGCAAGCTCTATAATCTCAAAATTTAGTTCGGCCTCTGAAAATTTTTTTTGTGCATAAAAATAATCTCCATTTTCAAATGCATCATATGCCTCTTCATAAATCTTATAAGGACTTATTTTTGGTTTAATTTCATAGATTGCTTCGGGCTTAGAGCAAGAGACCAGTACTATAAAAAATATTAATAAAATTTTTTGAAAACACATCATTAGATTAATAGCAAATTTGTCTATGATGGTAAATTTTAATGATGACTAAGCGTTTACTGCTAATTTTATTGACTCTTCTGTACTTATTTTTTTTGGTATATCTAAATTTTTTATTTGAAAATCTTTAATTGCAGATCTAGTATTTAACAGTTTTCTCAAAAATTTGTTTGTAAGATCATGCCCACCTTGATGGCATACAACTCTACCTAAAACTCTGTAACCTGACAATAAAAAATCTCCAGCTAGATCTAATATTTTGTGATTTACAAATTCTTTATTATTTCTTAATCCGCCATCATTTAAAACTTTTTCCTTATCTACTACGATGGCGTTGTCTAAAGATCCCCCTTTAGCCAATCCAATTTTTTTAATATTTTTAATATCATCATGCAAACAGAAAGTTCTAGACTCATAAATATTTTCTAAATCATCATTTTGAAAATTCACTAAGTTGTTCTGATCTCCGATAATTTTATTTTCATAATTTAAATGAAAATTTACTTCAAAAGACGAGTTATTTGGTTCGATATATATTTTTTTATTACCGTCTTTTAATTCAACCTTATTTATAACCTTTAGATATTTTCTTTTTTTTGTTAACTCTTTTATTTCTGCATTTTTTAAAATCCTCAAAAATTCTTTAGCTGATCCATCCATAATTGGGACCTCTTCATTATTTAATTCTATTACTGCATTATCTATTTCAGCAATATATAGCGCTGCTAATAAATGCTCTACTGTTGAAATCTTAACTCCATGCTTATTTTCTAAAGTTGTACATAACTTTGTTGATGTTACATTATCGTATTTAGCTTCAACTACATTATTATTTTTTAAATCTTTTCTTATAAAAATAATTCCTTTGTCACTTTCACTTGGCAAGATTGTAATTTTAGTCATTTGTCCGGAGTGAAGTCCGATTCCAGAAAAATTTACTGGGTTTCTTAATGTATTTTGGTAAATTTTGAGCATGATGTTTTATACAAAATTAAACTTAAACACTTAAAACAACTAATGTTTCGAAAAATAACAAATTATTTAAACAAAAGATCAAAAAACCTTGCGATTATAGTTTTTTTTGTCTGAACTACAGGAATAGCCTCCTTATTCCAACCAAAATGGACGATTTTAGATGCATCATTAAAGACGTCTTCATCATTCGTCTCTTTATAAAAATTTAATTGAAAATTTCTGTTTAGAGAGAAACATTTTTCGTAGATTTCCTTAAACGATTTAAAGTATGGGTCAATAATTTGTAAATAAATTTGCTTATCTTTTGAAATAAGACGTTTAAGGTTTATATTTTTGAATAGTAATAATTCTGCAAACTCTTCGAGCCTTGATAAAATTATATCATAGATAAGCTTTTTTCTGATCTTCCTGAAATTTTCATTATTGAAATATTCTTTTTCAATATAATCTTCAGTATCAATTTTATCTTTATCAAAGTTCGTGTCGAGGATAAATTTTTCAATATTTTTTCTATTTAAAGACGTAATTTTGGCAATATCTTTAATCAGAAGTTCAGATCCAAAATTAAAATCTTGAGCATATTTAAAGGATGAATTTTCAAAGTAAATTATTTTTGAATTTAAAGGATTAATTTCTATTTTGAAAAACGTAGTTAGATTATCTGTATTATGAATTAAATTAACACCTTCAACAAAAGATTTTAAAATTGTTTTTCTAATTTTTAAATTACACCTTTCAAAAGCGCTTATTAAATTTTTGAAATCATTTTTATCAATCAAAAAAAAAGATAGTTCATGTGTATAAAAGTTACCAAATAGACCAATCGGTAAATTAAATGTTTCTTTTTTATCTAAAGTGTAATTTGAATTAAAGATATGTAAAATAATCTTATCTTTTTCTGTTTCAATCACTTTAGTTTTAAGATCATTCAATATGAATGTGATATTTTCCTTTGATAATTGAGCACCGTTTAATTTTTTGTATCCTGAAAGATTAATTATATTAAAGTTGAAAATATCTAAAATTAGTATTGCTTCTTTAAAAATTGTATCAAGTTTT
>MDTA01055239.1_pt1 | contig 11480 bp, 8 predicted proteins | sample 811151 | NCBI WGS metagenome assembly MDTA01 (sample SAMN05326648, study PRJNA326480) | marine metagenome | isolation source: seawater | place: Indian Ocean: South | collected 2010 | reverse complement strand
TTTAGTAATTTGGAAATTACGACTGGAGGGGCATTATCTTTCAAACTTACATTCCAAGTTTTACTCGTTTTGTGTCCTACATCATCAGTTACATTAGCCATCAACCAGTATTGAATCTCATTCCTTTGTTTATGCCTTTCAGTAATATTATCATTGATTGAGTTTAATTTTGAATCAACGTTGAACTGAGTAGTGAGATTTGCACCCGTATGATACCAGTCTTGCGACTTGTTGCTGGTCCAGACAATCTCCAGAGCAGTATCATGATCATCACTTACATTCAGGTCAAGATGAAACACGCCGGGGGATATCTCAAAATTGTCATCAGTGTTGTGTATCATTGGTGAATCATCATCAAGAATAAAACTTCGATTGAGGATACTAACCAATCCCCCCTCATCTGTGCATTGAACAGATACGTCTAGCAAGGAGTCCGGTTCGAAAGATGACAAATTGATACCTTTGCTAATGTTGTCTCCAAAAATGTTCCATTCACATTCATGTTTTGAAAGAGGGGCGTCATTGATGGTCACTTCGAAATCATACGATGTGTTTTCCCATGGCAGTGCATTACTCTCAATCATCGATAGTTGTGGAGGTGAATTGAGTCCTAGGCTAATAGTGTAAAAACCGGACACTGAGGATAGATTTCGAGCAAGTGAGAACTCGTTAGCATTTCCGCTAATCCACTCATTGAGGGGGCTTGAGAGATACTGGTATTCTCCACCGGTTTTTATTGTTAGAGGGGTTGATTGTCGCAAATCATTTTGAAATGGCACCTCTAATCTCATAAGTTCAATGTGGGACCTTGATGATGATACATCAGCAGTCTCATTCCAACCCCAACTGTAATGACTGATGTTGATATCTGATGTGATTGAAATGTTATTGAAAGACACATCATTATCATCAATAATACAACAGTTTGCATCTTTACCATTGAGATAAATTACAGTCTCTAAAAGAGTATTGAGGTTATTCACGTCTCCATCAAGAAACCTCTCCACTTGACTTTCGATTCCAGCGTTCACACCTGGTATGAAAGGTAAACCCAATCCCTTGTTGAATATGTGATTTGCAGACCATTTCCCGGTTACATCGCTGTTGGGAATTAGGCCTGATTCAAGAGATAATACAGCATTACCCACTGGCTGGGAAGAATTCAGTTGCTGATTTACCCAACTAGTATTTGGTGGCCATGTTGTCTGACCAACAGGGTATCCATCCATCAAAACTCTTGCTTCCCATCCACCGTTGAATTCGCCAACGGTAAGACTCTGATTAATCCAGCTAACAATATGTCCAGTCATCTTGTGGACAGCAATCACAGTAACACTATCTGAATAATTTCCACTCAAATCGTATGTTTCAGTAGCATTTGGTATTAGGATATGGTTTTCATTATACCTCTGATAACTACCACCGTCGCCTAGCAATATTAGTTCAACGCCACTTGGTGCATCTACCAATCCATCGCTTACACTAGCTTGCCAATCACTACCTAGGACTGTAATTGTATGAACACCCTCAACCGAGAACAGATTATCAATTATGGGATAGGCATCCAATACGACAGTAGTTTGTGATGATGGGACTGGTGGATGCCACATCACAACATATCCTTCACAGGTTGCGGTAGGAAGGAACATACCTCCTTTGGGCTGATTTAGCTCTGCTCCAGTCCATGGGTCCACTATATTGATGTCGCAATCGTTGATTGGATTTCCAAAGGGATCTTCTACTTCCACCGTCCAGTTTGGTGCCTGTTCAGCCCACGAAGCGGGTATCAGGAGTAGTATTGCTAGAAAAACTACCCTTCGCATGGATAATTGCATAATCTCATACCTCATCAAGAAAGCGGGTTCTCGCGCCCATATGTTCATGGTCGGGTTAGTCACAAGTCCCACAGAAGGGGGAATAATATGCCCGGACTAATCACGATGGACGACCTTACAGATGAAGAGATAATCTCGATATTAGATGACGCCGAGAGATTGCTTCCAGTAGCACGTGGAGAACTATACTTGCCTTTGCTGAAAGGTAGAATACTTGGAAATTTATTTTTTGAGCCGTCCACAAGGACTAGAATGTCATTTGAGACAGCAATGAAACGATTAGGAGGGGATGTGGTAAACCTAGGAGATGTGAAGAGTTCTTCTGTTGTAAAAGGCGAAACCCTGTTTGATATGATACAAATGGTAGACGGTTACACAGATATTATCGCAATGAGGCACCCAAGGCAAGGAGCTGCGCAATATGCCTGTGATAGCGCTAAAGTGCCAATACTAAACGGAGGAGACGGTGCGGGACATCATCCAACCCAAACGATGCTAGATCTGTTCACTATTAGACGTGCTCATGGTAAATTAGAGGGTTTGAATGTTGTTCTTGCAGGTGATCTGAGGTATGGCAGAACCGTACATTCATTGTCACATGCTTTGACTAGACTTGGATGTAATGTTACGTTTGCATCCCCTGAAAGTTTGCGAATGCCTGAAGAAATAGTATCTGATTTGAAAGACAATGGTGCCGAAGTGGTTGAGACAGACGACCTACTTGGACAAATAAATACAGCAGATGTAATTTACATGACCAGAATCCAGAAAGAAAGATTCCCTGACGAGGATGAATATGCAAAGGTTGCAGGAGCTTACAAGTTACATGCTAAGGACTTGGATGTAGCTAAGCCCGATATGATAATCATGCATCCTTTACCAAGAGTAGATGAGATACATCCCTCAGTTGATTCAACTCGACATGCCTGTTACTTTGAACAGGCGTTTAACGGAGTTGTAGCGAGAATGGCGTTGATGTGTCGACTTCTGGGAGTCGAAGTTCCAGCGGATGTAGAAAAAGTAGGAGGGATAATATGAGCCAGGAAGGAAACATGCGCAGAGTTACTGCAATCAAAAACGGGACTGTTATAGATCACATTCCTGCAGGAAAAGCACTGTCAGTCCTAAAGATGCTAGGCATTGCTGGAGACATGTCCAATCCCGTTTCACTTGTTATGAATGTGCCATCTAAGAAAATGGGTGGGAAGGATATAATCAAAGTTGAGGATAGAGAGTTAACACAGGGCGAACTTGACAAACTTTCACTGGTTGCTCCAGATGCTTCAGTTGCCATAATAAGAGCATATTCTGTTGCCGAAAAATTGGAAATAAATCTAACAGAAGAAGTTGTTAATGTTGCAAGGTGTACATTTTCGAATTGTATAACAATCAACCCTAGAGAGCCATTGCCTCACAGACTCATTGTAACCAAGCGAGAGCCACTTGAATTGAGATGCAGGTATTGTGGAAAACCACAGGATATCGATGGGCTAATAGACAGTTTATTCTAATCAAAGATCGAATAAACCTGCTTTTTCACAAGCTTTGAAATTTATCCAACCCGGCATTCCCAAATCAATCGGAACGCCTCCAACAGTGGTAATCAATCCAGTTAGTATCAGATGGTTAGCAACTGGATTATTCGACCAGTCTGCTTTTTTCCCATCGCTTCTGCCCCTCATTAGTTTATTGTTTGACCTACGAGAAGCCCAAGCGTTTGCATTCCATGCATGATTTTTCATGCTATTATTGGTAACACTTGGAGGTACGACCACATTGTGTGAGGATTCCCAATTCTTTTCCCATTCTCCTTCCATTGTATCAGCCCAAACTAATCCAGTAGTCTCGCTCTCCGGCATTTCCATCTCACCTTGGATAGCCAATTGAATAGCCAATCTTCTCAAGTGTGGATGTCTTGGATGTGCTTTCATGGTCTTTTCAACTATGTTGATAGCACTTGCTTTCATGCCTCTATCGAGGTATAGGAGTGCTCTTGCGGTTTGGCCATGAGGCCAATCTTCTAACTTGACATCATTTTTACTTGCCCACGCCTCAAGTTTATCCAGTGCAACATTTGATTGTGACCATAGTCTGAATCGAGCAATATCACCTAAGATGTGTAACTTTGCAGCAGGCTTGAATTTCCATTTGATATTGCTACCTGGTGTTCCTGATTGGTAACGTCTCAGAACGTCTATGTTCCTCTTTGTAACAGAATCTAAACGTAGTAATGGACGGATTGAATTTGGTAACTTTATTTTTGGATTAAACACCGATGCCACCCATTTCAGCCTTGCAGCTTCAATATCTTCGTCTGCAAGCAAATCTAGTCTTGGTAATGCTTCTGGGATGTCACGCTGGGCTAGGGAAGCCGCCGCTAGAATCATTCTGGCAATTTCAGCTGTCCTTCCAGCTCTGAGTGCTAAAAATGAGAGAGAAACTTGCTCTGCTTGGTCCCACCTTCCAAGGGCCATAAGCATCTCCATGCTCGCTTCAGTTCTTCTAACTAAAGAAAGCCCCTCGATACTCTCCTCTCCATGATCTTCATACAACAATTCCATTTTTTCCATTGCTTTGGACCAATTGTCATACCTCAGTAATTCACGGAAATCATCACCTTTTCTGTAAATTATTTTCTCAAGTGACTCAAGCTCAATTCTCTTCTGGTTCGCCATAGCATCGAATGAGATGTCATCCAATCTCTGTCCAGTTCTGCGCGATAGCAACCATATACCAAGGAACACAACTTGGCCGCCTGAAGCTAGCATCCAAGTCATTTCTTCTAGCGCATTTTTTCTTATTACTTGACAAACCGAATCTTCCCAAGTTCCGCATTCAGCACCTTGTGGAAGGTATTGTGAATCCCAAAACGTCAACATGGCCAAAGCAAGTAAAAGCATCGATTGCCCTGCAAATCCAGTGAAACAGAAATTCAGAACATTTGCTTGTTGGCTTCTCTCACTCCTCAATAGTCTCGAATCTGCTAATCTTATCCCGCCTTTACCAGACACATCTGCTATGTCTAAGAACAAAATTCTCGCAACCTCATAAACAAACAAAAAGCCAACAATTGCGACGTTAAGTAGCAAAAATAGCAAGACCATAGTTACTAGAGGAACTCGTATTCCCGCTTCCGAAATGTGTGAGAATAATTCGATTGCATAGAACCCAAAGATTCCGCCTTCTTCCATTATTGTTGTCTGTGGTCGGTATTCCGGTAGTTCAAGAACTCGCTGGGAATGCTCAAACATGCTAGGATCTATTGCTAGTAAAATCAGAGAAACTAGAGTGTTAAACGCGATAAATGGCATGGCAGCAGTGTTCAACCAAACCAAGGTCGAAATCAGTTGCTTCCTTGCATTGGGTTTGTGCGGATAAAAAGCTGAGGGGTCACCTTTCGATAGTTGCCGACTCGATTCTTTTAGGGCAGTCCAAGCAGATCCCATGACCCTCCCATATGCGATGAAACCTGGAGCGAATGCTAAACATCCAACTAGAGCCAATCTGCGGTCAATTTCAACATTAGCAAGCCCCATTATAAACCACATAATTGCCAACGCTGTAAACCACAAAATTGTGATAGAGATTCCAGCTCCACTTCTAAAGGTGCTAGCTTCCTGGAGAGATTCTCTTCTTCCTCCAGTTCTAGTGATTATTTGGGTACTCATGGAAACTCCCGTCGAAATCATGGCGGGAACTATGATTAGCACTAAGGCCGCAGCAAGTGAAATCATGTGCAACCCTTTGGTTAGGTTTGCTTGATAGAATAACCACTCAACTCCAAGCAGTATCGCACCCGTTAGCGCCATAACATAGACAGTCAATCCATTTCTCATTCCTTTAGCTTTCAAAAGCTTCTTTGCTTCATTTTTATCTGAGGTAACAGTATGAACCTCGTATCGTTTTGGGCCGGTTGGGAAAGCAACCTGGAGTCCAGACAGACCTCTTGGGATAAGGAATTCCTGAAACAAGTAGGCTGTAAATCCAGAAAGCAATATTGCTAGTATGGTCATACCATTGAACTCGCTGACTAACGTGATCCCCATCGTAAACTCAACCTTCTTGCGGTGGGACAAGTGAAGGGACAGAGTTCTTGTTGTTGATTTCATCAAGCAACTCAGAAAGGAATTGTTCTAGATCAACACCTGCTCTTTGGTCTCCGTTTCTAGCTCTTATAGAAACAGCATTGTTTGCAACCTCTTCTTCACCTAATATTAGCATGTATGCAGGTTGGAATTTTCTGTGCATTCTAATTTTTTTACCAATCGTATTATCTCCATCATCGATTTCAGCCCTGATGCCAGCCTCTTTGAGTTTCGAAAGTATTTTGCGTCCATAATCAACTTGTTTCTGTGATATTGTTAGAATATGAATCTGGGTCGGAGCAAGCCAAGTTGGGAATTTTCCAGCAAAGTGCTCTATCAGGACTCCACAAAACCTCTCCATCGAGCCAAATGGTGCCCGATGTATCATTACAGGTCGGTGCATTTCTCCATCACTTCCTTTGTATTTTAAATCAAATCTTTCTGGCAAATTATAGTCCACTTGAACCGTCCCAAGTTGCCATTCTCTACCGATTACATCTTTCACAACGAAATCAATTTTTGGTCCATAAAAGGCTGCTTCACCAGGTTCTTCTGACCAATTAACGCCTAGACTGCTTGCAGCTGCTCTACAAGCATCCTCTGCCCGGTCCCATTTCTCAGCATCTCCAACATACTTACTGGAGTCAGGATCTCTTAGACCTACTCTAACACGGTAGTCCGTCATTCCGAGTGCTTCGAATATAACTTGAACTAACTCAATACATCCTAGCACCTCATCAGCAATTTGATCTTCTGTGACGAATAGATGTGCATCATCTTGTGTGAATCCTCTAACCCTTGTCAGCCCTGAAATCTCACCCGATTGCTCCCATCGATACACGGTTCCAAATTCAGCTAATCTCAAAGGCAAATCTCTGTATGACCGTGCTTGTGATGAATATATTTTGATGTGATGAGGACAATTCATTGGCTTCAGCATGTATCCTTCAATATCTCCACTTGCCATCATATTGGATAATTCTCCACAACTGCAACCTTCCTTTGCGAGCCTTGACATCATTTCTTTCTCTACTAGTGGGGGGTATTGTGAATCTTGGTAATACGGGAAATGGCCGCTAGTCCTATACAAGTCTAATTTCCCTATATGAGGAGTGTAAACCTGCTGATATCCTTGCCGAGTTAGATGTTCTGAAATGAAGTTCTGCAAACTTGTCCTGATGGTTGCACCTCTAGGAGTCCATAGAATCAGACCTTGACCCACGTCTTCATCGACATGGAACAATTGTAGGTCTTTTCCTAATTTCCTGTGGTCTCTTTTCTTTGCTTCTTCGATAGCAGCCATTTTAGCTTTGAGAGCGTCTTTTGTAGGCTCGACCAATCCATAGATTCTGGTCAATTTGTCTCGATTTTGATCACCTCGCCAAAATGCGGATGATACAGAAGTAAGCCTAACATGCATCAACTTGGCCGTTGAGTGAACGTGCGGTCCTTTGCACAAATCAAACCAATCACCTTGGGAGTATATGGTAGAACCAGCGCCTTCATCGATTCTTTCTTTGATAATCTCTATTTTGTATGGGTTATTTGCAAACATTTCGCTTAGTTCGGCCTCAGAGTGTTCAATCCTAACAATTGGGAGATTTTTCCTAGCCAATTCATGCATTTTCTTTTGAACTTTCTTTAATTCATCAGCTCCGAAGTCTTGTAAATCAGCAAAATCATAGTAGAATCCCCTATCGATAGGTGGACCAATAGTTGGTTTTGCTTCTGGGTATAATTCCGATATCGCTTGAGCAAGTAAATGTGCAGCAGAGTGTCTAAGAATATACATTCCAGCATCCGAGTACGCAGATATACCTTCAACGGCGCAGTCGGATGTGATCTCTGATGAAAAATCTCTTTCTTCTCCGTCGACCAGAGCGGCTACGCAATCATGCTTTCTGCCCTCAATATCAATCACGATTTCTCCAGCGGTAATGCCAACAGTATATTCGTTGACTGAACCATCTGGTAAGGTAACTGAAATCATGCCCATATGCTTGCCTCCATCTCAATCGGGTGCGCTTCTGTTCTTCACCTTGGCGATAAAAAACCACTTAATTTCGTATATATGTGCAGATATAATGGGTTACCACTGAACGTCAAAGTCGTCTCCTTCCTTGGACGATAATTCCTTCACAACCTCTACAGTTTTCTCTGGTTTAGAGTCCGTGGTAGCTTTCTTCGATACTATAAATTCTGTTCTTTTTTCTTCAATGTCTCTTTGTCCTCTGAATTTTGGCTCTTCAAATTTCTTTACAGGTTTGGTCTCGGATGTTTTTTTATCATCATTTTCTTGCTTTAATTGATCATCCCATGCGCCCTCAAAAGTTAGTTTATCCTTCTTGCGCTCCATGTTAGTCCGTTGTATAAACGATACATAATCGGTTTGATGTAGCGTTAGCATTTGGGGTTGTTTATGCGCTTAGCAATTGTAGTTAATCCCGATGCAGGGCTTGGCGGCCGTTTAGGGTTCAAAGGAAGCGACGGTAGGGCTGAAGAAGCTAGGGCTGCAGGTGCTCAAGATAGGGCTGGACCGAGAATGAAGCAATGTCTTGAGCACTTATCCAATATTGCTAGAGAACCTATCGAAATAGTCGCTTGGGACGGTAGGATGGGTGGTGATTGGATACCAGGAGAATATACATCAACTGGAGAAACCCCAACAAAAACATCAGCGAAGTCTACCTCTGATTTCATAAAATCTCATACACCTGATATTTTCCTTTATGCTGGTGGAGATGGAACAACTCGAGACATAGTTGAGGCGTTAGGAGAATCTTCAACTCCAATAGTTGGTGTTCCTGGGGGGGTAAAAATGCACAGTGGCTGTTTCGCAACAACGCCCAAGGCTGCCGCAGAGGTAGTTTGGTCATTCTTTACTGGTGATTTGATGGTTGCTAGAACAGAGGTAATGGATCTTGATGAGGAGGTTTATCTCAAAGGAGAGTGGAGAGTGAAAATGTATGGTGAAGCATTTACTCCATCGAGCCCAAGGTGGATGCAGGGGGCTAAAGAGCAAGTGCAGAGAGAGAGTGAGGAAGAAACCCTTGAGTCCATGTCACTACATATCAATAATTTAGTTGAACAGGACCAGAACCTCATGATTGTATGGGGCAGTGGAGGGACTCTTAGGCAGATATGCAAGCTCTCAGGAAATGAGTCAACATTACTCGGAATTGACATCCAGCACAATGGGAAAATGCATCTAGATCTAAATGAACAAGGCCTACTAGAGATCATTTCACAACATGTTGGGTCAAAATTACTACTACTCTCGCCAATGGGCGGTCAAGGGTTTTTGATTGGAAGAGGAAATTTACAATTATCTCCCGCAGTATTGCGATTAATTGGGATTGAGAATATTTTGGGTATTGCAACACCTGCAAAATTGCTCGGATTAAACTCACTTCGAATTGATACCGGAGACCCGGATTTAGACCAAGAAATTAGAGATAGAAAATACATGAAGATGTTACAAGGATACCGAACAACTCGAGTAATTAGGGTAGCAGATGACTGATTTATACATCCTCATGGAAACGATTGCATCACTTTGAAATGTACTGATTCCGGTATTTTGTATATCCATATTTAGCTTTGATTGCAGCATTAATATCGGGTTAAAATTTATACGAATAGCCAATTTTATTTGTTACATGGGTTCAAACGACAACGTAGCCTTTAGTCAGTCAGTTGTTACGGATTCATCCCTTCAAAATAAGAAACTCTCTCATATTTGTATATTTGACGATTGTCAAAAAGGTAAGAGAGGTGGTGGAGACTTCTGCAACAAGCATAGATTTCTTGCAGAAGGTTCTATTGAGAATTTGGAGAGAAAAGTAGTTGCGGAAAATAAAATTGCTGTGGATAAAAAAATATCCAACACTCAAATTATATCAATCCCTAGACCAATTAAAAACGAAATAGACTTCAATGAGTCGAATAATGACGAAGAAGACGAACAAATCAGCGTAAATGTAGCAATAAGAAATTACGACAAAAAACCTATCACAGGCAGAGATGTAATTTTATTTATATCGATGGCTTTTGCAGCATTCTCACTTTTCAATACTTTTGAATATGGCAATGCGGAGTGGTTATATGGATGCTTAATCTTCTTCTTTGCAGGACTTGTTTTGATAGCGACCTCAAGTCATGGTAGGATGCACAAACTTATGCTAGTGGTGCTTTATGGAGTGATGTTCTATATTCTACTAGTATTATTGGCCGCTGATATGACATTCGGTGGAGGTATGGGAAACCCAGGAGGCTGGGGCGGTCCTTAATGACTAGCAATTAGAAGAAATTCATCAAAGTATGTGTGTTCTAACGATGCAAGATGATGGTTTTTTTGGAGCTTCACTAAAACCAAACCTGCATGGTTTATCCATCGGCCTGAATTCACCAGCATCTTTACCTGAGATTAATGCATTAGCACTTGTAATATGAGAAACTCTGTCGATTGCATACCACTCCTTTCGATTATTTTTTGTAATTCCGTAAGTTCTTGTTGAAAAAATTAGTTTCGCAAAGAATAGTTCAACAGTTGCTATGAATAGTAAAGATCGTCTGAATGGAATAGGGAATCCTTTGTTCCAAGTGAATTCTATATCCATTGTTTGACAGCTTACCTTTAATTCTCTTTCATTCCCAACAGTCTTAACATCTTCAATAATCACCTCATCAAAAGAATACATAGCAGTAACATACTCCGCAATCTCCTTTGTTGGTGCAATTAGGACTCTAGTTCCATCTGGTTTCGCCCACATAATGTCTGCAAATTCTCCAAATACTGATGTTTTCCAAGCTCCGACAACGATTCTATCTCCTGTTTCAAAACCACTTGAGGTAATTCTTCCAGAAAATATGTCCAGAGAATCATGTAGTTTCTCCTTTCCTTTGAAAGGAGTTACTTGCCCTGTCCAAGTTATGATGACAATCAGTAAGATTTGGATTATCAGTCTAACAACGTGCCAGAGGTCACCATACGTTTTCCCATCAAATGGTATGTCGTTATACCACATATTGAAATTGGCCCAATATAGCGTTACAAGTAACCAAACTCCGCTCACAGAAGCCCAGGATCTTGTCTGAGGTATTATGAAACACAAACCAAACATTATCTCAAAAAATCCGCTGGCTAAGACCCAAAACTCTGCGTTAGGTAATGCAGAGGGCACTATTGGCTCATACCGGATTGGGTTAATAAAATGATCAATTCCCACGTTGATGAAGGCAAGCCCCAGAGCTAGCGCTACAATATCTCGAATAGTAACTGAAGTCACTATGTTAGTGATGGTGGATTTGTATCCCACGTATTGTGCTGACAAATTCAATTAAAAAAGGAATGTCAGGTAATCTGAGTAATCTCTCGTTAATCAAATAAAAAAAAGCCCCCCACAGAGCCGAAGTTCTGTGAGGGGCAAAGTCCCGCAAGGGCGTCTCAGCATTGCATCATTGCAACCTTAATATCAAAGGTGCTCGATTCCTTGCTTCTTTACGTTAGCCTTCTTGATCTTGTCAGGAAGCCACGCTGGGCCGTTTGCAGGCTTATCGA
>MDTA01028934.1_pt1 | contig 11483 bp, 12 predicted proteins | sample 811151 | NCBI WGS metagenome assembly MDTA01 (sample SAMN05326648, study PRJNA326480) | marine metagenome | isolation source: seawater | place: Indian Ocean: South | collected 2010 | reverse complement strand
GGGGCGGACAATGGCCTCCATGTAGGCGATGCTGAATACCGCATCGCGGTGCCGATTGGCCCAGTCGAAGCCCAGCGCCGAGCCCCAGTCGTGGAGGATCAGGGTTACCCGTTCGGTCAGGCCTAAATAATCGAACAAGGCGTCCAAATATGCCCGGTGTTCAACAAAGCGATAGCGGTCCGGTCCGGAATCTTCTAGCTTTTCGGAATCTCCCATACCGATCAGATCTGGGGCGATGCATCTGCCCATGGTTTTCAGATGCGGAATGATGTTGCGCCACAGATACGAAGAAGTAGGGTTACCGTGGAGTAACAGGATCGGATCGCCAGCGCCGGCCTCGACCCAGGTCATTTTTTTGCCGTTGATGACGGCGGTCTTTTTCTCGGTCCAGGACATCCTATTCGCCTTTGAAATCCGGTTTTCGTTTTACGATGAAGGCAGAGATACCTTCATGGGCATCGGCGGTTCGGGTCAGGTCTGAAATCGATCGCGTTTCCCGGTCCATCTGAACTTCCAGCCCGCTGGTCCAGGTTTCCTGCAACAGACGTTTGGTTGCGCCGTAGGCTCGGGTCGGACCTTCCGCGAACTGCTTCGCGAGGGCCATGGCTTCGTCTTCCAGGGCTTCGTCCGCAACCACGCGGTCGATGATATTCATGTCCAGGGCTTCGTCCGCGCTCAGCATCCGGTTGGTCAACATCAGTTCCCGCGCCCGCCGCAACCCTATCAGACGCGGCAGGAACCATGTCGAGGAACCATCGGGCGACAGTCCCGCGGCGGTATAGGCAAGAGTGAAGCGGGCGGATTTGGCCGCAATCGCGTAATCGCAGGCGGCAGCGAGGCTGAATCCGGCACCCGCCGCCATACCGTTGATAGCGCCAACCACCGGCGCATCCATATGTGCCATGCGGCCGATGGCGGCATGCAGTAGCCCTGTAATTTCTTTCAGTGTTACGCCCAGTGTGTCGCTCTGGGCCGCGAAGAACTTAAGATCGCCGCCCGCCGAAAACATGGATCCTTCGCCGGTCAGCACGACGGCCCGAATATCGTCCCGTTCGTCGCAGGCTATCGCGGCATCGAAAAGATCGCGGCAAATCCGGGTGTTGAAGGCGTTCGCGGCGTTCGGCCGGTTCAGTGCCAGCCGTGCTACGCCGTCAGAGACGTGAAAGGAAAGGGTTTCATAGGCCATTTCGAGGGTCCCGTCCGATTGTCAGGCTGCTTCGCCGGAGATAGGTTCGGTTTAACCGCAAAACTGCGGACAATCAAAGGGAGGAGCCCAGATGTTCGGTCTTATGATGGACCAGCCGTTGTTGATTTCGTCGGTGTTGGAATTCGCGGCGAAGTACCATGGCGAGTCGGAGATCGTTTCGCGAACCGTAGAGGGACCAATCCACCGCTACACCTATGCCGATGCGCAATCGCGATCGAAACAACTGGCTAAGGCTCTGCAGGCACTGGGTGTCTCCGAAGGTGACCGGGTCGCGACCCTGGCCTGGAACGGATACCGGCATTACGAGCTGTATTACGGAGTGTCCGGAATGGGCGCGGTGTGTCACATGATCAACCCGCGGCTGTTTCCCGGGCAGATTTCCTACATCGTGAACCATGCCGAAGATTCCGTCGTTTTCACCGATCTGACCTTCGTCGAGCTGCTGGAAGGCATGGTGAGCGAACTGGGTACGGTGAAGGCCTTCGTCGTGATGACGGACGAGGCGAATATGCCGGAAACGTCACTGCCCAACGTTCATTGCTACGAAACGTTGCTGGCTGCGCAGGACGACGATTATACCTGGCCCGTGTTCGACGAAAATACCGCATCCTCCATGTGCTACAGTTCCGGCACGACAGGAAACCCCAAGGGGGTTCTCTATTCTCACCGCTCGACCGTTTTACACGCAATGGCGTCGCTGGCGCCGGACATGCTGAACATCTCAGCTAGGGATTCGTTCATGCCCGTGGTTCCGATGTTCCACGTCAACGCCTGGGGCGTTCCCTATTCGGTGACGATGGCAGGGGCCAAGCTAGTGATGCCCGGTATGGAAATGGATGGCGAAAGCCTGCACGAGCTGATTGACGGTGAGCGGGTTACCCTGTCTGCCGGTGTGCCAACCGTTTGGCTGGGGCTTCTCGATTATCTGGAAAAGAGCGGAAAGTCCGTCGACAGCTTTAAATACTGCGTGATTGGCGGGTCAGCCACACCGCGGGCAATGAGCGTTGCGATGGAGGAAAACCACGGGGTGCACGTTCTGCACGCCTGGGGCATGACCGAGATGTCGCCGTTGGGCACCGTGAACTGGCCGAAGCATGGGATGGAAGACGAAACCGAAGAGGCCCGCTACGACCGCCAGGTAAAACAGGGGCGGCCCTGTTACGGCGTGGACATGAAAATCGTGAACGACGACAACGAAACCCTTCCTGAAGACGGCGAAGCGTTCGGCGAGCTGAAAGTGCGCGGATTCTGGGTATGCAGCCAATACTACAAGGGCGAAGGCGACAGCCACGACGACGATGGCTGGTTTGCCACCGGCGACGTAGCCACAATCGATGCTGGCGGCTATATGCACATCACCGACCGGTCCAAGGACGTGATCAAATCAGGTGGAGAATGGATCAGTTCCATCGAACTGGAAAACATCGCCGTCGGGCACCCGGGTGTGTTCGAGGCCGCGGTCATCGGCATTGGCCACCCCAAATGGGATGAACGCCCCCTACTGGTTGTCGTGCGAAACGAGGGTAGCGAACTCACCGCGGAAGACCTCATCTCCTATTACGACGGCAAGGTCGCGAAATGGTGGATCCCTGACGATGTCGCCTTCGTCGACGAGCTGCCGCATACGGCTACCGGAAAGCTTCTCAAAATGGATCTGAGGGATCGGTTCGAGGACTACACACTGCCCACGGCGGAGTAGGGGGTCTACACCTTGCCCGCCTCCACGTCGTCGAGGAATTCCTGAAGGACGGTGTTGAACAGTTCCGGTTCTTCTAAGTTCAGGACGTGCCCGGTGTTCGGCATTACGAACAGCCGCGACCCCTTGATCAGGCTTTTCATAAACAGGCCCGGCGTCAGGCACCGTTGATCGTCATCGCCGGTGACGATCATCGTCGGCACCGGGATCGCGGAGATCCTGTCTTCCAGATCCCAGAGGCCCGGACGGGACGCCTGAACGCCGCGTTGGGTCAGGGCGGAACCGATATCAGAATGTTCCTGCAGGCGTGAAACGAACGCTGCCCAACCGTGCGGGTCTTTCTGTTTGAAGGTCAGCCGTCCAGGTACGGTCACGTATTCCTCCGCGTAGTCCGCCGATCCGCGGTTCTCGAAATTGTCTGCAACCGCCATCGATAGCGCCTGAAATTCTTCGCGAGTGTCCGGTTCCGCGCCGTATCCGCAGCCGCAAATAGTCAGCGACAGGGCGCGGTCGGGATACGCTATGCCGAAATGCAGCGTCGCGAAACCGCCCATGGATAGCCCGACAATATGGGCTTTTTCGATGCCCAGTTGATCAAGAACAGCCAGCGCATCGGACCGGGCGATATCCTGGGAATAGCTTTCCACGTCTTCCGGCGTATCCGATTCGGGATATCCCCGCGCGGAATAGACGATGCAGCGCCGGCGCCGGCTGAAATGGGATATCTGGGGCGCCCATGCCCGCCAGTCGCCGGCGAACTCGTGGATGAACAGGACCGGTGGTCCGTCGCCCGCTTCTTCGTAGTAAAGTCTGGTTCCATCGGTGGCCGTCGCGTGAGGCATTCTTGTTCTCCCTGGTTACGCTAGATTATGGCGCATCGGCCCGGCACAAGACCAGACAGGCCGGGCGGCTTGCGTTTGGTCAGGGGTTTCCTATGTTTGCCGGATGACAAAGATTTTGGTCACCGGCGGGGCCGGGTATGTCGGCAGCCACGCCTGCAAGGCGCTGGCCGCCGCGGGCTATGAACCCGTTGTATTCGACAGCCTGATTGCCGGCCATGACTGGGCGGTCAATTGGGGGCCGCTGGAAGTTGGCGATCTGCTGGACCGCGACCGAATCGCGGCGGTGGTGCAGGAATACCGGCCCGAAGGTGTTATCCATTTCGCCAGTTTTGCCTATGTCGGGGAATCCGTAACCAATCCTGGAAAGTACTGGCGCAACAACGTGACCGGAGCGATTAACCTGCTGGACGCGCTGGTTGCGTGCGGTGCACCGCCGATTGTCTTTTCCAGCAGCTGCACGGTCTATGGCATGTCGGATGCCGATTACCTGTCCGAAACGTTGCCGATCGCGCCAATCAATCCCTACGGCAACACCAAGCGCGCCATCGAGATCATGCTGTCCGATTACGAAGTGGCCACCGGTATGCGGCACACGATCTTGCGCTATTTCAATGCGGCGGGTTGCGATGCCGAAGGTGAAATCGGTGAAGATCATGACCCCGAAACTCACCTGATCCCATTAGCACTCGCCGCTGCCGCGAAGGATCGGGATCGGCTATCGATTTTCGGCACCGATTATCCGACGACCGATGGCACCTGCATCCGCGATTACATCCACGTCACCGACCTGGCGGATGCCCATGTGCGCGCTGTTGGGCAATTGCTGGAGGGGGCGAAATCGAATGTGTTTAACCTCGGGGCCGGCGAGGGATATTCGGTACGTGACGTCGTCGACGCCGTTGGCCGGGCCGTCGGTGCGGACTTGCCGGTTCAGGATGCGGACCGGCGCGCGGGCGATCCCGCCCGGCTGGTGGCCGATATTTCTCACGCCCGGGACGTTTTGGGGTGGAGCCCGGAGCATTCGTCGCTGGACAATATCGTGACGACTGCCTGGAACTGGTACCGGTCCCGCCGGCAGATTGTCGGGGCCTGACCACCGATGCCGTTGCCGACGTCGACGCTGGTGCTGGGGGGCGCTGCTTCCGGAAAGAGTCTCTATGCCGAAAACCTGGTGCGCGAGAGCGGCGGGAGGCCTCTTTACATCGCCACCGCCCAGGCGCTGGACGATGAGATGCAGCGGAAGATCGCCACCCATCGTGAACGGCGCGGCGATCACTGGCGGACGTTGGAAGAACCGCTTTCCCTGGTGAACGCCCTCAAGGAAAACAATTCTGCCGATGCGGTGATTCTGGTCGATTGTCTGACGCTCTGGCTGAGCAATCTGGTAACCGAAGGCCGCGATATCGCCGTGGAAATCGAAAATTTGATCCAGGTGCTGCCCCTGCTTTCCGCGTCTGTCGTTTTTGTCTCCAACGAATTGGGACTCGGCGTGGTCCCGTCGAATGATGCCGCCCGGCATTTCCGGAACCTGCATGGCGCCATGAACCAGTCCGTTGCCGCTTCGGCCGAACAGGTGATCTTCGTCACCGCAGGACTGCCCAGTGTTCTGAAAGGCGCTTCCGGCACATGACCGAGTTTCACGGTGGCGACCTGGCCGATGCCTCGGCCCGGTTCGGCGAGCCCGCGAATGGCTGGGTCGATCTAAGCACCGGCATCAATCCCTGGCCCTGGCCAGTGGAAGGCGACCGTCTTGCCGATCTGCACCGTTTGCCGGAACGGGGAGACCTGGACAGGCTGCGCGCTGCCGCGGCATCGGCCTACGGAATAAATGATCCCGCTCGAATTGTTGTAGCGCCCGGAACCCAGGCACTGATCCAATGGCTGCCCCGTCTTCGCTCGCCGGAAAAAGTCTCCGTGCTGGCGCCGACCTATGGAGAACACGCCCCTGCCTGGCGTCTGGCTGGGCATAAAATCGCGGAAATTTTATCCCTGCCGGAGGCCGAAGATCAGAGTGTCGTGGTTCTGACCCGGCCCAATAATCCTGATGGTGCGGTCTGTGCGGAAACCGATCTGAGGAATTTGGCCGCGGAATTGCATCGGAAAGAGGGATGGCTGGTAATCGACGAGGCATTCGCCGATCTCGATCCCCGGCCCAGCGTTGCGGCGGACCTCGACCTGGGCACGATCGCGCTTCGGTCCTTCGGCAAGTTTTACGGTCTACCCGGATTGCGGCTCGGCTTCGCGATCGCGGATGCCGATACAGCGCAAAAACTATCAGAGGCCCTCGGCCCCTGGCCGGTATCGACCCTGGCGGCAAGGGTCGGGGCGGCGGCTCTGTCCGATTCTGACTGGCAGACAGACACACGAAAACGTCTGGTGGCGGCGGGACAGCGCCTGGATGATATGATTGTCGGTGCCGGTATGGGGATTGTCGGCGGCACCGATCTGTTCCGGCTGGCTCAATCAGACATCGCAGCCGAGATTTTCGACCACCTTGGGGATTACGGCATCTACGCGCGCCGGTTTCCGGAAAACGACCGGTGGCTGCGGTTCGGCCTTCCCGGACCGGAACAACACTGGGACCGCCTTGCGGCGGCGCTGCCATCATGACCGAACAACCCGTCCAGTGGTGGCTCGTGCGCCATGCACCCACTATTAATCCGGAAAAGGTCGTGTACGGCTCGCTCGATTTGGATATCGAGACGCCGTCCGCCCCTGTTTTCGACGCTTTATCAGATTTGCTGCCTGCCGACCCGGCGTGGATGGTCTCGAACCTGTCCCGAACCCGGAAGACCTTGCAGGGAATCCTCGACTCCCGCGGCATTTTGGCGGCGGAAATCCACGAGGAACCGCATTTCGCTGAACAGCATTTTGGCGAATGGGAAGGACGTCCCAGCGCCGATGTCTGGGCCGAAATTCGGGAAGAGGAAAAAACCTGGCCCGCCGATATTCGTCCACCCGGCGGCGAAACCTTCAGCGAAGTCGCCGCCCGGGTCCGAGGCGCGGCGCTGGATTGGACCGAAAAGATCGGCGAACGGCCGATTGTCGCCGTCATTCATTCCGGCAGTATCCGTGGATTTCTGGCGACCGCCATGGGCGATGCTCCGCTGGAAGCCCTGACCTATTCGGTGGAAACTCTGTCCGTCACCCGGTGCGATTGTTTCGGACCCGACCGGTGGCGGGTCGGCTTCGTCAATCGACTCGCGACATAGCGGCGGCGATGGCCGCCAAGGCTGCAAACTCCGCCACCTGTTGGGTTGCGCCAAGCGTATCGCCCGTATAGCCGCCTACCCTAGCCCGGCAGAACCAGCCTGTCACAAGGGCTGCCAGTAACGCCGCTATCACGCAGATAAACCAGCCCGAAGGCGCCGCCATCGCCGCCGCGACAGCACCCAGAAGGACCGCCAATCCCCAGATCGGGCCATCCGGTTTACCTGCATCCGCGCCAAGCCCGGATGACTTTGCCGGGGTATCCAGTGCCATCATCATCGGCAGCGCCGCCCGGCTGACGGCTGCAGCAGCAACCAATGCACCCAGCACGAACAGGGGTTGTGCGATAGACGCCAGCAGCGCGGCGCGCCCGGCAACGGAAACGACCAGCGCAATCGCGCCATAGGCGCCGATGCGGCTGTCTGACATTATTTCCAGGCGCGCTTCTTCATCGTGTCCGCCCCCGATGCCGTCGGCGGTATCCGCAAGTCCGTCTTCGTGTAGCGCGCCGGTGACGAATATTAGCGCGGCGACTGCCAGAAGGCCGGCAACAATAAGCGGCAGACCCAGAGCGTCGGCAATAGCATAGGCGGCGCCGGCAATCACAGCGGCGGCCGCGCCTGCAACCGGAAACGCCCACATGCTGTTGGCCAGCGGTCTATTTGCCGCATTCGGCCAGGATGGCGCCGGTCCCCGCGTCAAAAACAGGACACTGGCGTACACGTCTTTAAGCGGGCTGATCGTTTCTTTTTTATCGTCTGAAGATGTCATTCGTTTTTTTGAAGTGCTATTGCTGCGCGTTCATAGAGGAGCCGATTTTGAACTATCGTGACATTACAAAGCAATTCCAAAATCCCCCCGGTTTTGACGAAGACGCGGCTCACACAGCGCAGCGGCGTCAGGAAAATCTTACAAAACCCCATGGTTCGCTGGGGCGTCTGGAAGAGTTGGCCGTCTGGTGTGCGGGCTGGCAAGGGCATAACCCGCCTGCCGCAGACGTTGTCCAAATCTTGGTCTTTGCCGGAAATCACGGTGTCACCACACGCGGCGTGTCCGCCTTTCCTTCGGAAGTTACCGTTCAGATGGTCGCTAATTTCGCGGCTGGAGGCGCAGCGATCAACCAACTTGCCAATCAGCAAAATGCAGATCTGACGGTGATCGATCTAGAACTCGAAACCCCGACAGCAGATTTCACCGTGGAACCGGCTATGAGCGAAGAAATCTGCGCTGCAGCGTTTACCAGAGGTTTCGACGCAGTTCGGCTCGAGGCCGATGTGCTGATTGTGGGTGAAATGGGGATCGGTAATACAACGGCCGCCGCGGCATTGTCTTGTGCGTTGTATGGCGGCGAGCCATTGGACTGGACAGGGCCGGGTACTGGGCTCGATCCCGCCGGCGTCGCCGCGAAGGCGCGTGTCATCGCTACCGCGATAGCGTGTCACGGCGAAGACTTAGGAAATTCCTTCGAAGCGTTGCGCCGTGTCGGTGGACGAGAACTGGCGGCGATAGTCGGCGCCATTTTGGCAGCACGTCAAAAGCGGATACCTGTTATCCTAGACGGGTTTGTGGCTACGGCTTCAGCGGCTGTTCTGGAACACGCGCATCCCGGTGCGCTTGATCACTGCGTTGCCGGTCACGTCTCCGAAGAACCGGGTCACCGGCGATTGCTCGAATGCTTAGGGAAAACCCCACTGCTCGACCTTGGGATGCGGCTCGGCGAGGCGTCGGGTGCCGCGGTCGCGCTATCCATTCTCCGCAGCGCGCTGGTGACCCATAACGGCATGGCTACGTTCGAAGAAGCGGCCGTTAGCCGGGAGACTCAATAGTAACTATTCTTCCGGCGCGAAACGCGCCCAGAACGTGCCCGCAAGCCAGCCGGTCAAGCACCAGAACACCGCCGCTGTAAACAGTGATGCTGCAACGAAATGAGCAGCAATTTCTGGCGGCACTGGTCCGCCAACCCGTTCCGGTTGGGGCGCGCCGATCAGGTGGGGCAGGGCAACTAGAATGATCCCCGCCAACGCCCATGGGACGCCTTTCCGGAAAATCATGCACCATAGACCCGCCGCTGTTGCCGCGACGCAAAAAAACCACCAAGTCTGGCGTCCTGACAGTTCAGCTGCCATTGCGCCAGGTACTTCCGGCGGCAGACCCAGAGCAGGCGCGAGGCTGATAATGCCAAATCCGGCCAGACCCCATAGGACACCAGTGCGCCCGTTTATCGGACTTCCGGCAATTGCAAAACAGGCAACCATGATCAGGGCAAACCCGGTACCGGTCAGGACATTGGCGATGGTTGTGAACAGGGTTCGTTCGATGCCGTCATCGGGCGCCCAGGCGCCCTCGTCCGAGTGCGTCTTTTTCGAGTTGTCGCCATGGGCGAGCGCCGGTGAGATCAGTTTCAGCCCGCGATGGGGCAGGCTTTGTTTTTGGGGATCGCCTGCTTTTCCGCCTTCAAACTTCTCGGCATGGATGATTATGGGCGTGGTCGTGAATTCTTGTACGACGGAAATACCGAATCCGCTAAGTAGGCCGGCGATCAGAGCGGTTGCGAAAATCCGCCGGAACATTTCGGCCCGCAGGCTTAGTGGCAGGGAAAGGCGAAGGAGTGACGGCTATCGTGCGCAGCGCTATGAATTGCGTCGGAATGCGCGAAGCCGGTTCCGATAATCAGGAACGCACCCAGAAGAAGCGCCAGCAGTGCTGGTGCGGCGACCTGAGTCTTAACGCCGATTGTACCAAGCGTCTGATTGTTTTGCTGAGTCATTACCGTATCTCCTACTCAGGTTATTTTATGCCTATCACCGATCGCTCTTACAAGCCCTCAGATATGTTTCCCTTCAATTCCAGGGTATGGGTGGCCAGGGCGCATGATGTCAGAGTTTCCATGCTTGAACTTTCCCACACTTTCCAGCCCACACGGATTAACGTTTCGAATAAGCGCTATGTCCCAGCCGATAGGCCACGGCGACGATGGCGAAGGAGAAAACCAGAACAGGACCGGCGGGAAAATCATGTAAAGCTGAACCGGTGATCCCAATCAACACCGCCACAAAGCCTGCGATCATTGCGGCGATGGCCTTTCCGCGCCCCATCCTGTTAACAGCTAGCGCCGGCAGGATCAGGCTAGCGAAAACGACGTAGACGCCGACAAGCTGGACGGAGGCAGTAACGACAAGCGCGAACAGCACGAAAAACCCCAGACCTGAGCGAACTGACGGGACAACGAACCAGAGCATGGTGGCAACCACATAGAGCGGTATAAATGCCAAAATCTCGGACCATGAAATGAACAGAATCTGACCCGAGAGTATGTGCTGAATCTCTTCGCCACCATGGGGATGATTTGCAAGTGCTAACAGCACGGCGGAGGCGGCGAGCACAAAACACGACCCGATGATAGCTTCCTGTTCATTCGGTATGATTTTTTCTACCCAGCGAAAAAAAACCGCTGCCAACAGGGCCGCCAGTCCTGCCACGACCTGGGTTTCGGACCAGGATGGTTCGTGCATCCAAAGAGAGGTCAGGACAACGCAAAGTCCGGCAATTTGCGCAATGGCTAAGTCGATAAAAATGATGCCCCGTCGAAGAACCTCGATCCCCAGGACACTGTGTATCAGCGCAATTGCAAGCCCGGCAATGGCCGCCGGCAGAACGATTTCAAATATCTCAAGGCTTGGCATGCGCCTCCTCAAGGAGGGCGATCGTACGGTCGAACATATCTGCCAATGCGCCAGGTCCGGCGTCCCTCCCCACCGTGTAAGGCAGTTCAACCTGCGCTATCCTTGTCTTGGAGGCAAGCCATTCGGTTCCGTCTGATGGGTCGTAGGGCGCGCGCAATATGGCCTTCACATTGGTGGTTCGGGCGAGTTGAAGAAGTTTATTCAGGTGCGAGACGGTCGGTGGGATCCCTGGTTTAACCTCTAGCGTGGCAATTTCTTTAAGCGCTGCCCAATCGAACAAATATGTGAACGACTTGTGATGCACAATCACCGGCATGCCGGACAGCTGCGCCACGCGGCGCTTCCATCCGTCCATCGCCTTACGCCATCCATCGGAGAATGCGGACAGGCTATTTCGATAGTGGGTCGCATTTTCGGAGTCTAGAATCGCCATGCGACGGGCGAGCTCCCTGGCGAGGATGAGAATGTTATTCGGGTTCATATGAACATGCGGGTTTCCGCCCGGATGTACATCGCCGAGGCTGCGATCGACCAATTTTGGTATCTCAAGTACCGGTACATGTTCGGCTGCCATCAAGTGTCCCGTTTTTCCGGGTTGAACGCCGGCCCGGGCGCCTCTCTGCAATAGAAGTGGCAACCAGCCGACCTCCAGATCGGCACCTGAGCAGAAAACAAGATCAGCGCGGCGAATACGCGAGATGAGGCTTGGCTTTGCGCGGATATGGTGCGGGTCCTGACGCACGTGGGTTGCAGAATAAGCATTGACCTTTTCGCCACCAATCTCCCGGGCAAGGGCTGCCCATTCCGGTTCGCAGGCGAATACCCGCAAATCTGCGGAGGCGGGG
>MDTA01092440.1_pt1 | contig 11485 bp, 11 predicted proteins | sample 811151 | NCBI WGS metagenome assembly MDTA01 (sample SAMN05326648, study PRJNA326480) | marine metagenome | isolation source: seawater | place: Indian Ocean: South | collected 2010 | reverse complement strand
TAAAAGTTAAAGCATCGGCTAATACTAATCTACCTTCAGCATCAGTGTTTAAAATCTCAATCGTCTTACCACTATATGACTTAACAATATCACCAGGTCTTTGAGCATTTCCGCTGACCATATTTTCTACAAGTCCAACAACTCCCACAGCGTTGATTTTTGCTTTTCTCAGCGCTAAGGTTTTCATAAGTCCAACTACAGTTGCTGATCCAGCCATGTCGTAAGTCATGTCTTCCATGAATTTTGCTGGTTTAAGTGAGTATCCTCCTGTGTCAAAACAAACACCCTTCCCAACAAAAGCTAATGGTTTAGAATTGCTTTTAGCTCCTTTCCACTCCATTATTACGAGATATGAACCTCTAATACTTCCTTGACCTACTCCTAACAAAGCCTGCATCCCAAGTCTTTTAAGTTTTTTTTGATCATAAACAGTAATCTTTAATCCATCTTTTTTTAAAGATTTTAATCTTTTTGCATACTCATCAGGATGCAATACATTACCCGGTTCCGAAACCAAATCTCTAGCATAAAATGTTCCTTCTTCTAAAGCTTTAAATTTTAATTGAGACTGTGGTGATGGTTTATTTTTATTACCTAATATATTTAAAAATATATTTCTATTTTCTTTTTTTGATTTATATTTTTTAAAATCATAAGATTTTAATTTAAGCCCATGAATAAAGTGACTTATAAAATTATTATTTTTAGTTTTAATAGTATCTGAAATAATCGAGTAATCACTTTTTTTACCATGATTTATTCTTCCAAAAAATTCTGCCCCAAGATTTTCAATATCTGAGTTTTTTAAATTATTTTTGATAGAAATTAAAACAATCTTTTTTTTAGAATTTAGTTCAAAAACAAACAAATTTTTTTTCAGGTCGCTCGTTTTAATTAAGTCATTAATATAATAAAATTCAGGATTAGAAAGATATTTCTTTAAATTCGTTACATTTAATTTCTCATCTGAAAATAAAACAAGATTACCTGATTTAGGGTTACTTGTTTTTGGTGAATATTTAATATTTATTGGCATAATTATAAATTTACTCGCTAGATCTGAGTGATATATGTCGAAAAGTATCTATTTTCAATGGCAAATTAGTCATAGTTAAACCATCAGTTGAATTTAATTTATGGATGAATTAATTATATACAAAATATACATATGCTTCAAAATAAAATTTATCAAAATTTCCTTATTGAAATAACTAAAAATTTTGTAGTTATTCTATTTGGTCTTAGCATTATTGCTTTGACTGTCAGAGCTATAAACTTTCTAGAACTAATAGTTGATAGTGGTTATCCAGTATTTACTTATTTTAAATACTCGTTTTTAAATCTATTCGGTATAGCTCCAAAATTTATCCCCCTTGCCTTTCTTATATCTTTAATGATGTTTATTTTAAAACATATCCAGAATAGCGAATTTGTGATTTTATGGACGTCAGGGGTAAAAAAAATAAAAATAGTAAATTTATTTTTTGTATCTTCAGTTCTGATTGCTATTCTATATTTATTTTTTTCAATTTTTTTTACACCTTACGCATTAAATAAATCAAGACTATTACTTGGGAATGATCAGTTAAATTCTTTTCTACCTATCGTGAAAACACAGCAATTTACAGACTCTTTTGAGGGTTTTACTTTTATTGTAGAAAAAAAAATTGGAAATGAAATTAAGAATGTTTTTATGTACGATAAAAATAATAATCTGAAAAATTTATCATCTAACAGTCAAGATACGAGTAGTACAACAATTATTGCCCGAGAAGGATTAATTGATAAAAAAAGAATGTTTCTATTTAATGGCCAAATCATCTCATCAAAAAATAATAATAAAAAAAATGAAATAATAAAGTTTGAGCAACTAAGTATAGATTTAAGCGAGTTAAACTCTGCAACTGTAAAAAAACCAAAACTACAAGAAACCTCGACTTTAAAACTTTTTAATTGTTTTTTGAAAAATACTTTTAATAATAAAATTTGCGAAGACAGTTTAAAAAAAGAGATTATTCCTATTCTCAATAGGAGATTAGTTTTGCCTTTATATATACCTGTGCTAGCCTTAATTAGTTCTTTAATGTTGATTAGATCTAAGAGAGGACTCTATAATAAATATTCTATATTTCTTTTTAACTTTTTAATTTTATTATTCACTGAATTAGTTGTTAGATATACAGGCATAAATTATTTTGCTAAAATAATTTTTATAATTTTACCTTTAGTTTTGATTTTTATTTTTTATTTTTATTTATTAATTAAATTTTCAAAAAAAATAGAGGTTTATGAATAATATTATTTTAGGTTATTTGTTAAAAAATTTTCTTAAAACTTTTGCAACTGTTGTAATAATTTTTTATGCTTTTGGTGTTATTCTTAATTTATTTGAGGAAATTGAATTTTTTAAAAATATAGATGTTAGTTTTGTAACTCCATTAGCTTTAACTAGCATTTTTATACCAAGTATGATTATAAAAATTCTTCCATTCATAATTTTTATATCAAGTATGTGGTTTATGTTAAGTATTAGAAATAATAAAGATCTTTTGACAATAAAAGTTTTTGGATATTCAAATATAAAGATTTTTTTTATTCTAGCAATCGCATCTTTTGTTTTAGGTTGGCTAGTTTTGTTTGTTGCAAATCCAATTACTTCATCTATGTCAAAATATTATGAAAAAACTAAATCAGGGTATTCGAGAGATATAGATCATCTAGTAAATTTTAATAAAAATGGTTTATGGATAAAAGAAAATTTAGAAAATAACAAAATGCGAATAATTTCAGCAGCAAAACCAGAAGGTGAAAATTTGTTGGATGTAACAATTTTTCATTTTGACTCTAAATCAAATCTAATAGAAAAAATTTTTTCAAAAAAAACCAATATTAGAAACAATGAATGGATTTTAAATGATGTAGTTATTTTTAATCCTAAAAATGGTATTCTTGAGAAAAATGAATATATTAATTACAAAATAGTTTCAATTTATAACTACGAAAAAATAACAAACTTATTCAAAAATTTTGATACTTTATCTTTTGTAGATTTAATAATTAATTATAAAAAGCTTGAAAATCAGGGCTACAACAAGGAATTTTTAAATCAAAGTTTACATTCTATGTTAACTTTGCCTTTTTTCTTACTTTTAATGACTGCGTTATCATCTATCTTAACTTTAAATACTCTTAAAAAATCAGATAATTTAAAATTTATTGTCTTGGGTTTAATCATTAGTGTTCTCATATTTTATTTCAAAGATCTATCATTAGCTTTAGGTCAAACAGAGAGAATACCTTTGATTTTAGCAATTTGGGCTCCAGTAATAGCTTTAAGTTTTTTTATATTTATAGGAATTTTGCAAATAAATGAAAAATAAAATCATACTTCTTTTAATTTTTTTATTATATAGTTTTCCCTCACTATCTGAAAATCTGTTTATCGAAGCAAAGAATATATCTTTAAATAAAAAAAATAAAACAACAGTCTTTAAAGATGAAGTATCTGTAAGAACCGAAGATGGAATTAGGATTACAAGTAACTATGCTGAGTATGATAAAGAAAAGGCTTATCTAGTTTTGAGAGAAAATATAGAAGCAATTGATAAAAAAAATAACCTTATTAAGGCTAATTATGCTGAATACAATGAAAAAACTAAAATTTTAAAAACTCTAGGAATTACCAAAATTTTTACGCCAGAAAAATACTTCATAGAGGGTGAGGATATAATTTTTGATAAATCAAAAGAAATTATTAATTCAAATAAAAAAGCTGTAGTAAAAGATGACGAAAATAATAAAATTTTTTTAGAAAATTTTGAATATCAAGCTGAAAATAATATTTTTAAATCAATCGGTTTTGCTAAAATTGAGGATAAAATGGATAATTCCTATGAATTTTCTCAAATATATATAGATACAAAAAAAAAAGAAATTCTAGGAACTGATATTAAAGCATATTTAAATGACCCAGATTTTAGAATTAATAAAAATAATAAACCTAGAATTTTTGCTAATTCAATAAGATTAGATGGAAATAAGAATTATTTTAATAAAGGCATCTTTACAATCTGTGATTATAGGAAAAATGATAAATGCCCACCTTGGTCAATCCAAGCAGCAGAAATACTTCATGATCAAAAAAAGAAAACTATTTATTACGACAATTCAGTTTTAAAAATTTATGATATTCCAATTTTATATTTTCCTAAACTTTCACATCCCGATCCATCTGTTGATAGAAGAAGTGGGTTTTTACCGCCTTCGTTTTCTGATAGTAAAAATTTAGGTTTTGGAATATCTGTTCCGTATTTTTTTGCACTTAATAAAGATAAAAATTTAACAGTAACAAGTAGATTATATAATTCTGAAAATCCTCTCTTTCTTGGTGCTTATCATCAAGCATTTAAAAATTCAAATTTACTAGTAGATTTTGGATATACAGAGGGTTACAAAAAAGCTAGCCCCTCAAAAAGGACTGGAGACAAATCACATTTTTTTTCTAAGTTTATTAAAAACTTTGAAGGGAAAAATAATTCTAATAATTCATTTAGTTTATCTGTTCAAAATGTTTCAAACGATAAATATCTAAAACTTTATAAAATTAAATCTGACTTAGTTGATTATAATAATGACACACTAGAAAGCTCTTTAGAATTCACAAGTGAAAGAGAGGATATTTTTTTTGGACTTAATGCTACTGTTTACGAGACTTTAAAAGAAAATTACAACGATAAATATGAATATGTATTACCAGAGATGACTTTGGATAAAAACTTATTTAGTAAGGAAAATATTGGTACTTTGGAGTTACAAACAAATTTGAAGGCACATAATTATGATACAAATAAATATTCAAGTTTTTTAATTAATGATTTTAATTTTAAATCAAAAGATTTCATTTTTATGTCTGGTTTAAAAAGTACTTTTTTAGGTAATTTAAAAAATATAAATTATGAGACCAAAAATATTGAACCTTATAAAAATAAACCGACTAGCGAATTATTTGGAGCTTTAGGTTTCTTAACACAACTTAAACTTGATAAAGAGGCAAATGGTTATAAACACTTTTTGACTCCAAAAGCTTTATTAAGACTGTCACCAGGCAGCATGAGAAAGGAAGATAGTGGCTCAAGGTTGGAGCCAATAAACGCATTTAACCTTAATAGGCTTGATAATATTAATAATTACGAAACAGGAATAACTAGTACTCTTGGTCTAGATTATAAAATTAAAAAAGATGAGAGAGAACTTGATTTTTCTTTAGCACAAGTAATTAATACTGAGGAAAATCGTAATATGAATTCAAAAACTAGTTTAGATGAAAAACTTTCAGATTTAGTGGGTTCTACAAATTTTAAAATAAATAATAATTTTAATTTAAATTATAATTTTTCTTTAGATCAAAATTATAATGATTTAAATTATAATGAATTTGGAGCAACTTTTAACTATGAGACAGTAAAAGCGAGTTTTAATTATCTTCAGGAAAAAAAACATATTGGAGATCAAGAATATTATAAAACAAACATTGGTTTTTATAATAATAATAATACTGTCTTAAGTTTTCAAAATAAGAAAAATTTAGTAACGAACTCCTCAGAATATTATGATTTGAGTTATGAGTACTTGAATGATTGTTTAAGAGCTGGAATAGTATATCGTAGAGAATTTTATAATGACTCAGAAATCGAGTCTGAAAATTCATTGATGTTTAAAATTACAATTTCTCCGTTTGGAGACATTAACTCTCCATCGTTTAATTAATGATAAAAATTTTATTTAAAGTTTTTTTGTACATAATTATCTTTAATAGTTTTAATCAATCTATTGCGTCAATTAATAATAAAATAATTGTTATTGTTGAGAATAAGATAATAAGCTCATACGAACTTAAAAATAAGATTAAGACAATTTTATTTTTAAACGGACAAGATCTTAATCAAGATAATATAAATAAGACAAAAAGTTTTGCAATAAATGCTTTAATAAATAATAAACTCAAGGAATTGGAACTCTCAAAATATAAAATTGAAGTAGATGAAAAAAACTTAAATAATAAATTAAATCAAGTTGCATCAAATGACTTGATGCAGCTTAAACAGAAATTTAAAAATAATAATTTAAATTTTGATTTATATAAAAATGAATTGAAAACTGAGCTTAAATGGCAAAAATTAATATATTTAATTTATAATAAAAAAGTTGAAATAAACGATAAACAGATTGACAAAGAGTTGAACGAAATTTTAAAAAAAAGAACATTAATTGAGGAAGTAAATTTAGCTGAAATTGAAATCCTTATAGATAATAATTCCTCAGATAGAGAGAAAATATCCAATCTATTTCAAGAGATAAATAAAATTGGATTCGGTCAAACAGCTAAAAAATTAAGTATTTCGAGTACGTCAAGTAACAATGGCAATTTAGGATGGATAAGTAGTAAAGCTTTATCAAAAAAGAATTTTGAAATTTTAAGCAAGTTAAAAGTGGGAGAAATATCTAAACCTATAAGAAATGTGAATAGTATTTTAGTTTATAAAATTTTAGACAGAAGGAATATTAAATCAGAAAATTTTCAAAAAAACAATTTGAAAAATAACTTAATTGCATTAAAAAAAAATGAATTGTTCAATCTTTATTCAAACAGTCATCTTTCCAAAATTAAAAACACTAGTTCAATTATTTATAAATGAGAAATAAGATATTAATAGTAAGTGGAGATCCTAATAGTATAAATTCTGAGATAATTTATAAAAGTTGGTCTAAATTAGAAAAATCTATTAAAAAAAGAATTTGTATTATTTCAAACTACGATTTGTTGAACAGACAATTCAAAAAATTAAATTATTCTATTAAATTTAATGTCTTAAGAAATATCAATGATAAATTTGAAGAAAATAAATTAAATATCATTAATATTAACTTGAAATTTAAAAATCCTTTTTCTGTAAAAAAAAAAGAATCATCAAAGTTTATACTACAATCTTTAAATCTTGCTCATAAATTTGCGCTAAGTCACAAAGTGTCAGGAATAATTAATTGCGCCATTGATAAAAGACTGCTTAATAAAGAAAGCATTGGTGTTACAGAATATTTAGCTAAGAAATGTAAAGTAAGAAAAAATTCTGAAGTGATGCTTATTAGAAACGATAAATTATCTGTAGTACCAATAACTACGCATATCGATGTAAAAAAGATAAGTAAAAAAATAAATCAAACTCTAATTTTAAAAAAGATTTATACAATAAATTCATGGTTTAAAAAAAACTTTAAGATTAAACCTAAGATCGGTATTTTGGGTCTGAATCCACATAATGCAGAGTTGAAACAAAAATCTGAAGAAAGAAAAGTTATAATACCTGCGATTACAAAACTAAAAAAAAGACAAGTAAATATAAAGGGTCCTTTGGTGAGTGACACAGTTTTTATAAGTGAATATAAAAATTATGATGTGATTGTTGGTATGTATCATGACCAGGTTCTTTCTCCTTTTAAAACTTTATACAAATACGACGGGGTAAATGTTACGTTGGGTTTAAAATATTTAAGAGTTTCACCTGATCATGGAACAGCAAAAGAGTTAATCGGAAAAAAAGTTGCAAAAGATATAAGTTTAACAAGGTGTATAAAATTTGTTAACAAGTTTAAAAAATGATATTCTCAAAAAAATCTCTTGGACAAAATTTTTTACACGATCCTAATATCATAAGGAAAATTGTAAATCTTGTGAATATTAAAAATAGAAATGTTATTGAAATTGGTCCTGGTAAAGGATCGTTAACTGAAGAAATTCTAAATAGAAAACCAAGTAATTTATTTGTTATTGAAAAAGATAATGATCTTGCACGGCATTTGAAGCAAAAATATAAGAATAATAGATTAATAAAAATCTATAATGAGGATGTTTTAAAAACTAATTTTGATAAAATTGACACAAAAAGACCTGTAATATTTGGAAATTTGCCTTACAATATTTCTTCTCAAATTCTTATTAAAGTAATTAAATTAAAAAAATGGCCACCTAAATTTAGTGATATTGTTTTTATGTTCCAAAAAGAACTGGGTGAGAAAATTATAGGAAAATTTTTTTCCTCAAACTATGGAAGATTATCAATTATTACTAATTATAGACTTGAGGTTTATAAAAAATTTTTAGTATCTCCCAATTGTTTTATACCAAAACCAAAGGTAGACTCTATGATTATTCATTTTAAACCAAAATTAAAAAAAATATTTGAGATAAAAGATTTAGAAAATTTAGAGAGAGTTACTAATATTTTATTTTCAAATAAAAGAAAAATGATTAATAAGAATATAAAAAAAATTTTAAAAAATGAAAAAATAAAAAAAATTAAGAATATTAACCTCAAAAGTAGACCATCAGAATTAAGGCCCGAAATATTCTATAAAATTACTGAGCTTTTTGAGGAAAATAATTAAAGTTCGTTTTTTTATCTTTTAAAATTTGCTCTATTTGCTTGAAACATACCTCAAGATTTTTATTGATTAAGATGTAATCGTAATCTTTCCAGTGCTTGATATCTTCATCAAAAGACTTGAATCGTTTTTCTATATCCTCATTTGTATTTTGATTTCTGCTAATAAGCCTTCTTTTTAACTCATCTTTATTATCAGTTACTAAGTAAATTTTTATTAAATGAAGATTTTTGTATTTTGATAATTGCTTGGTACCTTGCCAGTCAATGTCAAAAATTAGATCATTTTTAACTATTGTTTCATCTACATTTTTTTTAAGAGTTCCATAAAAGTTTTCAAAAATTTTAGCATATTCATAAAATTTTTTTTGTTTAATTAAATTCTCAAATTTTTGTTTTGATACAAAATGATAGTCTACACCGTCAATTTCATTAGGCCGTGGAGATCTAGTTGTGTGAGAAACAGAAATCTTAAAAGAACTATATTTTTGCTGAATTTTTTTTGTGAGAGTAGTTTTACCAACACCAGACGGGGAAGATAATATAACCATGATATTTTGACCATCATGCCTCATATCTAAAAAGTTTTTATTAGCTAGATTTACTTTCAATAAACTTAATTGCGTCTCCAACAGTCAAAATCTTTTCTGCTTCACTATCAGAAATTTCAGAACCAAATTCTTCTTCGAACGCCATTACTAATTCTACTGTATCTAAACTATCGGCGCCTAAATCATCGATGAAACTTGCTTCTTCCGTAACTTTTTCTTCCTCTATTCCAAGATGATCTGCAACTATTTTTTTAATTTTGTTTTTAATATCTTCTGCCATGAAATCCTTTCATTTAAATTTAATTTCTTATTAGATGATTAATAAGAATTGTCAAGCCATATACATTCCCCCATTAACATGTATGGTTTCTCCATTTATATAATTTGCCATATCTGAAGCTAAAAAAACTACACAATTAGCAACATCTTGACCAGAACCTAAATTTCCAGAAGGTATTTTGCTAATTAACAATTTCTTAAATTCTTCATTAATGCTGTCAGTCATATCAGTTTTAATAAATCCCGGAGAAACGCAATTAACATTAATTTTCTTTTTTGCATATTCGATAGCTAAACTTTTTGAAAATGCTATTATTCCAGCTTTTGACGCAGCATAATTTGCTTGGCCTAAATTACCAGTATGCCCCACAATTGATGTAATATTTACAATTTTACCGAATTTTTTTTTTAACATTTTTTTTATAGAAAACTTGCACATTAAAAATGTTGAAGTGAGATTTATATCAAGAACTTTCTTCCAGTTTTCTTCGGTTAACCTTATTGATAAATTATCTGAAGTAATTCCGGCATTATTAATTAAAATTTCTATTCCATTTAATTTCTTATCTATCTTATCGATAAATTCCTCAATTTTCGAGTGCTCGTCCAATTTAAACTGTTCAGTAGTAATATTTGGATATTTTTCTTTAAGTTTTTTAAGTTTTATCTCATTGGTACCAGTAGCAATTATTTCTGCACCCAGTTCATAAAATTTTTGAACTAAATTATTTCCTATCCCACCAGTTGCCCCTGTAATTAAAACTTTTTTACTCTTTAAATTCATTTTTTAGTTTTTCTATATCATCAATTGTATTTATTGAATATATTTTAGCATTTTTAATTGTTCGTTTTACCATTCCGCTCAAAACTTTTCCTGGACCAATTTCTATATAATTTATAACACCCATGCTAGATAAATTTAATATACTTTCCCGCCATCTTACGGTAGAAAAAATTTGATTTATTAACAGCTCTTTAATTTTCTTAGGGTCGTTTTCTGGTTTGGCAGTTACATTGCTCACTATTTGAAATAAGGGTTTTTTGAAATCGATATTCAAAATTTTTTCACTCATATTATTTGCGGCACTCTTCATAAGAGAGCAATGAAACGGAGCACTTACTTTAAGAGGAATAAATCTTAATTTTTTTTCAGTAAGAATTTTTTGAAAAGAGTCAACGCTTTGTTTATCTCCACTAATAATTACTTGACCTTCTGCATTATCATTTGCGATCTCACAAACGCCTGTTTGTAAGTTCATAGATACGATTAAATCATTTATAACATCCACCTTTGTTCCTAAAACTGCAATCATACTTCCATTTCCAACAGGAACTGCTTCTTGCATAGCTTTTCCTCTCTCATGAAGTAAATAAATTGCATCTTCAAAATTTAGTGAGTCAGCACAAACTAAAGCGCTATATTCTCCTAATGAATGTCCTGCAAAGTACCTAGAAGTTGATAAATTAAATTTATACTCTTCAGTTAAAATTTTAAATATTGCATAACTTGCAGTTAGTATTGCTGGTTGGGTATTTTTTGTGAGTTGTAATTGATCTTCCGGTCCCTCGAGAATTATTTTTGAAATTGAATAACCCAATTTATTATCTGCTCTATCAAATATTTTTTTTACTACCTCAAATTTTTTATAAAATTCAGCACACATACCTACAACTTGTGAACCTTGCCCTGGAAATAATAAAGTGTTCATTTTGTTTAATTATCAATAATTATTAGTATTGCTATAATTGTTCATTATAGTATAACCCAGATTTTACAATTAAATAATATTACAACTATAAAGATTAATTATGGCATTTTATGAAAATACAATTGTTGCTAAACAAGATTTAGCAGAAAAAGATCTTAAGATTATTAAAGAAAAGTATAATGATCTGATAAACAGCTCTTCTGGAAAGGTAATCAAGATAGAAGAATGGGGATTGATTAATTTATCAAATAAAATAAAGAAATATAAAAAGGGTTTCTTTATTCATTATAAATTCGAGGGTGACAGAAAGACTTTAGATGAAATTGAAAAAAAAATTAGAATAGATGGTTCAATTATAAGACATCTGACTGTAAAATATAAAAATTTAGATACAAAAAATGAGTATTTTAAAAAGAAATAATGAAAAGAAAAAATAAAAAATTTCAAAAAAGATCAACAAATTCATTAAATAAGTTAAGCTTATTTCAAAAAAATGGTTCTAGGTTTT
>MDTA01142675.1_pt1 | contig 11486 bp, 15 predicted proteins | sample 811151 | NCBI WGS metagenome assembly MDTA01 (sample SAMN05326648, study PRJNA326480) | marine metagenome | isolation source: seawater | place: Indian Ocean: South | collected 2010 | reverse complement strand
TTGCTTATTTTGCTTAATTTATGTGTCATTCTGACCCTAGTAAATATTAAAATTTAGATTTATTAAAGGATTACTTTATAAACACAAAAACAATAAATGAGTAAAGAAGAAAAAAAAGTAAACAGAAGAGATTTTTTATTTACAGCTAGTTATACAGTTGGAGCTGTTGGTATAGGAGCTGTTGCATGGCCTTTAATTGATCAAATGAACCCAGATAAAGCTCAACAGGCATTAGCAACAACAGAAGTCGATATAAGCAGTATTGAGCCTGGAAGCGAAATTACAGTTTTATGGAGAGGAAAACCTGTTTTTTTAAAAAGGCGGACACCTGAAGAAATTGCTGAAGCTAGAGCAGTAAAATTGGACGATTTGCCAGATCCACAAAAAGATGAAGAAAGAGTAAAAGAAGGCAAGGATGAATGGTTAGTTATGTTAGGGGTCTGTACTCACTTAGGTTGCGTGCCATTAAAAAATAAAGGAGATTATAATGGTTGGTTTTGTCCTTGTCACGGATCACACTACGATGTTTCTGGAAGAATTAGAAAAGGACCAGCGCCAACAAACATGGAGATACCTAAGTTTGAGTTTGTTGACAGCAACACTATAAAGATTGGATAAGATAAAATGAGTGATCAAGAATATACACCTAAATCTAAAGCAGGCAAGTGGTTTAATGATCGGCTTCCTTTATTAACCCTTGGTGCACATTTAACTGACTATCCAACTCCAAAAAATTTAAATTACTGGTGGACATTTGGGGGAATACTAACTTTTTGTTTACTAACACAAATTATAACAGGAATAGTTTTAGCTATGCATTACGTAGCTCATGCAGACTTAGCTTTCGCAAGCGTTGAGCATATTATGAGAAACGTTAATTACGGATGGTTAATTAGATATATTCATAGCAACGGTGCTTCAATGTTTTTTTTAGCAGTTTATATTCATATTTTTAGAGCATTATTTTACGGATCTTATAAATCTCCGAGAGAAGTGATTTGGATTTTAGGTTTACTTATTTATTTATTAATGATGGCAACAGCATTTATGGGGTATGTTTTGCCATGGGGCCAGATGAGCTTTTGGGGAGCTACAGTAATCACAAATTTGTTTAGTGCGATACCTTTAATAGGAGATAGTATAACAACTTGGCTATGGGGAGCATATTCAGTTGATAATCCTACTTTGAATAGATTTTTCAGCTTGCATTATTTAATGCCTTTTTTAATTTTAGGTTTAGTCGTATTACATATTTGGGCGTTACATGTACCGGGCAACAACAACCCTATTGGAATAGATATTAAGAAACCATCAAAGGACACTGTACCATTTCATCCATACATCACAATCAAAGATACTTTCGCTTTGTTGATGTTTATGATTATTTTTTCAGGTTTCGTTTTTTTCTCTCCTAATGTTCTAGGACATTCGGATAACTATATTCCTGCAAATCCATTAGTAACTCCTGCTCATATTGTTCCAGAATGGTATTTATTACCGTTTTACGCAATTTTAAGATCAGTACCAGATAAATTAGGTGGAGTTATTTTAATGTTCGGATCTATATTTATTTTATTTGTACTTCCGTGGCTAGATACATCAAAAGTGAGATCAGCGGTTTTTAGGCCTATATATAGAAATTTTTACTGGATATTCGTCATTGATGTTTTAATGCTTTGATATATGGGTGCTATGCCAGCCGAAGGAATTTATTTATTTTTAGCAAGGATAGGAACTTTTTATTATTTTTTACACTTTATAGTCATTTTGCCTCTAGTAGGGCGTTATGAAAAAACTGAACCAATTCCAATGAGCATTTCTGAGCCAGTTTTATCAGGTGGAGCTGATCCAGCGTTAGCAAAGAAAGATAATGATAAAATATAATTCAAAAATTTTTTTTATAGTCATTTTATCTTTATTTATTGTTCAAAGCCCTCTTTCAAGCGCTGAAAATGTTGATCCTATTAAAATTAATTGGAGTTTCAAAAATTTAACTGGAAAATTTGATAGAGCTTCGTTACAGAGAGGTTTCCAAGTCTATAAAGAGGTCTGCTCTTCATGTCACTCAATGCAATACTTAACTTATAGAAATTTAGGTGAGTCTGGTGGACCAGAATTTTCAGCAGACGAAGTAAAAGCGATTGCGTCAAGTGTTGAAATTGAAGATGGTCCAGATAGTCAAGGAGAAATGTTTACAAGGCCAGGAAAACCATCAGATAATTTTAAAAGTCCTTACCCGAATGTAGAAGCCGCTACGGCCGCTAATGGCGGGGCCTATCCTCCTGATATGTCAGTTTTAGTAAAGGCTAGACCTGGAGGCGCTGATTATATGTACTCTGTGTTAATGGGTTACGAAGAGCCACCAGAAGGAATGAAACTAGATGAAGGGGTTTATTATAATAAATACATGATTGGAAATAAGATAAAAATGTCTGCTCCATTAGTTGAAGGCATAATAGAGTATTCTGATGGCACAGAGGCCAGTGTAGATCAAATGGCAAAAGATGTTACTACGTTCCTGGCTTGGGCCGCAGAACCAGAACTTGAAGCAAGGCACAGGACAGGTGTAAAAGTTATTATTTATTTAGTGCTTTTATCAATTTTAGTTTATTTAAGTATGAAAAAAATTTGGTCAAGGGTTGACTCTGAAATATAAGACATCGCCATCTTTAACTATATAATCTTTACCTTCAATTCTTAATTTTCCGTTTTCTTTACATTTTTCTGCACTACCAAATTTTAAAAAATCTTCACAAGATACAGCCTCAGCTCTTATAAAATTTTTCTTAAAATCTGTATGAATTACACTTGCTGCTTCCGGAGCTAACGTATTTTTTTTTATAGTCCAAGCTCTACTTTCTTCAGGTCCTGAAGTAAAAAAAGTATCCAAATTGAGAAGATCATAACCTTCTTTAATTAATTGATTAAGACCAGTTTTTTCTAATCCAATTTCTTTCATAAATATTGTTCTTTCGTCTTTTTCTAAACTCATGATTTGATCTTCAATATCTGCACAGACAATAATAATTTTTTCATTAGGATGTTTTGATTTTACTTCCTCAGTAAATCTATTTCCATCTTTCAAGTTTTTTTCATCAACATTACAAACTATTATTTTAGGTTTAATACTTAACAAGCCTAAACTAGATAAGAATTTATTTTCTTCAGCACTTTTAACACTAATATCTTCTCCTCTATTAAGCAGCTTTAATTTATCATTTAAAATCTCAATTTCTTTTTCTTTCAGAGACTTTTTTTTATTTTTTTCTAATTTTTTCTGAATAATATCAATGTCTGAGAGTAAAATTTCAGTTTTGATAGTTTCTAAATCATTTACTGGATTAATTATAGAATTTACATGGGTTATTTGAGTTGACTCAAAACATCTAACAAGGTGTATAATTGCATCTACCTCCCTTATATGAGATAGAAACTTATTACCCAAACCTTCTCCTTTAGATGCACCTTTCACTAAACCGGCGATATCAACAAAAGTAATATTTGTATAAATCTTTTTTTTTGAATTAGAGATTTTTGATAGTTGATCTAATCTTTGATCTACTACATCAACAATGCCAATATTTGGGTCAATTGTACAGAATGGAAAGTTAGCTGCTTCTGCATTTTTTGAAGCAGTTAGCGCATTGAATAGAGTGGACTTACCAACATTGGGCAGGCCAACAATTCCACATTTAAACCCCATTAAGATTTTGATTAACTTTACTTGAGAATAATTCTATTTTTTTATCGATTAATGTTGGAACAAGTTTAACTATATTTTCTGTAATTTGCTTTATTTTCTCTTCCTCATCTTCTTTAAAGTCCTCTAAGACATGATTATTAACTTTCTTTTTTTGTTTAGGATGTCCAATTCCAATACGGACTCTAGAATAATCTTTTCCAATAAACTTATCGATAGAGTCAATTCCGTTATGCCCTGCACTGCTACCTCCAAATTTTGCTTTAATTTTTCCAAAATCTATGTCCATGTCGTCATGAAAAACAATTACATCTTTAGCGTCTATTTTAAAATAATCAATCAGCTCTTTTATTGCTGTTCCAGAATTATTCATAAAAGTTAATGGTTTAATAGCGTAGATTTTTTTTGACTCTATATTTCCTGTAGTTAATAAACCTTTAAACTTTGGTTTTTGCTTTGATAATTTAAAATGTGCATTAATTGCATCAATAATCTTAAAACCAATATTATGTCTGGTGTTAATGTAATTGGAGCCAGGGTTTCCTAATCCAACAAGTAAAAGCATATTAATTATTTCTTTTCAGCAGGTTTTTTTTCAGGAGGTTTTTTATCGTCAGGTTTTTTTTCACTAGGTTTCTTCTCACCACCAGCAGCTTCCTTGCCTTTTTCATCTTTTTTAGCTGTCTCCCCATCCTTAGATGCTGCTTCTGCACCTTCTCCCGCAGTCTCTCCTTCTGCTCCCTCAGCAGTTTCCTCAGTAGGTTTCTCTGGTTCTTTAATTACAGTTGGCGCAGCGACTGTTGCAATTACAAAGTCTCTGTCAGTTATCGTAGGCACTACACTTTCAGGTAATTTGACCGAAGAAATTTTTAAACTTGTACCTATATCTGAACCAGCTAAATCAATGGTTATATCATTAGGTATATTTTCAGCTGGACATTTAAGCTCAACAGTTCTTCTTACTATATTAAGAACACCACCCCTTTTTAAACCAGGTGAGTCGGGATGATTTATAAATTTTACAGGAATTTCTAAAATTATTTTCTTTCCTGAAACTACTCTCATAAAGTCTATATGTATAGGTTCATCAGAAACCACATGATAAGCTACATCTCTAGGTAAAACTTTTTCTTTTTTACCGTCAATTTCTAATTCTAAAACTTTTGATAGAAAATTATCAGAATTAATAAATTCTCTTATTGCTTTTTTTTCAATTGAAATTTTTTGGTTAGGATTTTTACCACCATATAAAATCGCAGGAATAAATCCAGTTGATCTCAACTTGTTAGTTGATCCAGAGGAAGTACTTTCTCTTTTAATTGCTTTTAAGTTACTCATTTAAATATTTGTTGGAAAAGTTATATAACTCAACTTATTTAATAAAACAAGTATTAATTGAATAAATCTGAGACCGAATTTGAGTTTGCTATTCTTTTAATAGCCTCAGACATTAAAGACGAGATAGATAAGACCTCTATTTTGTTGTTGTTTTTAATTTTTGCGGCATTATCTATCGTATCCGTAATTATAAGTTTCTTGATTTTCGAATTCTTAATTTTTTTAACTGCATCTCCACTTAGAACTGCATGAGTGATAAAGACATAAACTTCGTTCGCACCACTTTTTTTTAATGCATCTACAGCGTTTACAATAGTTCCCCCGCTATCAATAATATCATCAACTATAATACAAGTTTTATTTTTTACATCTCCAATAATATTCATAACTTGCGATTTTCCTGGCGCAGGTCTTCTTTTGTCAATAATTGCAAGATCAGCTTTTATTCTTGTAGCTAAACCTCTTGTCCTTTGAACTCCACCGACATCAGGTGATACACAGATTAATTTTTTACTATTCATTTTTCTTTTTATGTATTTTGCAAAAAGAGGAGTCGTAAATAAGTTGTCTACCGGCATATCAAAGAAACCTTGAATTTGTCCAGCATGCAAATCTACTGTAACGACCCTGCTTGCTCCTGCATTGGTAATCAAATTTGCAACAACCTTAGCTGATATTGAAGTTCTTGGCGCTACTTTTCTATCCTGTCTCGCATAACCAAAGTATGGAATAACCGCAGTCACATTTTTTGCTGAAGATCTTTTTAAAGCGTCTATGACAAGTAAAAGTTCCATTAAATTATCATTAGCAGGGTTAGAAGTTGATTGAATAACAAAAACACTATTTCCTCTTATATTTTCATTTATCTCAATGTAAATTTCGCCATCAGCAAATCTTCTTATATTAGTATTTACAAGTTTTAATTTTAATTTTTTCGAGATTTCTTTGCTTAGCTGTAAATTACTTGTTCCAGATAGAATCTTCATGAAGTTAATTTATTTATACAATTATTTATTAATGTTTTCAAACCAATTCCAATTATTTGTTGTTGAAGATTTATACGTTAAAGAGCTTTAACAATTACTAATATAATAATTAAATTTGGCCAAACTAAGACAATTATTTCAAAATATCTATTAGGTTAGACTTATCACTGAAATACATCTACCATAATCTTTTTGATTTGTTTTTTTAGACCTTCTGTAACTAAAAAACATATTTTTTTCTTTGAAAGTATCTAGTTTAACATGGTCTACTTTTACATTAAGTTCTATAAGCTTATCATTAGCGTATCTTCTTAAATTAAACATCTTCTTTTTTTCACTTTTACTTTTAAAATAAATCTTATTTTTTTTAGATTTCTTTATAAACTTATTATAAAAAGGGGCGTCCACTTCATAGCTTTTTTCTCCAATGCAAGGACCTATACATGCAATGATTTTATTGTTTGAATTAATTTTTTTAAATTTCTTTATTGTATTTTCTATTATTCCAGTAAATGCTCCTTTCCATCCGGCATGTATACAACCAATTATTTGGTTTTTAATATCGAATAAGATAATTGGCGCACAATCTGCCGTAACAACTCCTAAAGCGAATTTTTTCATATTTGTTATAATCGCGTCAGAATTAAAACTTTTTGAGTTTTTATTTTTTTTATTAATAATTATCACTTTATTACTATGTGTTTGGTACATTAGTTTAAGATTATTTCGTTTTACTTTGAATTCTTTTGAAACTAATTTTAGATTCCTTTGAACGCTTTTTTTACTATCTTTTGATCCATTCCCGCAATTTAAACTTTTATAAATTCCACTTGAAAACCCTCCTTTTCTTGAAAAAAAACAATGCTTTATTTGCTTAATTTTTTTAAATTTTTTGGAATAAAATTTCATCTAAATCCTAAAAAGTTTTTATTTTTTGATTTGAAGGCAAAGATTACTTTGAACAATCCTCCCATTAATTCCTTATTCAAAAGCCTCATCAAAGTTAATGACATGTAATCTTTTTGTTTAAATGTCATACTCTTTTCTAGAATTTTTGCTCTTTCAATTATTCCCATTTTTTCTAAAAAAAATTTCTGTGATACTATTTTTTTTACTTTTAGCTTATTATTAATAAAAAATTCTTTGATAAGACTGAAATTAACAAGAGAGGTGATATCTGCTCTTCCAAGGTTTTTAAATAGTTGATTCATGTTCATTTTTTTATTTTTCATTACCGTCTGAAGCGTGCTCTTATTTAAAACTTTTAAATAACCATAATCTATTAGCAAGATTCCACCTGAAAGTTTTTTAATCTTTTTAGTAATTTTATCTAATTCAATAAATCCTAATTTAGGAAATTCAATAAATTTTAGATTCTTCAAAACTTTAAACTTTTTGATCATTTTGATATCCTCATCTTTTGCATTTTCATAAACTTCTTTAAGACCAGAGACTGAATTGATATAATAATATTTTTCTAATAATATTTTTTTTTCATATGAAAATTGTTTAATTGGTATTGCGTCAAAAAATTCATTTCCAAAAAAAATTACTGGACCTTTATTAATATTATTAAAATTTTTAATCCATTTTACTTTAGTTCCTTTCAACTTTTTTCTTTGAACATTTTTTAAAAAATTACTTTTTTCATATAAGTAAATATTTATAGATTTATTTAGTTCTGGAAATTTTTTAACCGTATTAACAAATACTTTTGCTAAACTACCATCTCCTGGACCAAGTTCTACGAAATTAAAATTTTTAGGTTTTCCTAGCTTTTCCCAAGAGGACACAACCCAAATTGTAATAATTTCAGAAAACAAATTTGAAATAGTTGGAGCAGTGACAAAATCACCTTGCCTTCCAAATGGAATCTTTTTCGCGTAATAGCCAATGTTTGGTTTATAAAGAACTTCTTCAATAAATTTATCAACAGGAATTAATTTACCATTTTTAAGATTAAAGTATCCAGGATTACGAGTCATTTTTTTTTAAATATAGTATGAAGCCAGACAAAATCATAATTGCACTTAATAACATTCCCATGCTAATGGTTCCAAAAATATATCCTACTTGTATGTCTGGTTGTCTAAAAAATTCAGAAAAAATTCTAAACATCCCATAAAAGATTAAGAAAAAAGAGGAACAAGTTCCAATCTTATAATTATGTTTTGATAATAAAAATTTCATAATGAAAAATAAGATCATACCTTCTAAAAAAGCTTCGTATAATTGAGAAGGGTGTCTCGTCATAGAATCTATTTTTGGAAAAATTACTCCCCAATAGACGTTAGTAATTTTACCAACTAATTCACTATTAATAAAATTAGCAATACGACCAAAAAAGATTCCAATTGGTGAGACACATGCAATTATATCTAATAAAAATAAGAGCTTTATATTCTTTTTTATTGAAAAAATATAAGTTCCAATAACAATTCCTATCAGCGCGCCATGAAAAGACATTCCGCCTTCCCAAATTTTAAATATTTGAAGGGGATTGGATAGATAAAATTGAAAATTATAGAAAATGACGTATCCCAATCTTCCTCCAATTATTAAAGATACAATGAGATAAGTTATTAGATCATCGAACTGCTTAATATCAAATTTAAAATTAACTGAATAAAATTTTTCTAAAATGATTTTTCTGCCAAGCCACCAGCCAATTAAAATTCCAAAAATGTATGCTAAAGAATACCATCTAATAGCAAAGAACCCAAAATCAAACAAAATAGGGTTTAAATTATGGATATACATAATTGCTTATAACATATTTGAAATTAATTTTTCTATCAAATAAGATCAATTATGAGAAATTCTGAAAAATTTTTAAAAACGTTATCAAGTTTAATAGAGAATGGAATTTTAAGCTCGAAAGATATCAAAAAAGAGATATCTACTGATTTAAAATTTAAGACAGATAGAATTATAAACAAACTTCAGCTCGTAAAAAGAGAGGAATTCGAAGTATTGAAAAAGATAGTACAAAAACAAGAGGCAATAATTAAAAAATTATCAAAAAAAAAATCAAAAAGGTAAGGAGATCTTAACTTGTAGTCCGCCTATCTTACTTCTTCCTAATTGAATATTTCCTCCATGAGAATTTATTATGTCCTCAACAATTGCTAAACCTAAACCGACACCAGATTGATTTAAATTTCTGCTTTTATCTAGTCTAAAAAAAGGCTTAAAAACATTTTTATATTGATCTTCAGGAATGCCAGGTCCATCGTCTTCAATATTTACCGTTACGATATTGGATCCTTGTTGCATACTAATATTGACTTTATTTCCATAAGTTAATCCATTTTGAATAATGTTTTCAAAACATCTATTTAAAGCTGAAAGCCTTCCTTTAATTGAAATGTCTTTTAATTCTATAAGTGATAAATTGTTGTTATTTAGATTTTTTTTAATTCTTTTCAATAAATCAGATAGATTAATCTCAGTAGTGTCTTCTTGTGTTTGTGTCTTAGCAAATTGTAAATAGTCATTAAGCATATTTTCCATTTCATCTATATCTTTTGACATTTTTTCAGATATATTTTTTTGATCTATCATTGCTAATTGCAATTTAAGTCTTGTTAAAGGTGTTCTTAAATCGTGACTTATACCTGATAACATTTCTGATCTTTGGTTTAAGTGTCTATTAATCCTTTTTGCCATTCTATCAAATTCATAAGCAGCTTTTCTTATTTCAGCAGCCCCAGAATATCTAAAGTCATTGACATACTCCCCTTTTCCAAATCTCTCAGCTGCTTTCGCAAGTTTAACAAGAGGTCTGGTTTGATTTTTAAGAAAAACTAACGCAATCAAAATTAAAACTATAGATGGTAAAGTTGTCCATAATACGAAAAGCCTTACAGAGGAAGGAGATATCATTTCTTTTGGTACTAAAAATTGTATTATTTCATTTTCTGACTTAATTTTAATTTCGACAGCATTTTTAAATTTTGATGTACTAAACCAATAATTGTTATTGCCAAAAGCCGACTTTAGTTCACGTCTTAAAGATCTGTCCATTGGACTAAATTTTCTTTCACCGCTAGTAGATGGAAGAGGATTTTTATTTATATCTATTTCAAAATTGAAATTATTTTTATAACTATCGGTAAAGAAATCTAAGTTGTCTTTATTGTTTATATAAGTATCTTGAATAGTTTTAAGTTGTGAAACTAAAGATCTAGTAATATTTTTATTAGCTTTAATCCAAATACTGTCATAAAATACAATCGTAACTATTAGTTGTAACAATATAGTTGGAGCTGCAACAATAATTAAAGCTCTGTAAAATAATCTCTTTGGTAAAATAATTTTTATAAATTTATTCAATCCAGAGAACATAGCCCGACCCCCTAATAGTTTGCAAGTACTTTGGATTTTTAGGATTTGCTTCAATTTTTTGTCTTAGTCTTGTTATCATAACATCAATAGATCTTTCTTGATTAATACCAGAAATCTTTCCAATTTCTTCTCTTGTAAAAGTTTTTCCAGGTTTTGTAAGCATTTCAACTAAAACTTTTTTTTCAGAGATATTAATTTTTTTAGTTGTTTTATTTAGTATTATTTTCATTTTATTAAGGTCTATTTCTGCATTTCCAACAAAATGTTTTATAGTTAAATCTATTTTATCATCTTTATTAATGATATTTCTTATTCTCAACAATAATTCTTTAGGCTCGAATGGCTTACTAATATAATCATCAGCTCCTAATTCTAAACCTTTAATTCTATTTTCCACCTCACCTTTTGCAGTTAGAAGAATTATGGGTATTTTTTTATTTTTTTTGATTTCTTTAGTTAAATCATATCCATCTTGTCCAGGCATCATTACGTCTAACACTATTAAATCAAATTTAAAATGTGTGAGTTTAATTTTTGCATTTTCTGAATTTTCTGAAGTTGAAACGACATATCCATTTTCATTGAGATACTCTTTTAATAGATCTCTTATTCTATTATCATCATCAACGACTAAAATATGAATTTTATTATTTTTCATTTACAATTTTTTTCAAAACCTCTTTAAATTTTATAACTGAGTCAGCATTTGAGTTTTTTAATGCATTGAATATTCTTTTTTTTTGAACGTTATAAACAGTATCAAAGAAGATTTTTCCCTCTTTATCTAAAAATAAATTTTTCTTTCTAGTATCATTTTCATCTCTGACTTGTTTAATCATTTTGGACTTAATTAAATCACGTAATACCCTATTTAGGCTTTGCTTTGTTATTTTGAGCTTGAACATTAACTCTCCCATACTAATTCCAGGATGTCTCTCTATTAAGTTTAATGATCTTAGGTGTGCTGGTCCAAAAAATTTTTTTGCTAAAATTTTTCTTGGATCAGAGAATATTTCTCTATACGCATAAAATAAAAGTTGAATAAAATCTTTGATTTGTTCGTCTTTAAGATAAAGTAAATCTTTCATAATGGTAAGTTATATTGACTTATCCTA
>MDTA01022001.1_pt1 | contig 11487 bp, 16 predicted proteins | sample 811151 | NCBI WGS metagenome assembly MDTA01 (sample SAMN05326648, study PRJNA326480) | marine metagenome | isolation source: seawater | place: Indian Ocean: South | collected 2010 | reverse complement strand
ATGATATTACCTACAGAAGCAAACACTTCATCAACAAGTGATAAATTAACAGCAATATGGCTTAGCCCAGATGAATGGATGATATTCTCAAATGAGATTATAAATAAAAATACCAATAAATACGAATTATATGAATTGTTATTTAATAGTATTTCAAAAACAAATTTAGGTGCTGTTGTCGATGTAACAGATCAATTTGTTCAATTAGAACTAAAAGGCAAAAATATATATGAAATTTTTTCAGCAGGATGTCCATTTAATTTTAATGAATTTAAAGATAAAATAGGTTCGACAACTCAGACTATTTTAAATCATATGGATATAATTTTGCATCATAAAGATAAAAATTATGTAAACCTCTTTGTTCGAAGATCTTTTTCTAAACACCTATGGTCTTGGCTTGAAGATTGTGTATCTAGATTATAAATTTAAAAGTAAATTCTTTATTGAAGTCGTTTAAAAATTATTAATAAGCCTCATTATCTATCCATTCAATTATTGCATTGGGTGTAATTGAAACAGATAGTCCATTAAAAAAATTTCTCTTTTTAATAGTAGCAACAGTAAATTTGTTACAGTAAATTCTAATTGCAGAACCATCCTTAAAATTAAAATCAACTACATCTGAAATACTTTTACCATCATCAATTGTCGAATAAGTATGCTCATACTCTTCTACTGAAGTATTGGTTAGGATTTCTGAAAAATCATCAGTAATTTCTCGTTTTTGTTTTAGGCAAGACAAATGTTCTTCATCGATATTTTTTCCTTCATTAATAAAAAAGTATTTATCGCCAGCAATACTTTGGATTTTAAATGTCTTGTCATTTGACTTAACCAATGCACTAATTTGGTCATAATTTTCCGAAATTGACTGTACATTTATATGAATATCATAATATTTTGGACTGGCAGGATATTTTGTTGTAGTAGCATTTAAAATTATATCTTCTGCAAAATGATCTAGTAAACTATCTCCGATTCCAATTCCCTCTATCTCAAAATCAGTGATATCATCGGCTTTAGTCAAAGATTGTAGACTATATATTAAAATTAAAATTACGAAAAAAAATCTCATATGAAATACTTTCCCACTGTGATCGACATGTGTCAAGATTTAGAGTTTGTTGAAATACATTAAATATACTTTAGAATAAATTTATCATTTAAGAATTTTTAACTCAATCAATTTTTGTAAGCATCATTAATAAACCATTGTAATATTTCTTCTGTAAATCCTGATACTTTTATATGGTCATGCCAATTATTTTTAGTCAACATTTTTTCGGACCAATCAAAACATGAAACTCTAAATCCACCACCACTGGGAAAATAATAATAAATTGAATTTATTTTAGCATCTGGATCAGAGGGATGGTTGGTTTCCTTTTTTTTCTCTCGATCTATTCCTGAAAAATTATTCATCAAATTATCATCAATTTCGAACATTTGATTTAAACAATCATCAGAATCTTCAAGAAAATTTCCAGCAGAAAACATATGAATTATAAAATTATTATCATTTGTTTTATAATGAAATTGAAAATGTTCATATGTTTTTGCATTTTTAAATTTAAGATCGACTCTTGTAAATGTTTTATCCTTATAGTCAGATACACTTTTTTTTTTTATTTGATTTTTGCTAAAATAATCTAATAAACTATCCCCAATACTGATCCCCTCTATTTCAAAATCACTTATATCATCAGCCTTGGTCCAGGCTTGAAGACTTAGGATTAAAACTAATATTGATATAAATATTCTCATAAATAATAATTTCACATTTTGTATTATTTCAATCAACCTCAGATTTGTTAATCATATGTTTCATTAATAGGGATTTGATAATAAGTATTCTTTAAATTCATCTGATCCTATAGATAATGTTAGAGCATCTACCCACCCATGATCTCGACTCATTTCAAAACCATAATCATTACAAGTTATATTAAAAAAACCTCCTTTTTTTGGATAAAAAGTTGATATATATACAAAACTGTTACCTGTTTTATCTGAGAGACTTGCTCGGTCTTCATCAACTCTTTCAGTATTTATTAAAATATCTTTACTTTCATATATAATTTTTTCTTTTTGTTTTTTGCATTCATTAATTTGATTGGGAAAATCTTTAAGCAACATTATTGAATGAACAATAAATTGTTTATCATTAGATTTAAGTGCAACTTGTAAAAAGTCATACTGCTTATTTTGTAAATCAACAAAGATTTCAGCAAATTTTCTATCTTTATAATAAGTTGCATTTTGAAAAGCATTATTTACATATTCTTCGCTATAGTGATCTAATAAACTGTTGCCAATACTAATTCCTTCAATCTCAAAATCAGTGATTTCGTCAGCCTTAGTCCATGATTGAGAAAAAAAGATTAAAAATAGAAAAAATAAAAATATTCTCATTTATAAGATTTTCTCACCGCAATCTATCTGTGTCAAGTTTTTGAAAAAAATGAAATGATTAATTATGACCATTATGATTAGACCAAAATTCACAGTACAATAAGCACTTTACAAAATTAATTATAGGCTTTTTTTAAGAAATTTTTAAATTCATTATCATAAATGAGGATGGTTAGACTATCGTCGTAAAAACCACCTTTGTCTTCTCTTATTTTTTTACTCCAATTAATACAGTATAATCTTATTAATCCCATACTGAATTCAAAATCGACTGATTTGAATACGCTATTCTCATCTTGAGCCGTTGTACTTTCATAAGAATTAATTTTATAACTATTTGTATTAAATAAATTCTTTAAATCTTTCACTACTTCATCTCTATTATTTAGGCATAATTCATGATTTGGAAATCTTTTAAAACCTTTAATTTCATGAATTATATAATTTTTATCATTATCTTTTAATGCTACAGAAACAACATCATAAGTTTCCATTTTTATTCTATCATACAAAGCTACTTGTTTAAATTGTTTGCTACCTGGATAATATTTTGTTTCAGACTGCAAAATTTCATCTTTGCTTAAATAATCTAATAAACTATCCCCAATACTCATCCCCTCTATTTCAAAATCACTTATATCATCAGCCTTGGTCCAGGCTTGAAGACTTAATATAAAAATTAAAATAATTAAAAATATTCTCATAATAACACATTCTCATTGTGCACCATGTGTGTCAAGATTTCTAGATATTTGAAATTAGTATCAATAACTAAATTGATCTAACATAATTACGTAGGATTAATTATAAGCTTTATTGTCTAACCACTCAATAAATTCTATTGTATCAAGTGTGACTTTAGTCGTTTTCGGATGTCCACTTTTTTTAGACCAATCATAACAAGCAACTAAAATCGAACCATCATCAAAGTCATACCATGTTGAATGTGTTGTTGTCGCTGAATCTGATGCATGTTTTTTGGTTATATCTTCAGTAGAAATGTAAGAAAAAGTGTTTTTTATGTTAGCAGATATTTCTTCTTTTTTCTTAAGACATTTATCTATATCTGAATGAAAAAGATCTCCAGTGATTGAATAAATATAATAATTTGAATCATTTTTTTTTCCATGTACCATAACATTATCATATATTTCAAATGCATATTTTGTAGAAACTGTTACTGCCCAATAACCATCATCTGGATAAATATATTCGAGATCATCAATTATAGCTTTTTTCGACATATATTTGAGTAAGCTATCACCTAGACTTATACCTTCTATTTCAAACTCTCGGATATCTTCAGCTTTGGTCCAGTGTTGAAAACTAATGATTAAAAATAAAGACAGTAAAAATATCCTCATATTCAACATTTTCTCACTGTGATCTAAGTATGTCAAGATTTTCTCAAAATTGAAATTAATATTTATAACTCAGATGAGCAGAAAACTAGTACAGGATTATTGGTACGGAGTTAATTAATTATATGCTTTATTATTTAACCAATTTCTAATTTCATTTGAAGTTATAGCAACATTTAAACCATCAAGAAATTCCATCGGTTCAACAAAATCATAGCAAACAACCTCAATAAGAGCATCGTTAAAAACCCATTCAATATGTTTGGTAGTGCTTTTTCCAGATTTATCTCCACTATGTTTGTTAATAAAAGGACCTTCTTTTTTTACATTTTCAAACATTGATGAAATTTCATTGACGACTTTATTCTGCAAGTTAAGACACTCTTTAATGTCAATATCAATTAATCCATCTATTGATTTTACTATATATTCTCTATCATTTTTTTTAAAATGTACTTGAATATACTCATACATTGATTCTTTATTAAGAGTAGGCAAAAGGCTTATTAAATAGCTTTCATCATTATAAAAATTTCTTAAATTATTATCTATTTCATCTTTGTTATAAAAACTTAATAAACTATCACCTAAACTTATACCTTCTATTTCAAAATCTCTAATATCATCAGCTTTGGTCCAGTGTTGAAAACTAATGATTAAAAATAAAGATAGTAAAAGTATCCTCATACATAACACTTTCTCACTGTGATCTATGTATGTCAAGATTTAATCAAAATAGAAATTAATATTAGTAAATTATACAATCAGACTTCTAACCACAGGATTTTGAGTAATGTAAATAATAAGTTTACTAATCTTTTTGTAAAAAATTTTCAAATTCATCAGTTTTGATATTAATTCTTAAATTATCTATCCAATTATTTTTTTTTTCTATTTCATCTGACCAATCATAACAGTGTACAGATATTATACCCTTGTTTAAAAAAAATGTTTGGCCACTATATTTCCCTCGATTAGCTGACATTTTACGGTCTTGAAATTTATCCTCTTCAATAAAATTTATATTTTTTGATATATCTTCTGAAATTTCTTCCATTCTACCGTAACAATCGTTAATATTATCTCTATAATAAACACCTCCTGTAATACCAAAAATTTTAAATGTTTTATCATTTTTCTTAAATACAAATTGCATAACATCATAGTTCTGAAAAAAAACATCATTGATACTCATTGCTATAAAAGTTTTATCTTTTATATGTGTAAAATAATTATGTTTAATATTTTTATTTATTTCGTCTTCACTATAATAATCTAGCAAACTATCCCCAATACTAATACCTTCTATCTCAAAGTCTTTAATATCATCTGCCTTAGAAGTTGCGCTTAATAAAAAACTTAGAACCACGATCCCTAAAAGTTTTTTCATTTTTGTTTCAATAAGCTTCATTATTTATCCAATCAAGGTATACTCTTAAACTTAAATCAAGTGAAAAATTATCTGTAAAATTTCTTTTCTTTTCAGTAGCATCACTCCAATTTACACAATAAGCTCTTAATGAAGAATCATCTGGAAATATAAAATCAGTTATGTATGCAATACTTTTTCTATCATCTATATCATATTGATGTTCATAAGTTCTTTCTTTTAAATTTTTTACTATTGATAAAATTTCGTCAATTTTTATTTTCATAAATTTTTTACAATTTAACAAATCATTTTCAAAAAATTTAGCAAGACCTATATTATAAATTACATATTTGTTATCATTTTTCTTTAATACAAAGCTAATGTCATCATAATCACTCTTTTCATTATTAATATTTATTTGAAAATATTTATCACTGCCTGGATAAATAAGCTTTTCAAGACTATCTAAATAAGTTTTGGAATATGATTTTAATAAACTATCACCTATACTTAGTCCTTCTATCTCAAAGTCTCTAATATCATCTGCCTTAGTTAACGATTGAAAACCGATGATTAATAATATTAAAACTATAAAAAGTTTAATTAATTTGAGTTTAGATTTAACCATTCACCATATTCCTTATTGGAAATACCTATAGTCAATTCATCTATTCGACCTTGAATTTTTGAAATTTCTTTTGACCAATCATAACAAACAACTTGAGAAAAACCATTTTTTGCTAAGTCATAAACAACTCCATGCATTGTGGTTTCACCGAATGTATCAAACTCTAGTATATCCTCTCCTTCAAATGTTGGCAAAACATTAAAAGAATTTTCAATATCTTTTCTCATTTTTTTCAAATCATTAAGACAATTTTGAAAATTATTAGGATAATAATTTGAAGCTACAATACCTGCAATTGTATACGATTTATCATTTTTTTTAAAATAGAAGGTAATACCTTGATAATTTTTAAAATTATACTTTTTACTTTTTTGTATATAAGCAATTTTGTATTCATCATTAGGATACTGAGGCATTTCTTCAACACTTTTATCAATGTCAGATTTTGTAAAAAAATTTAACGCACTATCTCCAAGACTCATACCTTCTATTTCAAAATCAGATATATCATCAGCCTTGGTCCAGGATTGAAGACCAATAATTAAAACTATTAATGATAAAAATATTCTCATATTCAACACTTTCTCACTGTGCCTTATATGTATCAAGATCTCATGGAAATTAAAATTAATATTGGTAACCTGCTTGATCGAACTACTAGACCTAGGATTATGAGGGCCATGCTCAAGCATTATTTAATAGATACTATCCAATCATCTAATTCTTTCCTAATAATACCTAATCTACCGTGATTTGTATAATCACTAATATATTTATTTTTATATTTGTAACAAGTTACCTGAATAAAATCTCCATTAGAAAAATAATATTCATTTAAATCCATAAAACCACGCTCAGAGGACATATCTGAATTTAAAGCTTCTTCATATTTTAAGTTAGTAAAAATACTTGAAATTTCATTATTTATTTTTAACCTTTTAGCATTGCAATCCTCTGGTAATCTATCCCAAGAAAAAATTCCATCAATTGAATATATTTCATAATTTTTGTCATTGGTTTTGTAATGAATCTGTATAAATTCATAATTATTACTTAAATTATAAATATCTACAGAAGTAAATTTTTTATTAGTCTCCTCATAATTATAACTAGTATTTTCTTTTATTTCTTTTTCTGTAAAATGGTCTAATAAACTGTCTCCAATACTGATTCCTTCTATTTCAAAATCTTTAATGTCATCAGCCTTAGTAAAAGATTGAAGACTAAAGATAAAAATTAAAACTGTTAAAAATACCCTCATAAATAACATTTTCTCACTGTGGACTATTTGTGTCAAGATTTCAAAATATATTAAGTTAGTTAACTATACTTTCAAATCAGACCACAGACCATGGGATTATGAGAGCCGAGCGTAATTATTCATAAAAATCATTAATCTCTAAAGTATTTGCAACCAATCTAAAATTCTTTGGTCCAATATTTTTTGCTAAATCAAAACACGCTAAATAAATATTACCATTGTCTAAATTTATATAAGCTTCTGATGTTGTACTTTTTCCAGAGGGATCAATAGGGTGATTTCTTTCGTATCTATCAATATTATTCCTATTCAAATTAAAATTATTGATTATTTCATTCTCTACTGACTGTTTTAATTTGTGACAATTTTTAATATCTGAGTAATTAAATATCATTCCACCAACAGATTGGATTATAAAATTTTTATCATTTTTTTTAAAATGCATTTGAATGGCTTGATAATTGCTATTATTCACTTCAATTACTACTGCATAAAAGTCATCTTTTTTATACCAATTTACTTTATTATTAAGGATTTCTTCCTCACTATAATAATCTAACGCACTATCCCCAATACTCATGCCTTCTATTTCAAAGTCTCTAATATCATCAGCCCAGGACCAGGATTGAAGACTAAAAATTAAAACTAGAACTGCTATAAATACCCTCATAAAAACACTTTCTCACCGTAAACTATGTGAGTCAAGATATCGTGATAAATGAAATTAGTTAAATATGCTTTAAAAATGATCCACTCAGCACAAGATTATCAGGGCCTTGCTTAATTATTTGTAGGCTTCATATTTTAACCAATCAAAAAACAAATTTGAACCAATACTTACTTGTAATGTGTCCCTCCAAGGCCTATTATTTTTAATATCTTTGCTCCACTCAAAACAAGATATGTTTATTTCACCATCATTAAGTACAAAAGTAATTCTATGAATTTTACTTTTGCCTGTTTTATCAGCACGATGAGAAAATGAGTCTTTGTATTTATCAATAAAATTAATTGAATTTTCAACTTTATTAGATATTTCTCTTCTTTTTTCTAAGCATTCATCAAGTTTATTTTCAAATAATAAACCACCTTTAACCTCAACAATCTCATAGCTTATGTCATTTCTATAATGAAAATTATATTGTATATATTCTGAATTTGAATCTGGGTTGAAATAAATTCTTTTAAATTTATCACTTTTATAAAACGAACTCATTTTAAATAACTGATTATCAATTTCTTTTTTTGAATAGTATTCGAGTAAACTTTTACCTACGCTCATTCCATCTATCTCAAAGTCTCTGATACTATCAGCCCTGGACAAGGATTGAAGACTGAAGATTAAAATTAAAATGAATATTGATAAAAATATCCTCATTATCAATACTTTCTCACTGTGACGTATAAGTGTCAAGGTTTCTAGATAATTGAAGTCAATATTAGCAGCTCGGTTGACCATATCGTTTGGCAGGGAATAATGTGTCTTGGGATTTAGTTAAATATTCTCACTAACAACTACAAAAGATTTAATAAACTTATTATCAAATTTCTTAATTTTTTTCCAAAGACCTTTTATATGTTTGTTATAGTAATCTTTAGTAACCCAGCTAACACCCATTTCTCCTAAAATTTTTCCCTCACTATTTCCTCTATAACTACAATGTATAGCAAATAGTAGATCAATACCTTCATCTTTATAAAATATTTGTGATTCATCCCAGATAGATTTATATTCTTCGTTGTGCCAGTAATTATTTACAAATTTTTCTCCAGATTTTTCGAAAAATAAAGACATATCTTGAATCATTTGTTTTTTACTTTGTAAACAATTATTTTTAAAAGAATCAATATCTTCATAAAATAGTTTTTTTCCAGTAATGTTTATAATTTTATATTCATCATTTGTTCTTAGATAATAACTATCAAAGTCATCACTCCTATTAATGCTAATATTCTCATCAGAAAAATAATAAGTACCTGGTCTGTTAGGTTGATCAATACCATTTTCTATTTTTGAAAATTTTTCTACTGGATCTAAAATTTTTACTCCAAATAAATTATCTATTATAACTTCTGCTTTTGTAAAGGATTGAAGACTAAAGATTAAAACTAGAACTATTAAAAATACCTTCATATTGATCACTTAATCACTTTGCACTATGGGATCCGAACGTTTTCTATCTATCTGAAAACCAATCTACTATTTCTTTTTTCCAAATCATAACACTAATTCCCTCACTCCAGTTATTTTTTTTTCTTAAAGTTTCCTCCCAATCGTTGCAAGATAGCAGGATTTGATCACCAGAAGTTAGTGTATATGTTAAATTATTTCTCATACTTCTTCCAGTCGGATCCAATGAACTCTTAAAAGTTCTTTCTTCTTTTGAAAATTTTGAAATTATATTTTCAATTTCTTTTGCTATTTCAGATCTTTTATCTAAACATTTATCCATTTTGTTTATAAATGGATTTAATCCTCTTATTGCCAAAATTGTTAAATTTTTATCATTTGGATTTACAAAAAAAGATACAAAGTCGTAATTTTTAAAATTTTTATATAGATAGGCTTCTCTATATTTAAGAGGTTTATTTAAATACACATAGTGGTTTTTAGTCAGTGAAAATTCTTCATTTATTTCATCAATACTCATATATTTTAACAAACTATCTCCAACACTCATTTCTTCTATTAACAATTCAGAGATTTCATCAGCTTTTGTACAAAGTTGAAAGCTAAACGTAAAAAGTAAAACTGACAAAAATATTCTCATAAATATCACTTTCTCACTGTGCCTTATGTGTATCAAGATTAAATCAGAATTAAAATTAATATTAGCAACCAGAGGATAATACCACTAGACCCAAGATTAAGAGGGTCGTAAATAATTAATTGTATGCTTCGTTAATTAAAAAATATGCATAATCTTCTGGATTTACACTAACTGATAAATCCTTTTTATATCCAGAGTTTTCAAAATAATCATTACAATTTAAAACTATTGCTTCAACCGATGGATATGGTTCTAAGTACATTTGCAATGCATGAATAACTCCAAAACCATCCTGGCTATCATAAGTCATTTCCTCTACATCATCAAAAGTAATAATTTTTTCAATAAAATTTCTAATTTCTGATCTTAATTTTATACATTCCTCTAACTTTTTGTAAAAAATTCCTCCTTTTAAACTTGTAATAACATATTGATTATCATTTTTTTTTACTGTTGCTGCAAGAAAATCATAATTGGTTAAATCTATAAATTTATCAGCCATATAAATAATATATTTATCATTTGAATACTGATTATTTGATAGTGAGGATTTAATTTCTTTTATTGATGCAAAATTTAATAAGCTATCACCTATACTTAAACCTTCTATTTCAAAATCTCTAATATCATCAGCCTTAGTCCAGGATTGAAGACTAAATATTGAAACTAATAGTAATATAAATATTCTCATTATTTTAATTAAATTGGCATTTATTATTTTTTAATTTTATAAAATCATTTTCTGATACATTTAACGTTTTTAAATGATATCCACTAACATTTGGTTTTTCATTTTTACTACCTAATTCAACCTTTTTTAAATCATCTCTATTAAATAATACATAACAAGTAATGGGATCGGAACCGTCAGATCTATTTGGTTTTAAATTAGTTGGATCGTCATAATGAAGTCTTGTTGTTACTGTAACTGATACTCCTTTTAACTCGGCATTTACACTTTGAAAATGAATAACATTTGTTATAACTTGTTGTTTTTCATTTAATTTATTTAATAATTTTATCTTTTCATTTTTCAACTCTTCAAGCTCATCTTTAAGATTTTGCATTTGATTGGTGTCCTGTTGATCTGTATTTTGTAATTTTTTTTCTAATTCTAATATTTTTTGATCTTTTTTATTAATTTCACTTCTAAGAATATTCTCACCGGTAGAAGTGTTTATCTCTTCATCTTTTGGAATTTTACGCTCATTATTAATAATTCTTTCCTCATTAGCTAAAACTTTTTCCTCAATATCACTTAACGAAACTAGTCGATGCGGCTTTTTATAAAGATAATAAGCCCAAGCTAATAATACAGCTAAAATACCAATGGCTACCAATATCAATGCTGTAGCCTTGGCATATCTCCATGTACTTGCTGATCTTTTTAAACGAGCTTGGTCTTCAATGTATTTATTTACAGGACTATAATCATGAACATCATATTGAATTTTATCATCTGACATTATTTCTTCTTATCGTAGTCTGTAGCTTTAATAGGTCCTTTTTTAATTAATTCCTCATCGTCAGTAGGTAAAGGAACATAAACTAACTCTTTTCTTATCACTTCTTTTGGAACTTCAACTTTTTCATAAACTATTTTTTCTCCAATATTTTTTTCAACTATTTTTTCAACTTCTTTTTCAACTATAACTTCCTTTTCAACAATTTTAGGTTTT
>MDTA01172301.1_pt1 | contig 11488 bp, 16 predicted proteins | sample 811151 | NCBI WGS metagenome assembly MDTA01 (sample SAMN05326648, study PRJNA326480) | marine metagenome | isolation source: seawater | place: Indian Ocean: South | collected 2010 | reverse complement strand
TTTTAAAATTAATTTAATATTATTTTCTGAAAAATGTTTATTTGAACCAGAAAATGAAATAAGTAAATATTCTGGATTTACACCTTTTGAAATAATATCAGAAATTGATGATCTTATTACTTTTTTAATTAAAAGATCTGGTTTATTGAATTTTAAATAATGAATTTTTTCGTTATATGTATCAATTGTTATTACTAGTTTACTTTTAGGATCATAAGCAACATCATCATTTAAATTTAGAGATACTGGGCTTTTAATAATTTTTCTTAAATTATTAATAATTTCAAACTCATTCATTTTGTTAATTTCTTTGATAAATTATCCAAAATAGCGTTTAAATATTTTGTTTGAGAGTTACTTAAGAAAAAATTAGAAACATTTAAATATTCTTTAATAATAATTTTTCTTGATAAACTAGGCTTATACATAAACTCAAATGTTGCGCATTGAATTATAATTCTAAAAATATTATCAATATTTTTTAAATTAAAATTATTTTCAATCGATTTAATTTCTTCATTTATTAGCTCCACTCTTTCAATTGTACCTAAAACGACATCTTTGATAAATTTTTTAAATCTATGCTTTTCAAAATTAATTTGCTGATCGTTGTTAACCAGCTGACCATAAACTTTTTGAATTATAAGAACTCTGGGGTTCTTAGCTGGTGTAAAATTATATTTCATTTATTTTTAATAATAGAAATAATTGCCAATGCCACTTCTTTTCCTTTATTCTTTTTAAAGATCGAAGCTCTGATTTGGGCTTGTTTCAAATTATTGCAAGTTAAGATTCCAAATCCAATTGGTTTTTTTGTTTCAATCGAAAGATTCATCAATCCAGACGTAACCGCTTGAGATATAAAATAATAATGGTCTGTTTGGCCTTTTATAATACAGCCTAACGCTATAAAAGCGTCAAATTTTTTTATATTACACGATATAATATTTGGTATTTCAAAAGCACCTGCTACGTACTTAATATTTATATTTTTGTAACCATGTTTTTTAAGTTCCTTCAATGAACCATTAAGTAAATTCTTTGAAATTTCTTTATAGTAATTAGCAATGACAATGCATATTTTCATATAATCTCTTGTTTGGTTATTGATAAATTATACCCTTCTAAACCTATAACCTTCTTTCTCGACTTTGTAACTAAAATCATTCTATTGACTTTCAAATTTTTAAGGATTTGAGCCCCAAGACCATAATTTCTAATAAGTTTATCTCTCCCTCTTTTATAATATTTTTTATTTTGATAATCTTTTAAAGTTGCTGACACAGATTTTAAATTGGGGTCTTTAATAAAAACAAGGATACAATTTTTAAATTTTTTAAAATATGTGACTGTTTTATTGAATGAATTTGGAATTTTACCGCCAAGCAAATAGTTTTGAACAATATTAGAGGAAATAACTCGTACTCTTGGTATTACTTGTTTAGTGATACTACCCTTAATCAATGCAAAATGTTCTGATCCATCAATAGTATTTTCAAATATTTTAATTTTGAAATTTTGATTATCTAAATTTATATTTGATGTTTTTTTAAGTTTAATAAAATTTTCTTTTTTTAGTCTATAAGCAATTAAATCTTCTATTTTTCCGATTGATAATTTGTGTTTTTTTGCAAAATTAATAAGATCATCACCTTTTGCCATGGATCCATCCTCATTCATGATTTCGCAGATAACTGCTGAAGAATTTTTATTCGCTAATTTTGAAATATCCACTGATGCCTCCGTATGTCCAGCTCTAATTAAAACACCACCATCTTTTGCAACTATTGGAAAAACATGTCCTGGTGAAACAATTTCTTTTTTTGAAACTTTTAATTTTGTGGCAACCTTAATTGTAGTTGCTCTGTCTTTTGCCGAAATTCCTGTTGAAATACCTTTTTTTGCTTCAATAGAAACTGTAAAAGCAGTTTGATTTCTTGACTCATTTTTTGGAGACATGTAATTAAGGTTCAATTTTTTCGCTTGCAAGGTATCTAATGCCAAACAAATCAATCCTCTCCCATATTTGGCCATAAAATTTATTTTTTTTGGTGTTACATCTTTAGCAGTAAATATTAAATCACCTTCATTCTCCCTATTTTCGTCATCTACCAAAATATACATTTTTCCTTTTTTGGCATCAGATATTATTTTTTCGATTGAATTAAATTTTAATTTTTTCATGAAATATAGTTTTTTATATATTTTGATAAAATATCAAATTCAATATTAACTACACTTTTTTTCCTAATATTAGATAAATTTGTTAATTTAAGCGTATGTGGGATTGTCCATACCTGAAATCCCTTGGAAGTTATTTTAGAAATTGTTAATGAAACACCATTGATTAATATTGAAGCTTTATCAATAAGAATTTTTTTATATTTTTTGTTGACGCTAAATTCAAAAATTTTTGATGCACCTTTTCTTGAAACACTGATTACTTTAGATGTTGTATCAACATGACCTTGGCATATATGACCAGAAATATGATCACCATATTTAAGGGGTAATTCCAAATTAATGTAATCGCCAACTTTTAAATATTTAAATTTTGATCTATTAATAGTTTCATGCAAAAGATAAAATTCTAAGAGTTTATTTTTTATAGAAATCAAAGTTAAGCAAACACCATCACAAGAAATAGACATACCTATTTTTTTTTTATTAATAGAATTTTTAGATAAAATGAAAATTGATTTACCCCTTTTAGTATTCAATATTTTTTTAACTATTCCCTGATTATAAATTATTCCATTAAACATTTTTTTAATAATAATGTACAAGATTATCTTTTTTTAGAAAAGTCTCATTTATTTTAACATTTTTAAATTTTTTAGATAAAATTCTTTTTATATTGCTTACTTTTATATTTCCTCTTTTATTTAATTTTTTATCAGCTTTAAATAAATAAAATTCATTAAAAAAATTATTATTTAATAAAGAAAGTGTTAGTAATTTACCACTTTCTACAAGAATACTTGTAATCTCAAATTTATACAATTTTTTTATCACAAAGTTAAAATCCAAATTGCCATTGATTAATGGTGTGTATATTAATTTAATTTTTTTTGATTTTAAAAAATCTATTTTCTTTTTATTAATTCGGTTGTAAAATAAAAAGGTTCTTTTTTTTTTAGCATTCTTTATTAAAAGAGAACTTTTTTTTATATTTATATTTTTATCTAATATTGCCACTTGTGGAGAAAACTTTTCTAAACCTTCGAGTCTACAATTTAATTTTGGATTATCTTCATTTATTGTTTTATAAGTTGTTAATATACAATTTACTCTACTTCTCAAAATATGGGTAGTTTTTAGAGATTGATCATTGGTAATATATAGTCGTTTTTTATCCTTTATATAAAAATCTTTAGAAACGGCAAGTTTACCGTAAATATAGGGCAATTTCTTAATCTTAGAATAAAAATAATTTTTATATATTAATTTAGATGTTTCTTTAGATAAGTTTTTTTTTACCTTAATACCATTTGACTTTAAAATTTTATATGATTTTCCAGAAGTACGAACATCTGGGTCAATAGATGAATAAACAACTCTTTTAATTTTTGATTTAATTATTTCATTAACGCAAGGAGGTGTAACACCATGATGTGCGCATGGTTCAAGTGAAATATAAATTGTAGAATTTTTTTTATCTTTAGAAGATAATCTTTTTAATGCATTAACTTCAGCATGAGGCCTTCCTGATGTGCTAGTTCTACCGAATGAAATAACCTCGTTATTTTTTACTACAATAGCTCCAACTGATGGATTTGGACCTGTGTAACCATTACAGCTTTTTGCTAAATTATTAGCTAAAGTTATATAATATTTATCTTTTTTTATAGACATCTATTCTGTCTACGAAAGTTACAAAATCTTTTTCTTCTCTAAAATTTCTATAAACAGATGCAAAACGAACATAGGCAACTGGATCTAAATTTTTTAATCCATCCATTACCATCGTTCCTATAGTGTTCGATGATATTTCGTTCTGACCAAGTTCTTCTAGAGACCGTGAAATTTTAGTAATAAATTTTTCAATAGTATCTGTATCTATAGGTCTTTTTTTAAGTGCTATATATATTGATTTAGATAATTTATCTCTATCAAATGGTGATTTTCTCCCATTTTTCTTAACAACAATAATCTCTCGATATTGAACTCTCTCAAATGTTGTGAATCTTTCACCACAACCACAAAGTCTTCTTCTTCTAATAGATGTGCCATCTTCAGCCGGCCTAGAGTCTACAACTGATGTTTCGCCCTTTTTACAAATTGGACAAATCATTTATTTCCTCAAATTTTTATATATTGGAAATTTTGAACACAGATTTATAACTTCTGTTTTTACTTCATTCTCTATTTTAGAATTGTCTTCTGGATTTTCCGATAATCCTTTAATAGTTTTTGTTATTAGATCACCAACTTTTATAAATTCGTCGGGACCAAAACCCCTTGTTGTGGCTGCTTGAGTCCCCAATCTTATTCCAGAAGTTACCATTGGACTTTCGGTATCAAATGGAATACCATTTTTATTACATGTTATATTTGCCCTATCTAAGCTTTCTGCTGCCGCATTTCCTTTTACATTAAATGGTCTTAGATCCACCAGCATTAAATGAGTATCTGTTCCTCCTGAGTAAATTTTAAATCCATTCTTAATTAATGTTTCACTTAAAACTTTAGCATTAGATAAAACAGTTTTTATATATGTCTGAAATTCAGGTTTTAATGCTTCCAAAAAACCCACTGCTTTGGCTGCTATTATATGCATTAAAGGTCCACCTTGATAACCAGGAAATACAGCTGTATTAATTTTTTTTGCAAGATCTTCGTGATTAGTTAATATTATTCCTCCTCTAGCACTTCTAAACACTTTATGTGTTGTAGAAGTTACAACATGAGCATAATCAACTGGATTTGGATAACCTTTTCCAGCCACTAACCCAGAAAAATGTGCCATATCAACCATAAAATATGCGCCAACTTTATCTGCAATTTCTCTAAACCGTTTAAAATCAATTATTCTTGAATAAGCGCTACCACCGGCAATAATCAATTTTGGCTTATGTTCTATTGCTAGTTTTTCTACATTATCATAATCTATTAATTCAGATTTTTTATCTACATCATAGCCGATAGCATTAAACCACTTACCAGACATCGCAATTTTTAATCCATGAGTTATGTGACCACCTGAATTTAAACTCATTCCCATAAAAGTATCTCCTGGTTTTAGTAATGCTAAAAAAACAGCTCCATTTGCTTGAGCACCAGAATGAGGTTGAGAGTTGGCAAATTTACAATTAAATAGTTTTTTTAATCTTTCATTTGCTAAATTTTCTGCTACATCAACGTACGCACATCCATTATAATACCTTTTTCCGGAATAACCTTCAGCATATTTATTAGTTAAAACTGAGCCTTGAGCCTCTAACACTGCCTGTGAAACTATATTCTCAGAAGCAATTAATTCTATATGACTCTGCTGCCTGTTTAACTCGTCAGTTATTGCTTTATGTATATCGGGATCAATGTTTGATAAACTATTCTCAAAAAAACTTTGATATTGATTATTGATGTAATTGCTTTCATTTGACATTTATATTTTCCTTATCCTTTTTTTGTGTCTACCACCCTCAAACTTTGTTTGCAAAAAAATATTTATAAATTTAATTGCATTTTTTTTTGAAATCATTCTCGATCCCAATGTTATAATATTTGCGTCATTATGCAATCTCGATAATTTAGTAGATTTGACATCGTGACATAATGCAGCTCTTATATTCGTATGTTTATTTGCTGACATAATCATTCCCTGTCCTGATCCACATATTAAAATCCCTATTGTATTATGGTTTTTTTTAACAAATCTTGATAATTTGTGAGCATAATCTGGGTAATCAACTTTATCTTTTGATTCTGTGCCCAAATCATTCAACAATAAATTTTTTTTAGATAACACCTTTTTAATGTATTCCTTTAAAAAATACCCTGCGTGATCTGAAGCTATAAATATTTTTTTCAATTAATTAAATTTATAATTAAGCACACATGCTACTAGGTGAACTCTATTTTCCTCACCACCATTAAATGCATTGTGATACTTTGTATTGTTTGTAATCCATACAGAACCATCTGCTGGCATATGTTTTGCTATATGGTCTATTACCATAATTGCACCTGGATTTGTATAGATAGGAATATGCAATCTTGGTTCTGGGTCTCTGTGCCAACTCAATGTTGATCTGGGTTCTTTTAAAAGAAGCCTAACTCTTCCTAATTTATATTTTTTAGAAAGTTGGTCGTAAACTTCTTTAAAATAGGTTTTTTTATAATCATCTAAAAATTCAGTATATTTGCTTTCATCGATTTGTGAGTCTCTAACAACTTCTTTGCCAGAAGAGTCTGGTCTAGTCCAAAAAACACCTCTGACTTTATTACCTAGGATAGAGTCTGGATCTCCAGGAATTTGATTTAGCGATATACCTGCAAAATGAGGTATTCCTAATGACGTATCAAAACCTTTAATTTTTAACACTTCGTCACATGCGTTTCTTAACTCAGAAATATCAAATTTGATATCTTGTTTTTGGAAATCGTCAAAGTTTAAAAGCATAAATTTTAATAGCTCAAAAATATATATAGTATATATAACTTTTGTCGCATAATTAAATATAAATTATTAATATGATAACAGGTAGATATCCATCTTTGAGACTTAGAAGAGGTAGAAAGTATAATTGGATAAGAAGATTGATAAGAGAAAATGATTTATCAGCAAACGATTTGATTTTACCGATATTTCTAACAGAAGGAAAAAATAAAAAAAGTAAAATTTCTAGTATGCCAGGTGTTTTCAGGTATTCAACAGACATGATACCAAAAATTGTCGATAGAGCTTTAAGAAATAAAATTCCTATGGTCGCTTTTTTTCCAAATACCCCCAGTAGTAAAAAAAATAATTTGGGTACAGAAGCTTTAAATCAAAATAATCTTGTATGTAAAGCGATACAAATTACAAAAAAAAAATACAAAAATGAAATTGGTGTAATGACTGACATAGCTTTAGATCCATACACCTCCCATGGACATGATGGTCTAATTAATAAAAAAGAAGTTTTAAATGATGAAACAATAAAAGTTTTAATTAATCAATCAATATTACAGGCACAAATGGGTTCAGATGTTTTGGCTCCGTCAGACATGATGGACGGACGAATTGGGGAAATCAGAAAAGCTTTGGATAAAAAAAAATTTTTTGATGTTCAAATATTATCATATGCAGTGAAGTATGCTTCTAATTTTTATGGTCCTTTTCGAGATGCCGTTGGTTCAAAATATTCACTTAAAGGTAATAAAAAAACATATCAAATGGATTTTTCAAATTCTGATGAGGCTCTTAGAGAAGTTGCATTAGATATCAAAGAAGGTGCAGATTTAATTATGGTAAAACCTGGTATGCCTTACCTTGATATAATCAGAAATATAAAAAACAAATTTAAAATACCAGTATTTGCCTATCAAGTATCAGGTGAGTATTCATTAATTAAAAATGGAATTAAAAATAAATTAATTAACCAAAATGCAATCATCGAAAGTTTGATTTCCTTCAAGCGTGCAGGAGCGAGTGCAATAGTAACTTATTTTGCTAATGATATAGCTAATAATCTTAACTAAATTAATTTAATAAATTCTGTTCTTGATTGAGGATAATTAATGTTATTTGGTATTAATACAGATTTATTTAAAAAATCACCAACGATTTTATAGCCATCCTTAAGTTCATTATTTTTTACATCTGAACAATTTTTTTTAATTAAAAATAAAGGTATATCTTTAGAACCATCTAGTGTTGGTACATATGACGTATTATTTGTTAAATTTGTAACATCAACATACTCATTAAAATCAATATCATATCCAACAAATTTAATAATTTCTAATTCCCAAAAAATAAATTTTTTAATCCAATCTCTTTGATTTAAAAGATCATAAAGCTTATTAAGTTGATAATATATTTTTTTGTTTGCCTGATTTTCAACAGTAAGAATTCTAATAAGATTTATAGCATATAATATACAATTTAATTTTATTTTTTGATCAAGAAAATGTGGAGTAAAAATATTCTCTATCTCAACTTTAAAATATCCAGCCCTGTTTTGGTTTTTTAAATTATATTGAATATTAAATTTATTTCCTACGAATAAAAAATTTTTAATTTTTTTTGATGTCGCGCCAAATATTAAACCTGAAACTTTACCGAAGTTTTCTGTATAAAACTCTGCTATCGCAGAGTTCTCGTTATATTTATTTTTATTTAATAAAAAACCTTTATCCTCAAAATTCATTTATGCTTATCTAATATATTTAATAATTTTGTAGCTGCAGCCTGTTGGGCTAATTTTTTTGATGAACCATCAGCTTCAATAAATTGTGTATCTTTCAACTTAACTGCAACTTTAAAATTGGGCTTATGTTTTGGTCCAGTATCAGAGATGAACTTGTATACAGGTAAAATTTTAAATTTTTTTAAAGAATATTCTTGTAGCTTAGTTTTTGCATCAACTATTATTATGCTTTTGTCGTTGATATGTTTATTCCAATTTTTTAAAATAAATTTTTCAACTAAGTCAAAACCTTTATCAAGATATATTGCACCAATTAATGCTTCACATGCATCTGAAACAATTTTTTTTTCTACAATTTGATTCTTTAGCCTTAAATTTCCAATTCTTACAATTTTATCTAATTTTAATTGATGCCCTATTTCATAACACTTATTTTTATTTACCAATGAAGCTAACTTTTTATCTAATATTCCTTCTTTTTCTTCAGGATGAATTTCTAATAATTTTTTTGAAATACAAAGTCCCAAAACTCTATCACCTAAAAATTCTAATTTTTCATAATTATTATTTTTATCTGCACTTTTATGTGTTAAAGCATTTATATAATACTCAGTATTATTGATTTTAAATCCTAAATTAGGTTCAAGTATATTAATAATTTTTTTCATTAATTTATTATCCTAAAAAATCTATCGTATCTTATAATATGAGGCCATTTCCAAACTTGGAATATGCTTCCATTTCTTGCGTCAGAAGAAAAAAAAAGCAATTGAGCTTTGCCAACTAAATTATCACGATGTACATAGCCAACCTCAGATAAAAATCTACTATCCTTTGAGCAATCTCTATTATCTCCTAAAAAAAAATAATGGTTTTCTGGAACTAGATACTTATCAGAATTTGTATTAGATATATCGTTTCTGTAAGAAACTACATATGTTTTATTATTTGAAATTTTTTCCTGAAAAGTTGAAACATTTATTTGTTGTGACCCACAATAAAGCTTAGAATTGTCATTAATTAAAGTGCTGAGCACCTGATTGTTGTTGATAAACAAATTTCCATCAATAAATTGTATTACATCACCTGGTAAACCTATCAATCTTTTGATGTAATCTGTTCGATTATCGGATGGTGTTTTAAACACAATGACATCACCTCTTTTTGGTTCCTTGCTCAAAATTCTATTGTTAAAAACTGGTGGACTAAATGGAAATGAGTGTTTGCTATAACCATATGAATATTTTGTTACAAACAATCGATCTCCAACAAGGAGACTTGATTCCATCGAAGATGAAGGTATATAAAAAGGTTGAATTAGTAACGATCTAATGATTATTGCTATGATTACAGCATAAATAAGTGTTTTGACATTATCAAGTATGATGCTTTTTTTTATCATTTTTTCTCAATTACTACATATGCTATTGAATAATTTTTTTCATCAGAAAGAGATAAATTAGTTTTAAATGATTTAACCTTAAATTTTTTTTTCAGATAAATAATTGTAGATTTATTTAAATTAATTGAGGGTTTGCCTTTTTTACTTTTTTGAACTTCTATATCTTTAAAATGTAAATTTTTAGATATCCCAAAACCTGTTGCTTTTGAAAAAGCCTCCTTAGCAGCAAATCTTTTGGAAAAATAGTTAATTTTATTTTTAAATCTTTTAGATATTTTTTGCTCATTGTTTGTAAAAACTCTTTCAATAAATTTTTTATTTTTAATAAGTTTTTTCAATCTACCATTTTTGACAATATCTACACCGATTCCGATTATGGGCATGTTTAATTTTTAAGTATTTTTTTAAATGTGCTAATGACTTTTCTTAAACCATATTGGATAGATTCGCCAATTATAAAATGACCAATATTATATTCAGTAATTTCTCTTATTTTTTTGAGAATTTTAGTTGTTTTATAGTCAAGACCGTGACCAGCGTGAACTTCTAGATTTAAAGATTATGCATATTTTGCACAGTTTCTTATTTTGATAAATTCATTTTTATAATTTTTCTTTTTTTTAACTAAATTTGAAATTTTGCCTGTGTGGATTTCTATACATTTAGCACCTAAATCTTTGGCGATTATAATGTCTTTAATAGATGGATTTATAAATAGACTTGTTCTAATTTTATTTTTATTTAATTTTTTTATTATATTTTTAAGCAAAATTTTTTTGTTATTCAAATTTAAACCACCTTCTGTAGTAACTTCCATTCTCTTTTCAGGAACAATACACACATAATTTGGCTTATTTTTTATTGCAATTTTAAGCATATTTTTTGTAGCCGCCATTTCTAAATTTAAAGGGATTTTTTTAAAAGATGAGATAATTTTAAGATCTTCGTCATTGATATGTCTTCTATCTTCTCTTAAATGAATTGTTATTGAGTCTGCACCAAATTTAATCGCATTTTTAGCTGCAATAAAAGGATAGGGATGATTTTCACCTCTGGCATTTCTAACTGTGGCTACATGATCTATATTTATACCAAGTTTTATCATTTAATTCTTCTGCTTCCTGGTGATGTAACAGGTATATTTTTTAAATAGTCAGGAATATTTTTTTTTTTATAAACTGGAATATTTAATTTAACTTGTGAAACAATATTTTTTTTTATTTTTAACTCATTTTTATTTGACCTGTCAATTATGCAAGCAAAACCTTTTAAAACTGCTTTAGAGTTTTTAATTAACCTTACACACTCTAAACTTGATTTACCGGTCGTTATCACATCCTCAACTATCAATACTTTTGATTTAGGTTTCATTTTAAAACCTCTTCTTAATTTGAACTTTCCATTGACCCTTTCACAAAAGATTTTTTCAATTTTTAAAATTCTTCCAATTTCATACCCGATAACTATCCCACCAATTGCTGGAGCTAAAATTACGTCTATTTTTTTAAATTTTTTTTTAATTTTAAAAGCTAATGACTTACATAATTTTTCTGCCTTATTTGGATAGCTAAGTAATTTTGCACATTGGACATATTTGGGTGAATGTAAGCCTGATGAAAGGATAAAGTGCCCTTCTTTTAATGCTTCAGTTTTTTTTAAAACCGCTAAAGAGTTTTTTAAAGAAAGCATATTTTTTATTTTTATGTCTTATAATTTTGAATTTTAATTC
>MDTA01053995.1_pt1 | contig 11488 bp, 11 predicted proteins | sample 811151 | NCBI WGS metagenome assembly MDTA01 (sample SAMN05326648, study PRJNA326480) | marine metagenome | isolation source: seawater | place: Indian Ocean: South | collected 2010 | reverse complement strand
TACTAATAAAGAATTTTATGAAAAAAACTATAAAGAAATCTTATCAAAACAAAAATACCCAGTAAAGCATGCTATGAATAATCAATCTGATAAATGTTTGACGTATTATCAATTAAGCAATGAAATAAGTACGAAAGAATTTTTTAAAAAAACATATTTATTAAATCAAAAAGAATTTTTTAATTTAAAAAAAGTGCATGAAAGTTGTTAATTTGAGATAATGCCTAATTGACCTTTACCTTCTAAAGCTAAAAGTATTTTATTTTTGTAGAATCTTATATCACGAATCCTGTCTCCAATAAAAATTTCTTCAATATAAATTAATTTTGTATAATCTTTGTTGAATTTAATTCTAAACAAACATTTTTTGTTTAATGATGCTACTAAAAAGTTATTTTGCCAATTTTTATTAAAATCATTTGGCACTTTAATTATTTCTGAAATACCAATAGAAGGTACAAACGCAAAAATTGGTTCTTGAAATCCTTGATCGAAGTGACTTTGTTTATATTCTGATGTACTTCCATATTTTTTTCCATATGATGATATTGGCCACCCATAATTTTTACCAAACATAATTTTATTAATTTCATCACCACCTCTTGGACCGTGTTCAGTAGATAAAACTATATTATCAAAAACTAATAAACCTTGGGGATTTCGATGTCCCATAGAATAAATAATCGAGTTTTTTTTTGCAAAGTCTTTATAAATTATTTTACCGTAATTAGAATTAAGAGATTGAGGTTCATTATTTGGTTTGTCAGCAATATTATCTGCTATTGAAAACAACAATCCTGATGAATTATTATAATTTATTCTTTGCATTCTTCCACCTTGAATAAATTTTGCACACTTTCTGTCTCTGAAAAATTCATTATAAACTAAAGACTTTGTGTTTATTTTGGCTTTCGATATAACAAAATTTCTACAATCGTTAATCTGGTCAATGTGGGAAATAAATATATGATTATTATGAATAAATGTGTCTAAAACTTTAAAGATTTTTATGTTTTTTTTAAGAGGTTTGAAATTATTTTGATTAAATTTTTTACTCAAATTATCTATTAAATAAGAATTTCCCATGGCATCTGTAATTACTATTGTTTTTTTGTTAATTACATCAATATAAAAACTTTTGTAGCCAACATTATTTTTTTTAACCATTTTTTGAAAATATCCAGCCTCTGCTCTAGCAAGCATTTTCAAATTAATTTTTTTAAAATTCAATTTGGTAAATTGTGTTTCGGGTAAAAATTTTGAATTATAATCATTAGAGACTTTTTCATAGCCATTACCTTTTATTATCGCCTTAATAGCTCCTTTAGCTGTTAGCGGTAAGTAATTTGCTGCAAAAACCATAATATGGTTTTTTGTTATAATGATTGTTGATAAAACCAAAAATACTAACAATAACAATATTAGTGCTTTACTAGTTTTCATATTTTCTTATACATTATTTTTACACAATAATTGAATAAGTATAGCTCAAAATGAAATTATCTGAAGGCAATAAAAAAGAAATTTTAGACCAACAATCTCAAAAAAATATTACTAAACGGGTAACATCTCCTGAATTGGAAAAAATTCTATATGAAGCTATACCAGTACTAGACCATGGATTTATAAGAGTAATTGATTACATGGGAGATGATACTTCAATAGTTCAGTCAGCAAGAGTCTCTTACGGCAAAGGAACAAAAAAAGTATCTACAGATGAAGGTTTGATAAAATATCTAATGAGACATTGGCACTCTACTCCTTTTGAGATGTGTGAAATAAAATATCATGTGAAGCTTCCAATCTTTATAGCGCGTCAATGGATTAGACATAGAACTGCAAATGTAAATGAATACTCTGCGAGGTATTCAATTTTAGATAAAGAATTTTATCTCCCAGCTAAAGAACAATTGTCAGCTCAATCACAGATCAATAGACAAGGAAGAGGAAACCTTATAACTGGAGAACAGGCAGATGAAGTTTTAAAAATTTTAAAAGATGACGCTACCAGAACTTATGACAACTATGAAAAAATGCTTAATGAAAAATTTGATGGAACAACAATTGATGAGGGAAAATCAGGTTTAGCAAGAGAGCTCGCTAGAATGAATTTAACTTTAAATTCTTATACCCAGTGGTATTGGAAAACTGATCTTTTAAATTTACTTAACTTTTTATTCTTGAGAGCAGATAGTCATGCTCAATACGAAATAAGAGTTTATGCTGAAGCAATGTTAGATACCGTCAAAAAATGGGTCCCTATTACACATGCAGCATTTTTAGATTACAGAGTAGGAGCAGTTCATGTTTCATCTAAAGGTAAAAAAGTTATTCAACAGATGGCTAAAGGTGAAAAAGTAAGTTTTGAAAGTTCAGGATTATCAAAAAGAGAATGGAACGAATTAATGACTTCTTTTGATTTCACTGAAAAGATTGTTTAATTTTTTCAGCAATTTCTTTAAACAATTTCGAAACCTCGTGATCAGGGTTCGAATGAGTTAACGGCTCACCTTTATCCGCTGAACTTCTTAAATCTTGATGAATTGGCAAGTGGCCTAAAAATTGTTTGTTAAATTCCTTAGCAGTTTTTTCAACTCCACTTTCACCAAATATTTTATATTTTTTACCATCATCGCCTTTAAAATAACTCATATTATCGATTAATCCTAATATCTTAACTCCCGTTTTATCGAACATTTGAATTCCTCTTTTAACATCTAATAAAGCTAAATCTTGTGGGGTTGAAATTATAATTGCTCCATCAACTTTTACTTCTTGAGCAAATGTTAATTGTGTATCACCTGTACCTGGGGGCATATCAATTACAATTATATCTCTATCTCTCCATAAAACTTTTTGAGTCATAGTTTTAATGGCACTAATTACCATCGGTCCCCTCCAAATCATCGGCGTTTGCTCATCTACTAACAATCCCATTGACATACATTGAGCATCATATTTCTCAACAGGCACCATTGCTTTACCGTCCTCACTTTTAGGTTTTTCTTTTAAGTTCATTAATTTCGGAAGTGATGGACCATATACATCCGCGTCAAGTATACCAATTTTTAATCCCAAATTCTGCAATGCAAATGCTAAATTGACCGCTACAGTGGACTTGCCTACACCGCCTTTTGCACTAGAAACTAACAACGTAAATTTGGTTCCATTAATTGGCGTCTTAACAAATTGCTTTGGAGGTGGTTTTTGGCTCATAATTATATCATTTTATTGGTCATAATAACGCTCTTACTTAACTTGTTTTTGAATGAAAAGTCACTATATAAAGTGTCATGAGTTTTAAAGACAAAATCCTAAAAAGTCAGTCTCCGTGGGGGTCACCACCTGGAGGAAGTTCAGATGGAAATGGATCTGGGACAAGAAGAGATCCACCGAATTTAGACGATGTTATTAAAAATTTTCAAAAAAGAATTAATCAATTTTCAGGTGGAAAATCAGGCGGATCACGTCCGATAATTATCGGTCTTTTAATTTTGCTAGTACTTTACATCGCTAGCGGTCTTTATAGAGTTTTACCAGATGAGCAGGGTGTCGTACTAAGATTTGGTAAATATGTTCATACAACTCAACCAGGATTACATTATCATTTGCCAATGCCTTTTGAGAGAGTTTTGACTCCAAAGGTAACAAAAGTTAACAGGGTTGACGTAGGCTTTAGACCAGCAAGTGACACAGGAAGATCATCTGGTGTAGGCAACGTACCTGAAGAAAGTTTAATGCTTACAGGTGATGAAAACATCGTAGATATAAATTACTCAGTCTTTTGGGTAATCAAAGATGCACAAAAGTTTCTATTCAATATTCAAAGCCCTGTTGAAACAGTAAAAGCTACTTCAGAAACTGCAATGAGAGAAGTAATTGCAAAAAATGAAATTCAAACTATTTTAACCGAAGGTAGATCAAACATTGAGGTAGAAGTTCAGGAAATTACTCAAAAAATATTAGATGAATATGGTTCAGGAATTCAAATCACACAAGTGCAAACACAACAAGCTGACCCACCTGCTCAAGTTATTGATGCTTTTAGAGATGTACAAGCTGCTAGAGCTGATAGAGAGAGAGCAAAAAACGAAGCTGAGGCATATGCTAACGATGTTATACCTAGAGCTAGGGGTGAAGCAGAACAAGTATTACAAAAAGCTGAAGCTTATAAAAAAGAGGTAGTGGCATTAGCAGAAGGTGAAGCTAGCAGATTCTTAGCAATTTATAATGAATATAAAAAAGCAAAACAAGTTACACAAGAAAGAATGTATTTAGAGACGATGGAGAAAGTTTTAGCAGACATAGATAAAGTTATAATAGATAAAAACTCTGGATCAGGTGTAGTGCCTTATTTACCTTTACCAGAATTAAAAAAAACTGGAACAAATTAAATGAGAGCAACTAAATTTATATTACCAGCGGTTATTTTAATTGGAGTAGTGATATTTCAATCATTGTTTATTGTTCAAGAAATTAGTCAAGCAATTGTTCTTCAATTCGGTGATCCAAAGAAAATAATTACAAAAGCAGGATTAAATTTCAAACTACCATTTATTCAAAATGTAGTTTACTTAGACAAAAGAATTTTAAATTTAGATAGTGCTCCTGAAGAGGTAATTGCTGCTGACCAAAAAAGACTAATTGTTGATGCTATCGCTCGTTTTAAAATAGTTGATCCTTTAAAGTTTTATATTTCGGTAGGGAACGAACGAGTAGCAAGATCAAGACTTTCAACGATTATAAATTCAAGAATAAGAGGAGTGCTAGGTACTCAAGAGTTAGCTACACTTTTGTCTACAGATAGGGCTAAACAAATGTCAATAATTCAAAACGATGTAAATACTGAAGCTCAAAATTTCGGAATAGAAATTGTAGACGTTAGAATCAAAAGAGCTGACTTACCTCCAGCTAATAGTGAAGCGATTTATTCCAGAATGCAAACAGAGAGACAAAGGGAAGCGAAAGAGTTTAGAGCTCAAGGAGCAGAAATAGCTCAAAAAATAAGATCTACAGCTGATAAAGATGTAACGGTAATAATTGCAGAAGCAAATAAAAAGTCTGAAATTATGAAAGGTGAGGGAGACGGCGAAAGGAATAAAATATTCGCAAACGCTTTTGGGAGAGACCCAGAGTTTTTTGCATTCTACAGAGCAATGCAAGCCTATGAAAAAGCATTAATTGGAGGAGAAACATCTTTAGTGTTGTCACCAGACAGTGAATTTTTTAAGTTCTTTGGAAAATCAGCTAACCCTATTCTCAAGAAACGATAGTTGAGCTCTTAATGAGCGAATTAATAACAGCCATAGGATTAATATTTTTTATAGAAGGTTTATTAATTGCCATTTTTCCGTCGAGAATTAAAAGTATGCTTGAATTAATAAAAAACACCCCAGAAAACAAACTGCGAACTTTTGGTGTAATTTTTTTGATTATAGGATTCTTTATAATCTGGTATATAAAAAAATAAATGAAAAATACTAAAAAAATTTTCTTATATTTTATATTATTTTGTTTTATCGTAAATATTGAAAGCAGAGCCAAAGCTGTTCCAAATTCATTTGCAGATTTAGCGCAAAAATTAATGCCTTCAGTTGTAAATATTTCCACTACTCAAACTGTAAGAACAACTTCAAATCAATTTCCATTTCAGTTTCCTCCAGGATCCCCATTAGAGGAAATGTTTAAAGACTTTCAGAGGCCAACTGAGAGAAAGGCTTCATCTTTAGGTTCAGGTTTTATAATAAAGGAAAATGGTACAGTGATTACTAACAACCACGTAATTGCTGGTGCTGATGATATTTTAATAAAAGTAAATTCAAAAGAATATAAAGCAGAAGTTATCGGAGCAGATCCTTATATGGATATAGCTGTTCTTAAAATGCAGACTAATGATAAATTTTCTCCAGTTAATTTTGGTGACTCTGATAAGGCTAGAGTTGGAGACTGGGTAGTAGCTATAGGAAATCCTTTTGGCTTGGGCGGTACTGTGACGTCAGGAATAATATCTGCAAGAAACAGAGATATTGGAATGACTCGATATGATGATTTTATTCAAACTGATGCATCAATTAATCAAGGAAATTCTGGTGGACCATTATTTAATTTAAAAGGTGAGGTTGTGGGTATTAATACTGCAATTATTGCTCCTGGACAATCAGGCTCAATTGGAATTGGATTTGCCATTCCGGCTAATGCAGCTGAAAAAGTAATAGACCAATTGATTAATTTTGGTGAAACAAGAAGAGGTTGGTTGGGTGTAAGAATTCAAGAAGTAACAAAAGAAATTGCAGAGGCAGTCGAATTAAAAAAATCAGAAGGAGCACTAGTGGCAAGTGTTGGTGAAAATAGCCCAGCCGACAAAGCTGGTATAAAAGCTGGTGATATAATTTTAGAATTTGATGGGAAAAAAATTGATACGATGCGAACTTTACCAAAAGTTGTTGCTAATACAAAAGTTGGCAAAAGCGTTCAATTAAAGATTTGGAGAGATAAAAAATTGATTTCAAAAAATTTAAAATTAGGAAGATTAGAATTTTCTGAAGAATTTAAAGAAAAAAAAACAAAGGCTAAAAAAACTAAAGAAGTAGAGATACAAAATTTAAAGATAAGTGTAAGAGACTTGAGCGCCGAAGACATATCAACAAGAAAACTTGAAAAGATTTCTGGAGGAGTTGTTATAACAGAAATTTCAAACACAAGTCCTTTGAAAGGACTAGCAAATGTTAACGATATTATTATTGAGGCAAAAAGAACTCCGATTGAAGATACTTCAGACTTAAAAAATGTAGTTAACAAGATTGTTAAAAAAGGTGAAAAAAATTTACTTTTATTAATTATCGATTCTAACAACAACAGAAGAAGATATCTTGGAGTAAAATTAAACTAACTTGTCAAAAAAAATAATTCTTTTAGCAGGACCAACTGCGTCAGGAAAATCAAAATTAGCACTAGCGTTGGCAAAAAAGATTAATGGTGAAATAATTAATGCAGACAGTATGCAAATTTATAAAGAGTTTTCAATTTTATCATCAAAGCCTAGTTACGATGAAATTAAAAAATGCAAACACCATTTATATGGTTTTATTTCAGTTAAGGATTTTTTCTCAGCTGGTGATTGGTTAAAATTAGCAAAAGATAAAATAAAAAGATGCTTTTTACGAAAAAAAACCCCAATAATAGTTGGAGGCACAGGTTTATACTTTAACACAATTACTAAAGGTATAAGCAAAATACCAAATATTGATCAAAAAACTAGAATTAGAGTAAGAAATCTTTTTCATAAAATAGGATACAAAAGTTTTTATGATAAACTTGTCATTTTAGATCCAAAAGTAAAAAATAAGATATTACCTACAGACTCTCAAAGAACTCAGCGAGCGTATGAGGTAATTTTAAAAACAAAAAAATCTTTGTTTGATTGGATTAAAAAAACTAAGTCAGATTTTCTAAATTATGAGATTAAAAAAATTTATCTTGATTTTCCAAGGACTGAACTATTAAAAAAAATTTCTTTGAGAACAGAAATGATGTTTGATAAAAACTGTATTGAAGAAGTAAAAAAATTTAATACAATTAACTTAAATAAATCTCTTTCTGCTAACAAACTAATTGGAGTTCAGGATATAAATTCTTATTTAAAGGGTGAAATAACTTTGGATCAGTGCAAAGATCGTATAAACATCAAAACTAGGCAGTATGCTAAACGACAAAATACCTGGGCTAGAGGGCACATGAAGAACTGGAAAAAGCTTTATTCTAAAGATTTTTCAAGTCTTTTAAAAAAAACTTTAAAAGAAGTAAGCTAAAACTTGACGGAAACCATTTCTAGGCTAGATTGTATCTATGCCAAAATTAATTAGTGGAGCAGAAATAGTTTTTAAATCGCTGGAGGATCAAAAAGTTGAATACATTTTTGGTTATCCTGGAGGTGCTGTTTTGCCAATATATGATGAGTTAAAAAATCATAAATCTATCAAACATATTTTAGCAAGACACGAACAGGGTGCGGGGCATGCCGCTGAAGGTTATGCAAGATCAAGTGGTAAACCTGGAGTCTTACTTGTTACTTCAGGTCCAGGAGCTACTAATGCTGTAACAGCTTTAACAGATGCGTATATGGACTCAGTACCTTTAGTATGCATCTCTGGCCAAGTGCCTACACATTTAATTGGAACAGATGCATTTCAAGAATGTGACACTACAGGTATTACTCGACCGTGCACAAAACATAATTGGTTAGTTAAAGATGTAAATGATCTATCAAGAGTTTTACACTTAGCTTTCGAAGTAGCTACAACTGGAAGACCTGGACCAGTGTTAGTGGATATACCAAAAGACATACAGTTTAAAAAAGGAAAATATAATTTTACAAAATCGACACTAAAGAAAAAACTAAATGGAAAATCAACACATAAAGTTTCTAATACTGAGTTAGATAAATTTATAGAACTAATTAAAAAATCTTCTAAACCAATATTTTATACAGGGGGTGGTGTAATAAACTCGGGTCCTGAGGCCAGTAAAGATCTAAGAGAATTAATTTCTCTTACTGGTTTTCCAATTACCTCAACCCTTCAAGGACTTGGAGCTTATCCTGGCGATGATCCACAATTTTTAGGAATGTTAGGGATGCACGGAACTTATGAAGCTAATAATGCTATGCATGATTGTGATCTAATGATAAATATTGGAGCGAGATTTGACGACAGAATTACAGGAAAAGTTGACGACTTTTCTCCTAAGTCAAAAAAAATTCATGTAGATATTGACCCATCTTCTATAGGTAAAAATATCAAAGTTGATTTAGCTATTGTAAGTGATGTATCGATATTTTTAAAAGCTTTAATAAAAAGATTTAAAGCTAAAAATAAAAATTTTTCTACTTCAAACAAACAAAAAACATCAAATTGGTGGAAACAAATTGAAAAATGGAGAGAAAAAAAATCTCTTAATTTTATTAATAGTAATAAGATTATTAAACCTCAACATGCTGTGCAAAGATTATATGAATTAACCAAAGATCAAGATACCTTTATTACTACCGAGGTTGGCCAACATCAAATGTGGGCAGCTCAACATTACAAATTTAATAAACCTAATCGTTGGATGACTTCAGGAGGTTTAGGCACTATGGGTTATGGTCTACCAGCAGCTATTGGCGTTCAGATAGCAAATCCAGATAAATTAGTAATAGATATTGCTGGTGAAGCATCAGTTTTAATGACTATGCAGGAAATGTCTACTGCTGTTCAATACAGGTTACCCATTAAAATATTTATTTTAAACAATGAGTATATGGGTATGGTTAGACAATGGCAGGAACTTTTACATGAAAAAAATTATTCAGAAAGTTACACTGCTGCCCTTCCTGATTTTGTTAAACTAGCAGAATCCTACGGTTGTGTTGGTATCAGAGCCAAAACCCCAGACGAATTGGATGAAAAGATAAAAGAAATGATCAACGTCCAAAAACCTGTTATTTTTGATTGTGTAGTAGACAAATCTGAAAATTGCTTTCCTATGATTCCTTCAGGGAAACCACACAATCAAATGATTTTAGGCCCAGAGGAAGAAGAGGAAATTTCTGAAGAAGGGAAAATATTAGTTTAATGTTAAAGTCAAAGTCAGCATATAGTGTACCAGGTAAAATCGGAAAGCTCGAAAGACATATAATTGTCGTGTGGGTTGACAATGAGGCTGGGGTATTAGCTAGAATTTCGGGGTTATTTTCTGGCAGAGGTTATAACATAGAGTCATTAGCAGTTGCTGAAGTAGATAAAAAAAAACATATATCTAGAATCACCATTGTTACTGAAGGCACACCGCAAGTTATTGAACAAATTAAATTGCAATTAAAAAAATTAGTACCAGTACATAAAGTAGCTGATTTTAAAAGAAATGATAAAAACATTTTATTTAGAGAGCTTGCTTTATTTAAAGTTCTGGCTAATTCAAAGAAACAAGAAAAAATTAAAAAGATTTGTAAAAAATTTAATCCAGTGGTTCTTGACAAGTCAAAAAAATCTTTTGTAATTCAAGTGACAGCTTTAAGGGCAGAAATTGATAAATTAACACTTGATTTAAGAAGATTTGGACTTATAAGCACTTCTAGAACTGGTGCTGTAGCAATGACAAAAGGAGCTAAGATATTTAATTAGGTAAAATTTATGAAAACTTACTATGATAAAGATACTAACCCTGATCTTATAAAAAATAAAAAAATTGCTATATTTGGATATGGAAGTCAGGGTCATGCTCATGCTTTAAATCTAAAAGATAGTGGAGTAAAAGAAATTGTAGTAGCTTTAAGAGAAGGTTCTTCAAGTAAAAAAAAAGCAGAGGGCGCAGGATTAAAAGTAATGTCATTGTCTGATGCTGCAGCATGGGCTGATGTTGTAATGATGTTAACTCCAGATGAACTTCAATCAGAAATTTATAAAAATCACATAGAGCAAAGAATGAAGGAGGGAACTAGCTTAGCGTTTGCTCACGGATTAAATATTCATTTTGATTTAATAAATGCGAGAAAGGATTTAGATGTTTTTATGGTTGCTCCAAAAGGACCGGGACATACAGTAAGAAGTGAATATCAAAAAGGAGGGGGTGTACCTTGTTTAATGGCAGTGCACAAAGATAGTTCTGGGAAAGCAAAAGACTTAGCTCTATCTTACGCTTCAGCTGTTGGAGGTGGTAAGGCAGGAATAATAGAAACAACTTTTAAAGATGAGTGTGAAACAGATTTATTTGGTGAACAAACAGTTCTTTGTGGAGGTTTAGTAGAATTAATTAAAAATGGTTTTGAAACTTTGACAGAGGCTGGCTATCCTCCAGAAATGGCTTATTTTGAAACTCTTCACGAAGTAAAATTAATTGTTGATTTAATTTATGAAGGTGGGATTGCTAATATGAATTATTCAATTTCAAATACTGCAGAATATGGTGAATATATTGCTGGGAAAAAAATTGTAGATAGCAAAACCAAGGAAAGGATGAAAGAAGTTTTAAAAGATATTCAATCTGGTAAGTTCACAAAACAATGGATGGATGAGCATAAATCTGGACAAAAGAATTTTTTGAAAATGAGAAAGGATCTCGCCGATCACCCAATTGAAAAAGTCGGCAAAGAGCTTAGAGCAATGATGCCTTGGATTGGTAAAAATAAATTAGTCGATAAAGATAAGAATTAACCCAATCTGGGCAAAAAAACTAAACCCATTTTTGTTATAAGTATTTGCATATTCTCGTTTTACTTGTAATATGCTTACGATTAATGAGTGATAAAAATAGAATAATAATATTTGACACAACAATGCGTGATGGAGAACAGTCGCCAGGTGCATCTATGAGCCTAGAGGAAAAATTACAAATTTCGAGAGTATTTGATGAGCTAGGAGTAGATGTGATTGAAGCAGGTTTTCCAATAGCATCACCAGGTGATTTTGAAGCTGTGACAGAAATAAGTAAAACTTTAAAACGTTCGATTCCT
>MDTA01038510.1_pt1 | contig 11488 bp, 11 predicted proteins | sample 811151 | NCBI WGS metagenome assembly MDTA01 (sample SAMN05326648, study PRJNA326480) | marine metagenome | isolation source: seawater | place: Indian Ocean: South | collected 2010 | reverse complement strand
CCAAATTTCAGTTGGCCTTGTAGGCAAGTCACCAATTAAAAGCTCTGATTTGGATTCGGTAAGCTCATGTATCTTTTTAACTAAATATTTGATTGATATCTCATCACCCGAGCCAATGTTTATGGGATTATTGTACTCATTATTTGATTTTGCAGCAGCAATAAAACCATCAATTATATTTTCAACAAAGTTAAATTCTCTAGTTTGCTTACCTTCAGTTGTTCTGATTTTTTTTGATCTAAGACATTTTATTATCAATTCTGGAATAATAGCTCTCTCACTCTGGTAGGGACCAAATGTATTAAATGGCCTAAGACATATTATATTAGAGTTGTTTTGGTGTTTTTTCATACTGGCGTAGAGTTCTCCTGCATATTTACCTACTGAATATGGAGAAATCGGGAAAGGAAGATTTCCTTCCTTAAATGGAACACTTTCTTGGTAGCCATACACTTCTGAGGTTGCTGTATAAATAAACTTTTCAAACTTTGGACCATATTCAAATAAATTAGCAGTTGCAGTTAAGTTGGACAGCAACGCTTCACTAACATGTATAAAGCTATCTCCAACATGGTTGTAGGCAGCAAGGTGGAAGATAATGTCAAATTCATTAATTTCATTTTTCAAATTTAAAACTGAGTCGATATTTCTTAGATCAGCTTCAATGATATTTATTTTGTCCCATAGAGAAGCAAGTCTCACACTGTCAATTAAACTTTTATACTTTACAGTTACTGTGACCTGAGAACCATCTTTAACTAATCTTTTTACAAGATGTGATCCTATAAATCCAGATCCTCCAGTAACTAAAATATTTTTATTTTTCATTTTTATCCTTAATTGTATAATATTTTCCAATAGTTTTGCTAGCTTCAGTTAGCTCCATTGAATTATTTACTGTTATCTGCAAACCATCAAATTTATAAGCATTGACTAATTTTTTTTTAGATAAATAATTTATCATTTTTACAACTCCACTTCCGTCTGGAAGGTTTATATAGGATTTAGGTATTTTATCAAAAATTTCAGGCGAAAAAACTGCATATCCGATGTAATGATTAAGCAAAGGTTTCTCAACAAAACTAGATACTTTATTTTTTTTATCAATGTTTAACAAACCAAAAGGATTTTTAATAAAAGCGGTTACAAGTGTGATTAATGAGTTAGAGATATTATGTTTTTTAATTAGATCTTTAAAATTTATTTCAGCGTATGTATCACCATAGCTTATTATAGCAGGCTCTGAAAAAAATTCTCTAGCATTAAATATACGTTCTAAAATGCCAGCATCATTACCCATATGTGAAATTTTTGAGTCCATACCTTTTTTGGAGACATAATCTTTAATAATGTCACCTTTGTAGCCCGTACAAAATACATAATCATCAAAACCATTTTTTTTGTAATAATCCAATTTATATTGGAGAATAGGTTTATTTCTAATTTTTATTAGTGGCTTTGGTACATCTCTAGTGAGCTTTCCAAGCCTGGACCCTTTACCTCCACATAAAATAATTATTTTGTTTTTAATTAACATTTTTTGCGACTTAAAGTAAGCTTAATTAACCTAAAAATTGGCATGAATAATGTGAGGGTAAGATGATAAGCAGTAGATAACATTACCAAAGAAATAAAATTGAGAAAAAATTTATTTTTAGGAATATTTTTTATTCGAATTTGAAAAGCTGTAAAGACCTGTAGGTATGATTTTTTAGATAATGATATGGAGTTCTTTATCAAATTTCTTTCAACAAGCTGCCTCTCAATAATGGCAATTTCCCCAACATTTGATAATTTAAACCAGAGATCTAAGTCTTGGCATGTTTTAATGTTTTTATTATAACCTCCAACATCGTTGTATTTTGACCTTCTAAACATTGCGGAAGAGTGGCAAATTGGATTTGTTTTGAACATTATATTTTTTAAGTAATTAGAATTATTTTTGTGAGAAGTGAATTTAGAATAACCATAATCTGATTTTTCTAAAAACCATGTTCCAACTAATGATGTTTCATAGTTTTCTTCAAGGTATTTGTATTGTAATTGAAATCTATTCTTTTCTGAAAAATCATCAGCATCCTGTCTGGCAATGTATTTACCGCTGGAATTGGCAATACCCTTAATTAAGCTTTTAGTTAAGCCTATATTTTTTGTGTTTCTGAATACTGCGACCCTTTTATCTTTTTTAGAAATTTCCGTAAGATATGAAATACAATTATCATCGTTAATATCATCAATAATAATAAATTCAAAATCTGAAAAGGTTTGATCAAGAATTGAACTAACAGATTTTTTTAAGATTTTTAGCTCTGCATTATGCACAGCCATTATTACTGAGATTTTCATCAAATTAATTAGGTAATGATAGCTATTTAATATTTATAGTGGGTACCAGATATCAAAAAGCTTGCTCCAGTATAAATACCATAAAATTAAGTTTCCAAACCATAAAAATAATATAAACTGTCTACTTTTTAATGGCATTTTCCAAATCGAATAGGCGATTAAAGGTATAGATGCTGACCAAAGTCTATAAGACCAGGGGATAAATGGATTCATAGTTAAATACCAAAATAATAAACCAATGGTAAATAAATTATTGTAAACATAATCTTTGCTACTTGAGATTTGAACACCCAACAAAATTATAAAAAATAATGCTTGGAGAACACTTCCCCCTCCTCTAACATAATCGCTAGATAATCTACCATCAGATAAAAAGGATGAAAGAATTTGCGAACCTATAGTAAGCATAATACCAAGAGAAATACCCGCAAAACCCATTAAAATAATTGCTAATTTTTTTGAGTTCGTCGTTCGTTTTATTGTTTCATCTACAATCATTAAAAATATCATGCCTAAACTAGAAACATGTATAAATGGAGAAATCAAATAAAAGGAATACTTTATCAGTTTGTTCGATGCTACGTACCTTGCATACAAAATAAGAGACCAAGCAAAACCATTTCTTATAATTGACATTGAAATATCTATTGATAATGGATTTATTAAAAAGAGTAATGCCCAAATTAGTGGCATTCTTTTAAAAAGAAATATCCCCCATATAAACAAAATCAAAAATGAAATTATTCTTAGTCCAATTTCAGGATTACCAAATACTGATGTAAGGAAGATCATTAAATAATCCCATACCACTTCAAAAGACAGATAACCTGTTATTGAATTAATGTTATAAAGCTCAACCTTGCTCTGTAAAACTCTACCGTAATATTCAGCAGTTGCTTGAAAATCTTGCCAACCGCCCTCCTGTTTCATTATATATTGCCATGGTACTAATAATATGAAAAGCGCGTAATAAATAGATTTAAATAAAGTGAATATGCTGGTTTTACTAAAATATATTACTGGTAAGTTCATTCTATAATTTCGTTGCTATGAGATAGCCTCTATGGCTGTGAGCATTAATGACTTTCTTTTTATATCTGTATTTTTCACAAATCTCATCAACGGCCTTTACTAATCCTGTAAATTGGTCGGGTGTGTAGTCATCATAAATGATTATATCTCCGGGCAATTGTTTATTTTTGATTTGCATAAATTCAAACATTACGTCATTATATGTATGTGCTCCATCTAAAAAAGCAAAATGAATTCTTTCTGTTGTGATTTTAGGAAGTTCAATTTTGGTTTCCCCTTGGTGAAAAAAAATATAATTTTGTGATAAACGAATCCAACTTGCTAATAATTCAGATCGAGTTTTTGGACCCTCTAAATCATCTATACAGTTCCAATACATTTTAGTATCATGTGGCAATACATCAAAAGTAACAATCTTTCCAGGACAGCCAGACTCATCTAGCGCTTTAGCCATACAAATCGCAGAAAAGCCTCTTGCGGTACCAGTTTCCCAAATATTTATTGAAGTATTTTTTAAATTTGAACTACAATTAAATGATTTAATGTAATTTGAAAGCGCACTAAATAGGACTCTGCCATGAGCGTAACAAAGCGTAGAATTTTTTATTACTATTTGAGTGTGAAGCGCCAGGTCATCTAACCATTCTTTATCAATAAAAAATCCTGTACCTTCTTCAAATTTATCGACTTCATTATACTTTTTATCTCTTGAATCATGAAATAAGTTCAGATATTCTTTTTCAGTTCCGATCGGATGTCTACCAAATGGATAATCGTACCAAATACTGTTTGATTTTTTTTCAATGTATCTTCTAAGCCAAACAAGCTTTGAGGAAAATAGTTTGTTATAAATTCTTATAATTTTTTTCATGTAAATCTCGGTAGGTTGAATATTCATCTATTAAGTAATTATCGAGTGAATTATTTTTAATTATGGTTTTTCGAGCATTTCTCCCAAATTTTCTTTGTAAATCAATATTATTGAAAAGTTTAATGATTGCATTTTTTAAATCAATAGAATTGGGCTGTACAAGCAATCCATTATAATTATTATTAATTATTTGTCTTATACCTAAAACATCAGTACCAATCACAGCCATTTCACAAGACATTGCTTCAAGTAATGCCTTTGGATTTCCTTCATATTTTGAGCAAAGAATAAAGATTGAGTTTTTGTTATAATGAGCAGGTAAATCGCTATTGGGAACCTTTCCTATGAGAGATACATCTAAATTTGATTCATTTATTTGAGTTTCAATTTGTTTTTTCATATTACCATCTCCAACTATATCAAGACCAATTTGAGTATTTTTAATAGCATCTAGCAATAGTGGTATATTTTTTTGATCATTAAATCTTCCAACAAATAACAACCTATTTTTTCTTTTTTCTTTAAAAGGTTTAAAATCGTTTGTGTTAATCCAATTTGGACGAACATTTATTTTATCTGTTTTAGTTTTGAATTGGGAGATAATATTTTTTTTATCGATCTCAGATGAGACATGAATAGTATCAGCAAAAATATATGAAAATTTGAGGCTTAAAAAAGAGAAAGCCTTGGTAAATCTATTTCTTATCCAAATTAAATTATCATAGCCGCACCTAATAATTAAAGGCTTAGAAATTAACACCTTTGCTAGCACAGCGAGCCAACTACCCCACTGTTGGTTGGTCTTCAGGATGTCAGTATTTCTTAATTCATTTCTTAATTTCCAAATTGCATATGGCGTTTTAAGCATTCTATAGAGTTTTGAATTTGGTCTTTTAATTTTTTCATAAATAGGCAAAAGACAAATATCTTCAATTAAATTTTCATATTTCCTATCAGACTTATCTCCAAAGGTTAAAAATTGTGTTTCTATGTTATATCTTTTTTTTAATTCTTTATAAAGTAGCGTCTCACGATCAATTAGGCCCGTTTCAGCCCAATCTTTTAGTGAAACTCCGTAAGTAAAGAATAGAGTAATACGCAAAACAAAAACTTTATCTTTCTACAAATCCATTCATAAAACTCAACCAGAGAGGCAATTGTTCTTTATAAGAATTTTCTTCAGCTGTTTTTCTTGCATTATCCTTTATCTGGGAGATTGAATCTAAATTTTCAATTACATAATCAGCATAATGTGATAGCTCATCAATATTTTCGACTTTAGCAACCCAACTATTAACACCATTTTTAGCTAAATCAATTGCTTGTCCAACATTAAATGTGACAAGTGGCGTGCCCGTTGCCATGGATTCTAATACAGCTCTGGGGCCACCCTCTTCACGTGATGTAATTAAATAAAGATCAAGTGCGTGGTAGTATTTTTCTATATTTTCATACTTGTCAAAATAAAAATGATGGTATTTGACTTTTAATTTTTCTAGACCCCTCTTTACATAGCCTCTCGCAGGTCCAGTAAGCAAAACCTCGATTTCTTTGTGTTTTTCCTTTAAAATTTTAATTGTTTTAAGGAAAAGGTCGGGTCCCTTAATTAACTTGGGAACATTACCATCCCCCCAGCCATCTCCATCTTTTTGAAATGAGCCGATAAGTATTTTATTTTGATCAATATTTAATTCTTTTCTTGAATTTTGCTTTTTTATCTCATCTACAAAAGCAAAAGAGTCAAGATCGATACTTATGGGAATTTGGAAAACTTTACTGCTGTCTATACCAGTGTTAAGTATGATTTCATTCATTTTACTATGACTCACCTGAATTCTGGAGATATCAACATGGTTTGCCTCTATGATTTCAATCATATCCTTAAACTGCTTAGCCGTACTTGGATCGCCGTGATAGTATGGAAATGCGATTCGATTTTTAGGTTTTTTCCAGTTATGTAAAACTGAATATTTACTAGTATAAAAGATACATTGATTTGAAATAAATTTTTCAAATTTATCATCTATGTTTTCAATTTTGAGGTCTTTAGATAGTTGCATCATTTCTTTTGCAATTGAATTAAGCACCCAATTTGATCCATCAGATTTAATTAATAATTTTGAAAAGTTTTTATATTTTGGAAGAAAAAAAGATTCAACCCCACCGGAAAGAATTTTTAGAATACGTCTAGAATTCATCTTAAAACTTCATAATCACTTTTTATCATCAACCTGACAAGATCTTTAAATGAAGTTTTTGGTTGCCAATTTAATTTTTTTTGAACTTTTGACGAGTCCCCTATCAATAAATCAACTTCAGCTGGTCTATAATATTTTGGATTAACCGATATTATCGTTTTTCCAGTAGAAGTGTTAATTGCTTTTTCTTCAGCTCCATCACCATGCCAATCAATACTTAAATCAAGCTCAGCGCAAGCTGCATCGATAAAATCTTTTACAGAAAAAGTTTTTCCAGTGGAAACGACATAATCATCAGGTTTTTCAAATTGAAGCATTTTATACATTGCATCTACATAATCTTTGGCATAGCCCCAATCTCTTTTAGCATCTAAGTTTCCTAGCTCAAGTTTTTCCTGTAAGCCTAATTTGATTTTTGATAAACCTACTGTTATCTTTCTTGTTACAAAATGCTCCCCTCTAAGTGGTGACTCATGATTAAATAGAATTCCGGAGCATGCAAACATATCATAAGATTCTCTGTAATTTACTGTTAGCCAATGGCCATAAAGTTTAGCAACAGCATAGGGGCTCCTTGGGTAAAAAGGTGTTTCTTCATTTTGTGGAGTTTCTATTACCTTACCATACATCTCTGAGCTAGATGCCTGATAAAACTTTATTTCTGGATTAACAAGCCTTATAGCTTCTAAAACCCTGCCAACCCCCAAACCAGTTACATCTCCCGTCATTATTGGAACCTCGAAAGATGCAGCAACAAAAGACTGAGCGGCTAAATTATAAATCTCATCAGGCTTATACTTTTCAATTAATCTGCAGATGTTTGAAAATTCTGTTAGTTCAAAATCATCAAGTTCAATTTCTTGAAGGATATTTAATTTTTCTAATCGCCAAAGCTGTCCGCTTGCATTTCTTCTTTCGGCGCCAATTACCTTGTAGCCTTTTTCAAGTAATAATTCAGATAAATACGCTCCATCTTGTCCAGAAATACCAGTTACTATAGCGGTTTTCATATGAGTGTCCTTCCTAATTTTATTCTATCAATTAAGCCGATGGGTGGTTTTTTATTATATTTTTTTGAAGATAAAAATGATTTACAATAATCAATATATTTATCTGCAATTGTGTCCATGGTTTCATAATTAAGATTTTTTTTATAATCATTTAATTTACTTGAAACTAAATTAATTTTTTCGATCACATCCTTTTCGTCATTAAAAATTTCTCCATTGCCTCTCAAAACTTCTGGATTGCTTGATGTATTTCGAGCTACAGCTGGTAAACCGCAATGAATCGCCTCTAACAAACTGTTTGAGCAAGCTTCAATCTTGCTAGCAAAAATGAAAATGTCGTGATCTCTAATTTTATCAGCAAGAATTTTCGAAGGCAAAGGATCAATGAAAGAAATATTCTCAAAGGATTTATCCGTCCTTCCAATAAATGACATATCATATCGATCAAAGTCTAGATTTTGATCTATAAAGTGATAAATATCAAAACCTTTATCTAAATTATTTGACCAGCTAGTTGAAATGAGTTTAATTTTTTTATTATTTTTTTGTTTAGATGGAAAAAATATTTTGGGGTCAGGAGCATTATTAATAACAATACTTTTACTACCTACCTCCATTCCATTGATTATATTTTCCTCTTTACTCCAATTAGATTGGAATACCGTTCCATCGCTAATTTTAGAATTTATTTGGAAGATTTTTCTATCTAATTTTTTACCTTTATCACCTCTATAACTCATCGGTCCATCAACGCGGTGAATTAATAATTTATCAGGATACTTTATTTTATACTTAATAACATTTTTAATATTGTGATGACTATTAAAAATTGCTACGTTAGAATTTTCAGGACGATCGCTATAAACTTCTTTTTCAATTAGTTTTTCCCTTAGACCTTTTAGAAACTGATTTCCCCCACCCCAGGGTCCTGACTTGAACTCAATTAATATGTGAATTTTTACTTGAGTCTGCAAACTGTATTACTCATTGATTGACCATAGGAAAGCTCTCCATATAGAGTTGTATATTTTTTATTTATATAGTCCAAAACATCTTTTCTTTGATCAACAGCTTCGATTGTATCCTGAGCATGTCCGTCACTAATTATATAATCAAAAATAAAGATTCCCCCTTTTTTTAATCCCTTTGTTATATTAACTACTGTTTCAAGAGGGTTGGGAAGATGTTCCATTACAGTAATCATAATTACAACATTATATTTCTCAACTTCTATGGAGTTTTGATAAGGCGTAATTGTAAAATTTTTAACTTCATTAGGTAGCCTATGAATTGCATAATGAAAATTAATTTGTCTTATGTCAGCAATAACCAGATTTAATTTTCTCTTAAGGCTATAATTCACTAAAGAGTAAGTTACAGGTGCAATTCCACAGCCGTATTCTAAAACTGTATCACCATTTTTTATCCATTTTTCAAATTGCCTAGAATGAATACATTCTCTAGAAAACCTTCTTACTGCTCCAAATAATTGATATAAAGTATTTTGATTTTGCCAAGATTCAAGAAATTCCTTTTTTTCAGCATAATCCGGTGTTTCAACATTTTGAAATTTTTGCCGATAAATACCTAACAGAAAATAAAAATCATGCAAATACAAAGGTCTTCCATTAAGTACATTATACCAATAATCCCTAAATTCCATAAACCATTTATTTTTCAATCCTGATTCAAGCATAGGTGTAATTAAACCGGTTTTTATTTCAAAAGCGTTAATGTATCTTGTTAAGAGTCTTTTAAAATATCCAGGCCTTTTAATTGATTTAATTTTAATTTTTTGTTCAAATAGCTTATCAATATCCACAACCATATTATCATAACTATTTTTATTAGAATCATTCATTTATTTTATCCTTTTCAGCTACTACAAAATAACCCGTGTTAATGTATTTTTTTTGATCTTTTGATAATATATCAATGAATTTAAAAAAAGGTTTGAGCGCTCTAAGTAACAAATTTCGAAATCTTTTATTTTTGCCATTACCAGCATATCCGATTGAAGCTCTTAAAATGTCGAATATTACAGATCCAAGTGAGCCCATTGGCTCCATCAAAAGAATTTTTAAACCTGCAACTTCTACATATTCTTTGAGCTTCACATCAGTGAATCTATACCTATCTTCCCAAGAATCTCCATGAATGGGGTGTATTAATGGGCTTGAAATAATGACTCTACCTTTATTCTTCAAAATACGGTGAACTTCTTTAAAAACAAGTGACGGATGTTGTAAATATTCTATTAATTCAGTCATAATTACTATATCAATAGAAGAATTTTCGATTGGCATATTTTCAACAGAAGAAATTATATCTGGCATAGTAGATTCGTCAAGATTGACATATTTCCAGCTAATTATATTTTTTTTAGGAGGTACAAACGAGCCTTTTCTGTTAGTTTTTTTACCTCCGACATCTAGAACCTTCCCTTTAAAGGTGGAAATATTGCTTTTAAGCAATTTATCCAGGTGGTCTCTTCTTAGGCTATTCAAAATCTTTAATTAAATTAAATTCTGCTTCGCCACGATGGCTTTTAATCTTATTTGTAAGAAAGTCTAAACCATCCTCAACAAGCTCCTTATCGTGGAAAGGGTCAATTGAATCGTCATTAACTATTTTTACATTGGACTCAATATTAAAATTCATATAACTATTGATTATTTTTATTCCATTTTTTTCTGAAGCTTTTAGAGTGTCCTCTGAGTAAACATTTCCTGGAGGTATAAGAGTAGTTGGTGGTTTTCCAAGCCAGTTTTTAAATATTAATTGAGATCTAAAAATATGATCGTCGTGAATTTTTTTTGGTTGCCACTCCCAAAACTCTCGATGATATTTACGGTTACCTGAAAATAATTTGGGTAAATGTTTTCCTACAACGCAATGTGTTAATCCATGATTTGCAATTTCAATTAAACCCTCTTGATCAGCATTTTTTAAAAGTTCTGACTGAGCTGGATATTTGTCAGGAAAAGGAACTAATGTTCCATCTTTTTCAACCCATGTAGCTGTAACGCCAACTGTTAGTTTTGCGTTTAAAGAACTTAAGATATCAAATACTTTCTTCCAGTCGTCTGCATTCAATTCACGATATGGGCCCCAAGCTTTAAATGGCTTAACATATTTAAGAAAAAGGATATTGCCTATTCCAAAGCCAAACTTTGAATATATCTCATATCTTTTTGTGCTTGCACCTATATCATCAATTCTCAGAAATATTTTTTTCAAACTATTTAGTTCCTATTTTTATGAATGATCCAAATTTGGTTTAGATGGATACCAAGTGTATTTCGTATGAATTTTTGAATTTTAATTATCAATTTACCTAATAATGATTTTGGCGGGTTAATCGATTTTAAATTGTTTTTATATATTCTTATCGGAGTTACTGGATGACTTAATAAAATTCGTTTAATTTTTTTTGCATTAATTTTATTAATTGAATTTAAAAAAGCGCTTGGCCGTCTAAAGCCTAAAAGAATGATTCTATTGAACCACTTAGGTAAAAACATTGGTATTGGTAATTTATAATGCCCCTCAAAAAGCTGCCTATAATCAGGAGCTTCAATAAAAGCTTTTCCACTGATTTTAAGACACCGAACAATTTCACTAATTGTTTTTTCAACATCTTGAACATGTTCAAGAACTGTAAAACAATATATAAAATCAAAGCTTGCATCTTGAAAAGGGAGGTTTTCAGAATATGCTTTAATAATTTTTTCTTGAGGAATTTGGTTTATTTCTGCTTTTAATCTAGATATTTCAATAGCTTTTTTGTTTGGTTCAATACCATATACATCTGAACCTTTTTTATGAAAAACAACTAATTCCCCACCAGTACCGCTACCAACAACTAATACTTTTTTATTAGAAAAATTATAATCAATCCAATCTTCAATCCAGTTGATAAATCTACTACAATAAATTTTTTCTTCATCTTTTCTTAGGTTGACTCTATCTTCCCAATCCGCTAGACCAAGTTGTTCATCATAATAATGTTTATAATATAAATACATTTT
>MDTA01180929.1_pt1 | contig 11489 bp, 10 predicted proteins | sample 811151 | NCBI WGS metagenome assembly MDTA01 (sample SAMN05326648, study PRJNA326480) | marine metagenome | isolation source: seawater | place: Indian Ocean: South | collected 2010 | reverse complement strand
TGAATGCCTGGACCGGCATCGTGGCAAAGGTCTCACGATACAGATTGCGCTGGCGGACGGCGGCGCCGAAAAACTGTCGCTTGAGGAGGTCAGCGACGCCGCCAACCGGATTGCCAACTGGACACAAGCGAATCGCATTGCTCCCGGCGCGCGCGTCGCGCTGATGCTGGAGCCCTCGCTCGCGTTCTACGCGACGCTGTTTGGGGTGATGAAATCAGGCGCGGTGGCCGTGCCGATGTTTACGTTGTTTGGCCCGGACGCACTACAAGCCCGGATTGATGACTGCACCCCTGACGTGTTGGTTGTTGCCGACGAAAAACTGGATATGGCACGCGCAACCGGTGTCGCAACAGTGATGACAGGTGACGAGTTATTGGCGTCCAGTGCCAGCTATCCCGGCACATTCAGCGCGACGACCCGCGCTGATGACATGGCGCTGTTTCAGTACACATCCGGTACGACTCGCGAGTTGCCGGAAGCCATCGAGCATCGTCATCGGGCCGTGGTGACCGTGGCGGTTGCGGCGCTGTATGCGACCGGTGTGCGACCTGGCGAACAATTCATGTGCCCCAGTTCGCCAGCGTGGGGGCATGGACTTGCCCATGGCACGCTGGGTCCGTTGGGTCTTGGCGCATCCATTGCCAGTTATGCCGGTCCGTTCGACGCCGAGCGGCTGTTGCTTGCGCTCAGAGAGTTCCGGATCGAAAACCTGTCCGCGGCAGCGACGCACTACCGCATGATGCGCCAAGTTGACGATGAAGCCGCTCTGCCGCTCAACAAACTCTCGTTCACCGGCGAACCGTTGGACGCATCAACGGCGGAGTGGGCGGCGCACAAGTTTGGTCGGCCGGTCTGCAGCATCTATGGTTCGACCGAGGTAGGCGTCGTATTGGCGAACTACCCCGGCGCTGATGATCTGGCCGTGAAGCCAGGGTCGCTCGGCAAGTCGATGCCCGGCCTGGATGTTGCCGTGCTGGACGCCAACGGCGAGCGTTGCCCGCCGGACACAATTGGTGAGTTGAACGTCAAGCGACGGGATGGCTGGTTCTCCATCAAGGATCTCGGCCACACGGATGCTGACGGTTACTTCTTTCATGACGGTCGCGCAGATGATGTCATTATCTCGGCTGGTTGGACGATTTCCGCGCGCGAAGTCGAAGAAGCCGTGCTGGCGCACGACGAGGTAGCCGAGGCGGCTGCCATCGGCGTAGCGGATGATTTGCGTGGCCAGGTCGTGAAGGCTTTTGTTGTGCCGCGCGCGTCGGCCAACATCGATACGCAATCCCTGCAAGACTTCGTCAAGGCGCGCCTTAGTGCGCACGCTTATCCGCGTGTGGTAGAAGTTGTGGATTCGTTACCCAAAACGCCGGCTGGCAAGGTCAATCGACGCCTGCTGCGCGAACAGGAACGCGGGCGATAAGCATCTGCGTGAAAGAGAGCAATGGCAGTGAGTGATTCTAGATTTCCCCGCATTACCGATGAAGGACTTGACGCGCTCAAGCGTCGGCTGGATGTGAAGATTGGACGCGAGCCAGAGCCCTGGTGTTACGAGGCGACGCGCGACAACATCCGTCATTACGCCCACGGTATCGGCGACGACAACCCGCTGTGGAACGATCCGGACTATGCTGCCGCGGGGCCGTATGGCGAAATCGTCGCGCTACCGTCGTTCCTGTTTGCGACCAGTCGCATTATTTCGGGATACGTCGGCGGCCTGCCCGGTATTCACGCCATGTGGGCGGGCGCTGACTGGACCTGGCATCAACCGGTGCGTCGCAATGAAGAGATCGTGACCGAGTCCTGGCTGAAAGAACTGATCGAACGCGAAACGCGCTTTTCCGGTCGTGCGGTACAGCAGATTTATCACGTGAACTTCTATAACCGCCAGGGCGACCTTTTGGCCGAGGCGGACAGCTGGTGTTTCCGCACGGAACGCGATACGGCGCGCGAGAAAGGCGTCAAATACGACGAACTCAAAGCCAAACCTGAGAAGCGATACACCGACGAAGAGCTGCAAGAAATCTATGCGCACTACGCCAACGAAGAGGTACGCGGCGCGGAGCCACGCTTCTTCGATGATGTTGCTATCGGTGATGCGTTACCAACCATGGTCAAAGGCCCGATGACAGTAACTGGCTTCATCGCGTACGCCCAAGGTTGGGGTGGTTTGTACATACGTGCGAACAAGCTCGCGTGGAAGCAGATTCACAACCACGCGGGTCTCGGTATCCCCAACCGGTTCAACATCCCCGATTGCCCTGAACGTGTGCATTGGGAGGACGTCTTCGCCAAGGAAGTGGGCGCGCCCGACGCATACGACTACGGCCCCGAACGCTGCTCATGGATGACCCATCACATGACCAACTGGATGGGTGACAGCGGTTTCCTGCGCCGCTCCGCCACCCGCATCCGCCGCCATAACCCCGTGGGCGACACACTGTTCATCACCGGCAAGGTGGTCAACAAACGCATCGAGAACGACGAAGCACTGGTCGACATCGAGCACGCCGCCCACAACCAGGACGGCGAGTTGTCCATCGAGGGGACTGGTACGGTGCGATTGCCGAGGCGAGGCTAGCCTCCGCCGTCATGCAGCTCTATTGGACGCCCGCGTCACCGTTCACGCGCAAGGTCTGCGTTGTTGCCCGCGAACTTGGGCTTTGGGAGCAGATAGAAGTCCTTCCCACGACCTGGACGCTGGATTGGGGTTACCGAACGCCTGCGTTCACCGCCGGGTTGGCCGAGGCGAATCCGGTTGCGCGCATCCCAACACTCGTGATTGACGACGGTATTGCGATCGGGGATTCCACGCTGATTTGCCTGCATCTACTGGAGCGGACTCAGGACCATTTGTTGCTGCCTGAGTCGTCCGTCGCCAGACAACGGATGTGGTCTACATATGGAGTCGCTGATGGCGTGTTGGAAGCGCAGATCGCCATGCGTGCGGAGCTGCTGCGCCACCCGCAACTCGAAGCTGAAGCGACATTATCCCGGAGTTTCCTCGAGAAGCAGCGCGATCGCATCAGACGTTGCCTGGATGCGCTGGAAGTTGACGACGGACTGCAACACCCTGGATTCAATCTTGCCCAGATCACCACGGCAATAGCGCTCAGTTATCAGGACTGGCGGGAATGGTTGTTTGACTTTCGGCAAGACCACCCACGCCTCGCCGACTGGTACGAGCGTGTGCGGACCCGGCCCAGTCTCGTCGCAACAGCCCCGCAAGAGACCCCCACTCACGAATGAGAAAGAAGGCGAGCTTTAAGCGTAAGGCGGAGTTGCAGCAGCGCAGAGCAATCTCGCAGTCGGAATACGATGCCGCCGTCGCCAAGGCTGATGAAGCCAAAGCGGGTGTCGCGGCCGCGCAAGCGCGCGTTGAGGCCGCGCGCGTGCGGCTCAGGTGCAGGTTTCGTTTGAGAAGCTGCATCTGTACGCACCGATCGATGGCGTTGTGGCCAACATCAATATCAGTCGTGGTCAGTACTGGTCGCCTAACTTCCTGAACACGAGCAGCGAAGAAGCCGCATTGAACAGCGTGCCGCTCCTGATCATCGACCCAACACGGTTTGAGGTCACATTGGATTTGCCGGCGTTTGATGGCGCGCGCGTGCAGCGGGGTCAAAAAGATTTTCTGGTGGTGCCAGGTGTTCTGCAACAGGATGGCGCCGCGGATACGCGATGTGAAACCTGTGGCATCGATCAGACGGGGATCCCGTCAGAGGTGTATTCCGTCAGCCCGGCGGTCAACCCAGGCGGACGTTCGATCCAGGTCAAGCTGCGCACCACGGGAAAAGCGATACGCGGGATCTCAGACGGTTTGTAAGTGAGCGCCTGGCTCGTCACGGAGGAAAAAGACGAAGCACTGGTATTGCCCCGCAACGCACTGCTGTTTCGCGGTAATGCTGTCTCCGCGTTTGTTGTGGATGCCAACGGCCTTGCGGAGCAACGCGCGTTGAAGCTTGGCATCCTTAGTACGGATGGCGTTGAGGTGCTGGCAGGGATCAAACGCGGTGAGCGGGTTGTCACGCGCGGTCGTAATCGACTGACAACCGGCACGCCCGTGCAGGTTGTTGAGGCTACGAAGTGAGCGCTGCCGGCCCAAGCAAACTGCAGCACTTCTTCTTCCTGCGCCCAACCTTCGGGCTGCTGCTGGTATTCATCTGGGTCATTGGTGGATTCATCGCCCTCAACTCGATGGTCAAGGAATCGACGCCGGATCTGGACGTGCCTATCGCAACCATCGAGACACGTTGGCCGGGCGCAGATCCGGAGACTATTGAGCAGGAAGTCACTTCCAAGATCGAAAAAGAGCTCAAGTCTCTGCCCGGTATCGCCAAACTGAGAAGTGCTTCGTTCAGTTCGTTCTCGATAGTGACGGTCGAGTTCGAGGCGTCGATCGATACGGCCGTAGCCATGGCGAAGTTTCGTGCCAAGGTGAGTGACGCTGAGTCGTCGCTGCCGGCCGAGGTCGAGGACCCCGAGATCACGCAGAAGTCGGTGAACGACACGCCGGTGGTGTCGATCGCACTGTACGGCAATATCGAGGCGGCACTGCTGGGACGTACGGCGCTTGATGTGCAAGACCACCTGGAGCGTGTCGATGGCGTTAACGAGGTTACACTCTCGGGTCACCGCGAAGAGATCATCCGCATTCGTCTACTGCATTCGCGCCTCGCGTCGCTGGGCTTGTCGCCTGGTGTCGTGCGTGACCGCATTCAGAGAGAGAATCTAGACCAGCCCTGGGACCGCTTTGAAGGCGATACGATCGGCGCGACGATGCGCCTGTACGGCCGCTTTCGCAGCCTGAAGGACATCGAGAACCTGCCGGTCATGCGCATGAACTCCGGGCGTGTCGTGCGACTCGGGGAGGTGGCGGAGGTACGCCGTGATCTGGAGCGCGAGGTATCAACCGCGTCGTTGAGTTGGCGCGGTGGGCCGTATCAGCCGACCGTAGACATCGGCATCAAGAAAGTGCCGGCGTTGTATTTGTTGCTGACGCCGCAGGCGAATTCAGGCGCGTCTGCTGACTCAGAGGAGGTCGTTGCTTAGACTTCGATGACCGTGATGCCGCTCGCTCGCCGGTAGAAAAAGTCGTCGATCGCAGCCCCCGCGTTACCGAGTGGGACAACCTGCTGCGGTGTTGCCGCCAGTTTGCCGTCAGTAACCAGCGCGCATAATTCGGTTGCAGTCTTGGCCAGCAGATCGGTGCGCTTGCGACGGTAGTACATCAACACGAAGCCGATCGCCTTGCGGTTCTTGACCAGCAGCCGGTTGCCGGCGAATTGCGGAATCGAACCACCAGCAAAACCGACAACGATGTAACGTCCGCCCCAGTCGAGCGTTTTGAAGGTGGACTCGAACAGCGGCCCGCCGACGGGATCGAAGATGACATCTACGTTCTTGCCGCCAGTTGCCGCAACCAGTTCGTGCACTTCGCCATCGCCGTAACAGATGCCATGGTCGGCGCCTAGAGACGTCGCAGTCGCAACCTTGTGCGGCGTACTGGCTGCCGCGATGACCGTCGCACCATAAGCTTTGCCAACCGCAACCGCTGCCGAACCTACCGTACCGGAAGCGCCCAGCACGAGCAGCCGTTCGCCCGGTTGCAGATCCGCTTCCCATCGAAGGGCCGCATGCGGCGTCAGATATGCGCTCGCAAGCGTAGCGCCAACGTCGAAACTGACGGCATCCGGTAACGGGAAGACTTCCAACGCCGGCGCCACGGCGGTTTCCGCCAGCGCGCCGTCATAACTCAGCCCCATCACTCTTTGGCCCACCGTCACGGACTGAACGCCGTCTCCGAGCGCGGAAACCGTGCCGGCGAAAGCGAGTCCAGGTGCAAACGGCAGTGCATGTTTGTTCTGGTGTTTGTCGCGCACCATCAACGCGTCTACATACGCCGTGCCGGCACGGGCAACCTGGACCTGTACCTGGCCAGCTTCGGGTTTAGGAGTAGGTAAGTCACCAACAACCAGATTGCTGGCTTCACCATAGGCGTGGCAGACGAGGGCGCGCATGGACGTATCCTTTTGTTTTGCGGTCGTTAAGGTTAGCTCGGTTGCGCCGCCGCCGCATCGTCGTCCACATCAGTAATGCGCTCACCACTCGAGCGGGGCTCCTCGTTTGCTTCCTGCTGGCGCTGCCACATTTCGGCGTACAGGCCCCCCCGTGAGACGAGATCGGCGTGTTTGCCGCGTTCCGCTATTCGCCCGGCGTCCAGGACGATGATCTCGTCAGCGTCGACAACCGTGGACAGGCGATGCGCAATCGACAGCGCGGTCCGGCCACGCGACAGCTCGCGCAGATTGTTCTGAATCTCCTGCTCGGTGCGTGTATCCAGCGCCGAGGTAGCCTCGTCGAACACCAGGATCTTGGGCCCTTTCAAAATACTGCGTGCGATGGCAACTCGCTGTTTCTCGCCACCCGAAAGCTTCAGCCCACGCTCGCCCACCGCTGTTTGATACGCATCCGGTGTGCTCATGATGAAATCGTGTATGCGCGCCATGCGTGCGGCCTCTTCAACCTCAGCCGGGGTTGCGTCTGGCCGTCCGTAGGCGATGTTGTAATAAATCGTGTCGTTGAACAGCACGGTGTCCTGCGGGACGGTACCAATAGCGGCACGCAGCGAATGCTGGGACACCTCACGGATGTCCTGCCCGTCCACGGTAATGCGCCCCTCGTCCACGTCGTAGAAGCGATACAGCAGCCGAGATATCGTGGACTTACCGGCGCCGGATGAGCCGACAAACGCCACCGTATTGCCGGCTGTCACTGTGAAGCTGACGTCGCGCAGAATGGGGCGTTCGGGTTCGTAGGCAAAGCTGACGTGCTCGAAGCGCACTTCACCCTCCGTAAGGCCAAGTGCCGGGGCGTTATCAACGTCAGCGACATCCTGTGGCACAGCCAGCAGGTCCAGCATCTTTTCGATGTCGATCAGCGCCTGTTTGATTTCCCGGTAAACAAATCCGAAGAAGCCGAGTGGTTGGTAGAGCTGCATCAAGTAGGTATTGGCCATGACAAACGCTCCGATGGTGAGCGTCTGGTCGATGATGCCTTGTCCGGTCATCAGCATGACGATGGTGAGCCCGATCGAAATGATGACGGCTTGGCCAATGTTCAGCAGAGCGAGTGATGTCTGACTGCGAACCGAAGCACGCTCGTAGCCGCGCAGGGCCTTCTCGTAACGCCCGGCCTCATGCGCCTCATTTCCGAAGTACTTAACGGTCTCGAAGTTCAGCAGGCTGTCGATGGCTTTGGTGTTCGCGAAGCTGTCGGCTTCGTTCATCTGCCGCCGGAACTTGAGCCGCCACTCAGTCACGCTCATCGTGTACCAGATATACAGCACAACCGTGACCAGCGTGATCAACGCCACCTTGATGTCCAGCGCGATCCACAAGATGCAGAACACGAGCGCAATCTCGAACAGCGTTGGAATGATGTTGAACAGGCTGAAGCGGAGTAGCGTTTCGATGGCACGGGTGCCGCGTTCGATGGCGCGAGACAGGCCGCCGGTCTGCCGGTCCAGATGGAATCTGAGCGAGAGCCCGTGCAGGTGCTCAAAAACCTGCAGCGCGACGACGCGGATCGCGCGTTGGCCGACCTTAGCGAAGATTGCGTCTCGCAGTTCACCAAAGAGTAGCGACAGCACGCGCGCGATGCCGTAGCCGATGATGAGCGCAACTGGTAGCGTGATGGCCAGGTTTGCGTCCGTCGTCAACGCATCCACGGCCTCTTTGTAGAACCACGGCACATAGACAACAGCGACCTTGGCGGCCACCAGGCACAACAACGCGCCAATGACGCGGGCCTTGATGCCCGGCTCGTCGCGCGGCCACAAGTATCCCAACAGCGCGCGCAGCGTGCCCCAGCTGTCAAAGCTGGTTTCGCCACTCTTCAACATGATCTTTCTTGTCCGCAACCGTTCTGCGCCGCGGGGCGCTGATGAATCTTCAGCACATGGGCCCGAAGTTCAATGAATCAATGTATCTGTCAGGTTATTGAACGACACGCGGACTTTGGGACATATCCCTCACTGATGGCCTGACCGCGGTCTAGCTCAGATGCCGGTCGAGTTCCAACTCGCTGACGCGCGGCCCGTAATGCAGGATGCTGGATTTCAGATTACCGTGGGTGTCCGGTTCGTCCGCGAACGCGAAGATGGTCTGCAGGCGCCTACGCGTGCCAACAACCGGGGTAACCCGGTGCATCGAATAGTGACCTTGGAAGAGGTTCAGCGCACCTGGTTCCAGGTTTAGCTCGTGTACTCGGGAGCGGTCGCCGTCGAGTACGGCTGCGACGTCATCAAAATGCTCGTCTTCGTCATTGCGGATTCGCGGCGCGTATTCGAAGACGCCGCCCGATTCGGCCGCCTGCAGCAGTAGCGTTGTCACCAGTTGTCCTCGGTCAAAATGCCACTGCTGGCAGCCGCCCTCATTCATGACGGAGATATTGAGCGACTGATATCGGTCCGCCAGGCGGAAAAGTTGTGTCTTGTTACGCACCCTGGCCACCAGCCGGGTGATCAGATCCGAGTGATACAAGCGGCACAACAAGCTCTCTCGCGGGATCAGGTCATACGCTACCTGGCCGAGGTTGCGGCGGCCCTCTCTACGTGTGGGGTGACCGTCCGGGACGTCGGCGCCGGCGATGTCGTAGTTGAAAAAATACGGACTCACCGACGTGGGGCCGTCAAACGCCAACGGTGCGAGCGCCTCAGCTTCCGCCACCATCATCTCGAGTGCCCACGGGCGCAAGAAGTTGGGAAGCGAAGCGGCACCGTCCGCCTCAAGCGAAGCCTGGATGCTGGTGACCAGCATCCGACCCTGCCCGGAGTCGAGGTTGTCCAGCGGATAAGTGTCCAGATCAACCAGTTCGCCGATGTCGGCGATGGTCTGGGCTGCTGCGCTCATGTCGCCACCTCCAGCCTAAATCACCACCTCAACAAGATACGGCCCGTTCGTCGCGATACCGGCTGCGAGCGCCTTCGAGAAGTCTTGCGCGGTCTCAACGCGAGCACCGTCCACGCCCATGCTGCTCGCCATCTCGACAAAGTTGAGGTCGGGTCGGTCCAGCGTCAGCATGTCGAGCGCTTTTGGCCCGGGGTTGCTGGCGCCGACGCGCGACAGCTCGCCTTTGAGGATTTCGTAATCGCGGTTCGCGAAGATGATCGTGGTTACGTCCAACCCCTCGCGGGCCTGGGTCCACAGCGACTGTGGCGTATACATCGCGCTGCCGTCACCGGACAAACAAAGGACCTTGCGATCAGGGGCGGCCACAGCAGCTCCGGTCGCCAACGGCATGCCGAGCCCGATGGAGCCGCCCATATTGTTCATCCAACAGTGCGGCGGAGCGCCGGCCGTCAGCTTGAAGAAGCCACGCCCGGTTGTGACCGACTCATCCGCCACGATGGCATTCTCCGGAATATGCGCGCCCAGCACTGCCGCGATTGATTCCTTGGTGAGCGCACCGTGCGGCACCTCCGGTCTGAAGGGCTGCTGGACCACCGCGTCGTGCCCGTTGGCACCCACTTCGTCCGCCAGCCACTTGAGCGCGTGTACCGAGTTCTCGTCCAGTTCACTCAATCGGTGGATGGTGGTGGTCTCCGGCGTCAACACGCTCGGCTTGCCCGGGTATGCAAAGAACGCGACCGGCGGTTTTGCGCCCACCAGAATCACGTGTTTGTAAGGCTCCAACATCGCCAGCGCCTGGTCCACGACAAACGGCACCCGCTCAACCGGCACCCGCCCGGCACCGCGCTGAATGCGAGCGTTGGAGCCTTGCGCCATCACCTTGGCACCCGTCGCGGCAGCGATCTTTCCGGCCAGCTCAAGCCCCTGCTCGCGCACCGCCATCCCCGTCAACACCAGCGCAGCTGGCTCGCCAGACCTCAACACCGCCACCGCGTTATCAACGGCAGCCTGCGAAACCTGCCCCGGTGCTGCCACATGGATGGGCTCAGCCGGCCCACTACCATCATCCCAAGCCGTATCAGCAGGTAGAATCAGCGTTGCAATCTGCCCCGGCGCCGTCCGTGCCGCAGCCACGGCCGCCGCGCCATCCGCGGCCACATCCAGCGCGCTTTTGGACGTTTTCACCCAATGCGACACCGGCGCCGCCAACCCCTCGATATCGGCCGTCAGCGGCGCGTCATACTTCAGATGACGTATTGCATGCTCACCCACGATGTTTACCATGGGCGAAGCCGCCTTCTTGGCGTTGTGCATGTTGGCGATGGCGTTGCCGAGGCCTGGGCCGAGGTGCAGCAGGGTGGAGGCGGGCTTGTCGGCCATCCGCGCATAGCCGTCAGCCGCGCCGGTCACGACGCCCTCAAAAAGGCCTAAAATACATCTCATGCCATCGACGCGGTCCAACGCTGCAACGAAGTGCATCTCGGAGGTGCCGGGATTGGCGAAACAGACGTCGACGTCTGAGGCTAAAAGGGTTCGTACCAGGCTCTCGGCGCCATTCATTCTCGGGTTCCTTAAGATTTCTCTCGGCAAGTCGACCATGTAACCGTCTAAGCGTGTTGCGCTTTGTAGCGCTGGAGTTCCGGGCTACGTCGGTTGGCATAAGAAAGCGAATTACACTAAGTGTTGCAAAACATAACTTTCCGAACACCGCTACAGACATCTTGCACAAGGTGCATTCTATGACGTCGGTTGCGATTATCGGGCCAGTGTCGCCGTACCGCGGTGGAATCGCGCAGCATACCGAAATGTTGTTTCGAGCGCTGCAGCATGTTGCCGACCGCGTATGTCTCTGCTCGTTTTCGCGTCAGTACCCTAAGCTATTGTTTCCCGGTGAAAGTGACATAGATGGTGAGAAATCCCCTCTTACCCATGAGTTCGTACATTACGTTATCGATTCGATCAACCCTCTAACGTGGAGGGAGGCCGCGTTAAAAATTGTGGCGTTTCACCCAGACGTCGTAATTGTTCCATTCTGGACCTGGTTCTGGGCGCCATGTTTCGGTTATCTAATCCGCAAACTGCAGAAGAACAACCTCACCGTACGCGTTCTCTGTCACAACATCTCTGATCATGAATCCGCGGGCTGGAAAACCTAGCTCTCGCATTGGGCAATTGCGAGCGTGGACGCATACATTGTCCAAGCGACTAGCGAAGCAGAGCAACTTCGGCGTCAATTTCCGAATACAAAAGTTCTGATCCACCCGCACCCAGTCTACAACCAGTTCCCCGAAACTACTTTAAAGACACAGCGTAAAGCCGACCTTCACCCGCTGTTTTTCGGTTTTGTACGACGGTACAAAGGGCTTGATTTATTGATACGGGCACTCGCAGGTTGCATGGATCAAGATTGGCACTTAACCGTCGCAGGCGAATTCTGGGAAGACCGTGATTTCGTCGAGAAGCAGATTGTGGAGTTCCAGATTAAGGAACGCGTGGACATTGACCTTTCCCCCAAGAAGGTAGCCATTGCGTTTAGGAGATTTCCCATTAGATTGGCCCAAGGGAGGTCTGAAGATGAAG
>MDTA01141058.1_pt1 | contig 11489 bp, 10 predicted proteins | sample 811151 | NCBI WGS metagenome assembly MDTA01 (sample SAMN05326648, study PRJNA326480) | marine metagenome | isolation source: seawater | place: Indian Ocean: South | collected 2010 | reverse complement strand
CTAGATGCCTTTACCCCAAAAAGATTATTCGCAGTAGATGTCTCGGAGAAATCTTTAGGCATCTTAAAAGCAAGGCATAAGAACCAACAAGTGATCACAAAAAGTATCTCGTCATTAGAGCCCGAGTCCAATTGCGATTTATGTTTTTGCAACGGCGTGTTTCATCATATCCTGCCGAAAGATCGAGAATATGCTGCTAAAACTATTTACGATTCACTACAAAATGAAGGGTATTTTTACTTCTGGGGAAATAATCCATGGAATCCTGCAACATTTGGGCAATGAGCAGAATTCCCTCCGACCGGAAAGCAGTGAAAATTTTCCCCCATCAGGCCATCAAGTTGCTTCAAAAGGTGGGCTTCGAGATTAAGCTAATCCATTACATGTTTATTTTTCCGCGATTCCTCAAGATTCTCAGACCGATTGAAAGATTTGCCCTCAGACTTCCATTCGGATGTCAATATCTCGTTCTAGCCTGTAAGAATTGATGACAGAACTGGATAAACTTTCCATCGTTGTTCCCGCTCACAACGAGGCTGAAAATCTGACAGACTTTATCACAGGAATTGACCTAAGCCTTCAGGAAAATAAAATCAAACTGGAAATTATTGTCGTTAATGACAATAGCTCAGATAATACAAATCAAATCATCCAAAATCTACGCCAGCGTTTCAAATATTTGAGAGTTATTGAAAACAAGGGTGAATGTGGTTTTGGTCGAGCGGTACGTCTCGGTTTGGAGAATTTTACCGGAGATGCAGTAGCCATCATGATGGCAGATCGTTCCGATTCTCCTAAGGATTTAGTTTCCTACTGGAAATGTATTCAAGAAGGTTATGACTGCGTATTTGGAAGTCGGTTTATTCGAGGAGGAAGGGTTTATAACTATCCGCTTCTAAAACTAATGGCCAACCGAGTGGTTAATACAATAATTCGATTTGCTTTTAATGTACATTGTAATGACATCACCAACGCATTCAAAATGTATCGTCGGGAAGTAATTGAGGGATGCAGGCCTTTCATCTCTCCCCACTTTAATCTTACTGTAGAGATCCCTCTAAAAGCAATTATTCGTGGATACTCTTGGAGTGTTGTACCTATATCCTGGAAAAACAGAACAAAAGGTATCGCGAAATTAAAGTTAAGAGAAATGGGATCACGCTATTTTTTCATAATAGCATATTTGTGGCTTGAAAAATATTTTAGTCGAGGCGACTACCGGAGAAAATGAGTTCTGAAAATCGTATAACTCAAATTTATGAAAGACGTTTTTCTGGGTATGAAAATTACAGGAATCGTGTATGGGAAATCCTGATCGATAAGTATTTTTCTAAATGGATAAGAAGTACTGACCATATACTCGACCTTGGATGTGGTTATGGAGAGTTTATAAATAATGTAAGTTGTAAAGTAACGCATGCGATGGATATTAATCCAAAAACCAAGTCACTACTGAATAAAGAAATTATTTTCCATGAGCAGGACTGTTCAAAACCATGGAAGATAGAATCGAACTCTCTCGACTTGGTATTTACAAGTAATTTCTTTGAACATTTACCTAATAAAGAGTCCCTCGATCGAACAATTGGCGAAATAAAGAAGGCCTTGAAACCTGGAGGAAGGCTTGTAGCAATGGGTCCAAACATAAGTGTCCTTAAGGGTAAATACTGGGATTTTTGGGATCATCATGTTGCCCTCTCCGACCAGTCTCTGTGTGAGTTGCTTCAAATCCATAATTTCACCATTGAGCTATCCAAATCAAAATTTTTGCCCTACAATATGGTGAGGGTAAAAGAGCGTCCATTGGTTTTGGTTTCCTTATTCTTAAGATTTCCTTTTCTATGGAAATTTTTAGGCAAACAATTTTTAATACTTGCAAAAAAGTAATAAAATCTAAAATTAGTTAATTTGTATTGATAAAAATGGTAATTTATAAATTTTTCATCAATTTTATCTTAAAGAGTAAATAAAGAAAAAAATGTTACATTTTTGTTAAATCGCACCATTTGACTGATTTTTTATCAAAAATAAAAAATTTATTGTTAATAATGTATGGTCGATAAAAGAAATTACTTCATACTTTTTTGTAAAACAGTCCTACACTATCGGTATTGCTCAATAAGGAAAATCTCGTGAAAAGACTTGTTTGGAAGAAGTTATATATTGAGCCTCTTTGAACTTTGACTTAATATGATGGAAAATCGATTTTATAATAAAATAAGAGTGTTAATTTAATTATGTACAATTATTTTCATAATAGACTTCTTCATAGCCCGAAATTACATTGCTTAGAATACTGATTATTTACTGTGATTATGGAAGACTTGGTAATCGTCTTCATACTCACGCCAATGCACTAGCATGGTGTATTGAAAACAACTACAATTTAATCAATCTTAGTTTTTCCGACTATGCTGAATTGTTTGATAATTCACCAACGCATAAATCCGGTAATCTTCAACAAACCAAAAGTTTCCTTTTCAAAACTCTCTCTCGTAGTTTATTCAGAAACTTTCTAAAAAGACTAATTTTGAGTGATAAGTGGTTGAAAAGACTAAGATGGACTATAAATCAAATAAGACCCACTGATGATGAGTTATTACGAGAAACTGACTTAAATCATCAAATAAATCGAAAGAGGATAAATCTTATTAAACACTGGGATATAAGTTGCAGTAACTCTATAAAAATTCACCAGCACAAACTTCGGAATCATCTAAGGCCAAATAAGAGATTTATAGCTTCTGCGGAAAAGATTATCGATGAACTCAAATCTAAATATGAATGCGTTGTTGGTATTCATGCAAGACGAGGAGATTACGCAACATATTTGAATGGCATCCACTATCATTCCTGGGAATACTATTTACATTGGGCAAATCAAACTAAAAATGTATTAGAAAAATCAGGAAAGAAGAATGTTGGGATTGCCATATGTTCTGATGATCAAGCACCTTCTTTGGTTACTAACAAAGAAGATATCTACTTTAGCTCAAGTAATGGTTTTATGGTAGATATTCATTTACTTTCACTATGTGATTATAATGTTGGCCCACCCAGCTCATTCGGAACATGGGTATCGTGGTTTGGTAAAGTACCAAGAATTGTTGTGTACAATAATACAGTAATAACTTCATTAGATCAGTTTTTGGTTTATGACTCGTGTTAAATTTACCTGATCTTTAATTTTCAGTAATTGAATGCTAAAAAAACTAAGATATTTAAAGTATTATTCTAAAGTTTTACTAAATAATTGGACAGTTACAAAGGATTCATATGCACAACATGAAGAAGACAAATTGATAGAACTATTGCTTCAAAGTGGTGTTAATTCATTTATTGATATTGGTGCTAATGACGGAGTCCTTTTCTCCAACACATTTAAATTTGCAAAATCTGGTGCAAGAGGTTTGTGTGTAGAACCTTCACGAAAATCCTTACCGAAATTATATCTTAATCATCTCTTTCACTTTAAGGTCAGGTGTATTCATGGAGCGGTTTCTTCTAGCAGTGGCCATATTTTCATTAAGGAAGATGGGTATGAATCCACTCTTTCTAAAGTCCAATCGTCACCTTCTGTGGATGCAACTAAAGTCAGAGCCTTCACCCTCAATGATTTGTTCATCGCACACCCTAGATTCAAAAAAGTCGACCTGCTCTCAATCGATGTAGAGGGTCATGAGAAAAGTGTTCTTCTTGGCACTAAGGAACCCATTCAGGCCAAGATAATTATTATCGAAACCGATAAGTTGGGTATCGAAACATTGAATAGTCTGCCCGCACTCAAGGCACATCGTCCTTCGTACACGAACGGCATAAACATGATTTTGACTTTAGAAGGATTTGATCTTCCTAAAAAAGTTAAAATCCCAAAAGGCTTTTCTCCGTGCTAAACATTTGCAAATGGATCTTGAAACGGTTGGCTGGTCTCTTGGGTTATGAATTGAGACTTCAAAAAACCTTCGATCTAGCCGATGATCCAGTCGCAATCATTCGCTTACTATCAGATTGTGATGAAATTTCTGTCATTGTAGACGGAGGAGCGTCGATCGGCGATACATCTGAAAGGTTTGCTTGTATGTTTCCAAAAGCCAAAGTGTATGCATTTGAACCCTTCCCGAAGTTTTTAAAAGTACTACGAGAAAAAGCACTTACAAATAGTCGCATTAGGGTATTCCCCTTTGCTTTAGGCAAAATAGAAGGTGAGAGAATTCTTCGTGTAAACGAGTCAGATGGCACTAATTCACTTTTTGCCGCATCCCAGACCGGTAAGGAACTTTATCCTGAACTATTGGAACAAAAAGGTGAGATAAAGGTTTCTATTACAAACTTAGACGAATGGGCTGAAGATCAGAAGATAGATCAGATTGACATTTTGAAGCTTGATTTACAGGGGGGAGAGCTTGCAGCTCTACAAGGAGTATCCAAGAATCTTAAAGAACGAAGAATCAAATTTCTGATAGTAGAAATCTCCTTTCTTCATCAATACGAAAACCAACCTATCGCCTCTGATATTTTGAAGTTCTTGGAATGCCAAGGTTACGATTTATTCAACCTTTACCAATGCTTGTATCACAATGGTCAAATCATTCAAGCCGATGCTATTTTCGTTGAGAGAACGACCCTGGCGAAGCTCAGGTTTTCACATCGCGCCGTTTTCCATCACCGTTCAAGAGTACCTCTATAAAATAGGTGCTTGCCTTTGGTTGTTTTGAATCTCTCGAAAATCGAATGCTCAACCACAAAACCTTTGGTTACGGCTATTATCCCCTCCTTCAACTCGGAATCTACTTTGGAGTCAGTAATAAAATCTATTAACAAACAATCAAAGAAAGCTTTTGAGGTTTTAGTCGTGGATGACTGCTCTACTGACAGTAGTTGTCAAATAGCTGTTAAAACAGGTTGCAGGTTGCTAACTCTTGAACGAAACTCAGGCCGTGGGAAAGTTCGAAATATAGGTATTACTGAAAGTAAAAGTCCCTTTTTGCTTTTCTGCGATTCCTCTAACTTGATTGATCCCTGTTTCTCCGAAAAGGCTCTTCGCCATTTTGATGACCCAAGGGTAGCTGCCGTATTCGGCAGAATTAAGAATTCTCCTAGCCTCAAAGGCTCTATTTGCCGATGGAGAGGTCGCCACCTTTTCAAAGAGAAGGACCAATACAAGAATGAACCTCACGAAGTTTCTTCGTTAATTACCTATGCAATCATGCTTAATCGCGAGGCAGTCAATGCAGTTGGGAATTTCAATCCCGATTTGCGTCAATGCGAAGATCAGGAACTAGGTGATCGACTGATCAAACATGGATATAAAATCATAGCTGATAATTCTCTATGTGCTTATTCAATCAGAAAGGAAACCATATCCAGCCTCTTTTTACGTTATGATCGTTGGTGCTCGAACCATAAACAAAATCATTACGCAATTCATCAATTTTGGACCAACTTAAAGTGCTCGATCTTAATTTTTGCTAGGCAAGATATCCGATGTGGCGATTTTTTGTGCACGGGGCTTTCTCTTATCATGCCATTTTGGCTTCTATGGCTAAAGGCTTTCCGCAAAAGTAAATTCGACTAAGCTAGATATTTTGAGTGTTGCAGTCGTAGTGCCAATGCACAGGAGAATCGAATCCTTAAGCCCCAATGAGACTTGCTTGATCAATCAAGTGGTGAAAATTTTCAATTCCAGATCCCTCTTTTTTGCTTCACCAAAATCACTCTACAATGACTTAAGGGAGCACCATCCCTTTCAGACAATCTGCTTTGGTGACGAGTTTTTCGAAAACAAGCTTAGTTACAGTAAGCTACTCTGTACCATGGACTTTTATAATTCCTTCAATGATTTTGACTATATTCAAATTATCCAAACGGACTGCTGGGTCTTTGAAGACCGTTTGGATCATTTTGTTTCCCTTGGGTTTGACTATGTTGGAGCACCGTGGATGAAGAACGGTTTCGAGGGCAAACCATTTCCTGAGATCTGGAAAGTTGGAAACGGTGGTTTTTCCCTACGTAAAACCGAAACTTTCGTATCAACCATTGAGGCTATCCAAAAGGGGAAGAAGGGCTGCATTTCAGTATTCAAAGACCTTGGGAGAGGAATCCATAGAATACTTAAAAACTGTGGATTCCGAAATAACTTGAGGCACTACATTAAAACCCCCCCTGGGGAAGACATATTTTGGTCAATATATGTTCCTGCAGTTTTCAGCGAAAAAGAATTCAGGATCGCCGATCACCAAACCGCTTCCAGTTACTCCTTTGAAGTTCTTCCCCAATTTCTTTTCCGGCAAATCACATGTGGAAAGTTACCAATGGGTTGCCACGCATGGGAATCAAACGACCCATCTTTTTGGAACAAGTACATAAGTCGTTCGAATTGAAAACCCTTGTGGAAATATTAAAATCTCCAATACCTTGGGTTTTTTTGATGTTCTTACTTTCAGCGAAGGGGCATCTCGAAATCATCGATACGGATTATTCCGTCCGCACGGCACTCGCCATTCTTGAAAGCGGTTCCCTGTTGATAGAACCAGTTAATAGTGATGTTTTGGAATTTGCCCCAGTGATTGAAGGTACTGATAAAATTTACTCACAGTACGGTTTGGGTCTTCCCTTCATCTTCCTTCCCCTTATCGCATTAGGTAAAGTTCTTTCCACATTGGGTGGCTTCGAACCGCGAATCGCAATCGACTTCCTCCTCTCTTTCTACAACATACCTTTCGCCATCTTGGGGCTATGTTTCTATAGATCCATCACCCTTCGACTGGGTGCCTCTGAAGCGAGAGCAAACTTTTCTATTCTATTACTTGGGATTACCACTGCTTATTGGAAATACTCGGTCACGGATTTTTCTGAAATAACTCAGGCTTGCTTTCTTCTTGGTGCATTGCATTCGGTTCTTGGTGATTCTCCCTTCAAATGGCATAAGGTATCCTTTTGGTGTGCCTTACTCATTGCTATCAAAGTTGCTTATGTTATCTTATTACCTGTTTTTGTTGCCTATGCATTGTATGAAAATGGTGGAGTTCCCTTAAAAAAAAGGTTTCGTCCGATCCTTCATTTCAGTTGCTTCGTTCTTCCCATGGGGTTATTGATCGCCCTTGCCAACCAATTAAGATTTGGTAGTTTCTTTGAAACTGGATACGGATCACAAGCTGCTTCGTTTTCATGGGAATATTTCCGCCGAGATTGGCTTGACTATCTTTTCTCAACCCAACGAGGTATTTTCCCGTTTAACCCAATTCTGATCGCCGCTATCCCGGGTTGGTTTCTCTTTCCAAAAAAGCACAGGAGATTTCTCTTTCTCTGCCTTTCTATCTCGGCTACATGGTATCTCCTCGTCTCCTTATGGATAAGTTGGCAGGGGGGCTGGTGTTGGGGTAATCGCTTACTTGTCCCCATTTTACCTATACTAATGCTTCCAGTGTGCTTTATGGAATTTAAAAAACTTCGTTACAAAGCGATTGTATCCGTAATTATATTTGTTTCCTTCTTCTTTCAGATAGTGTCCGTATCCATTAAGGTAGATGAGTACTCTTTGCTCAGCAACCAGTTTAGCAAAAAAACAAATGGCAATATGCCAACTCAGTTATTTTCGACTTCATCGATTTTTTTAGCGAAACCGTTTCATCCATACTCTAAATATCCAGCTTCGGTTTTTGATTCGAAAATCAAAGGAGATTTCGACCTGTCCGAATATGAATCTTTTCACGGTTATAACTTTTGGCAGGTTCATATGTTAAAATTCATTGGCAAGGAAGCAGGAATTAATTTCATGGGATGTGCAGTCGTTTTTGTTCTTGTTACTGTTGCAGGTCTTCTTTTCGCCTGCTTTTTCATATTTTCCTCAACTAAGACATGGACTTTAAAAGATGTTGCTAAGCATTGGGACGACACCCTCGACTACGACGAAATAAATGCTAAAACTGATTCGTATTTCAGGCGCTTTACCGACTCCGATCAATTATTCGATCTAAGAGAAAATTCGGTTGTCTTAGACATTGATTGTAGAACTGGAAACGGAAGTGCTTTTTTCTCTAAAAAATATCCAAGTTGTTATTTCAAGGCATTAGCAGTGTCTCCACTTTTTCAGAGTTTGGCTTCAAAAACTTTCGAGATTGAGAATGTAAGGGGAGAAACCGGCCTTTTTGATCAATTGCCAATTGCTTTGGAATCAGACACCTTCGACGCAATCCTATGTTACGAAACCATTGAGCATATGCCATGGCCTGATAAATTTGTCGGCGAATTATCTCGACTCACAAAACCGGGAGGAATCTTAGTTCTGACTACGCCAAATCTTTTTTGGGAACCGATTCACCTGATCGCTCCTTTACTTGGTCTTCACCATAGCGAAGGTCCGCACAAGATGCTCTCACGTAATAAACTTCGCCGACTGTTCGCCAAGCACAGCTTTGTTGTAGAGGTGGAAAGAACATTTGTGCTGATTCCAGCTGGTCCGAAATTTTTACTCAATGTAGGTCGGGCGATTGAAAAATTACTACCCGATTGGACTCTTACTATACTCGCCTTAAGACAAACATTTGTTTGTCGCAAAAGTGAAAAAAATGTTTAAAAAAAACTACAAAAAAATTGTTGAAAGTGGACATTCTTGCGTATGTGGAGCTTGTGTTGCTCTAGATCAAAGCGGAAAAACCACAATGATTGATACCCCTTATGGACCAATACCAAATTTTGAAAAAAATACTAAAGTTTTGAATGAAAAATTGGTATGTAGTTGTGTTAGTGTCAATTACCCTGACTTGTATGAATACCATTTTGGGAAACATCCAGACAATTGGCTAATCGGTGAAATCAAATCAGCCAGAACAGGATTCTCAAACGAGCCTAAAATTAGAATGAACTCTGCTTCCGGAGGTGTAATTACTCAAACTTTAATTTATTTGATAGAAAACAACTTGGTTGATGCCGTCATTGTCGCTAAGCAAGGTTTTCCTAGTCCCGAAAGAGCGAGTCCCATCATAACTGATAATAGAAATGAGATTATCAGGTGTGCTCAATCTATTTACACACCAGTTCCAATGTTGCAGATCTTAAAAAAAATAAATCCAAAGAAGAAATATGCAATCACTTGTTTACCAGAACAATCAGCCTCATTGAGAGCTCTTCAAAGAGAAAAGTTTTTTCCTGCATTACAGATAAAATATGTTTTAGGTCCATATACTGGCACAGCCCTGTATCCAGAAGCAATTAGATGTTATCTTCGTTCCAAAAACATCACTGAAACCGATAGAGTAGAAAGATTAAAATGGCGGGAAGGCGATTGGCCAGGATATTTAGAGATTAAGACTAAAAGTGGGAAAACTGTCAGAACACCAAAAGTTTATTATAACTACCTGATACCATTCTTCATCACACAGACAAGCCTTCAAAGTATGGATTTTACTAATGAATTTGCGGATCTAGCTGTTGGAGATGCATGGTCGCCTGAATTTGAATCTAAAAAAGAAGGATATTCAGTTGTTGTAACGAGAACATCTAAGATGGAAACAATTATCAAGGACATGATCAGCAAAGATATTTTAAATTTACAAACTATCGAGCCAATGAAGGCACTAGACATGCATGGACACATGTTGGATTTTAAAAAAAGAGGTGGATACATTAGAAATAAATGGCGAAAATTAATAGGGATCTATTCACCTGACTTCGGATACAAGCCGGCTAAAATTACAGTTTCAAGAGTAATTATAGAAATTTTTATTTCCTCAATTTTTTTTGTAGGAAGAACAAAATCTGCAAGATGCCTAATTTCAAAATTACCAGAATCTTACATTGGTCCAACTTTTAACTATCTTAGGTTATTTTGGAAAATGCTGAGTAGACCCACCAAGAGAAAAGGTTTGCGAGAGTATGAAGTTATTATCAAAAAATAAGTTTTTATCCTACTATTAAGATTTACCATTACTTAAAAATATTCTGTTTGCTCGAATTAAAAGCTAATTTATTATCAAACAAGTACATGATTGAATTATTGGTCTGTAATATTTTGATTTTTCAATCCTAACTTGAATAAATCGCTTACAAAAAAGACTGTTAATTACCAACTCAACTCTATAAGAAAAACATGCCTAATACAACAAAGAGCTTGATTATTCCTTGTTTCAACGAGGCTCTTGGCATTGAAAAAACATTAGATGAAATCCTTGTTGCACTCCAAGAGTTCGACGACTTGGAAATAATAGCAGTGGATGATGGAAGTAGCGATAAAACTTATTCATTAATAGATAAATTTGCATCTCTAAATCCTAATATAAGGATTATTAGAAACACTTCGAATTGCGGATATGGTGCATCCTTAAAGAAAGGAATTTTGGAAGCCAAAGGCGAAAAAATAATCATCACCGACTCTGACGGCACATACCCAGCTTCTGCGATTCCACGCTTACTGTCTGTATCCAAAGAATACGACATGGTGGTTGGAGCAAGAACTGGCCGAAATGTAAATATCCCTTTGGCCCGCAAACCTGTAAAGTGGTTTTTATTGCAGTATGCACGTTGGATGGCAAAGGCCGACATAAAGGATTTAAACTCTGGTCTTAGAGTGTTCAAAAAAGAAGATGCACTGAGGTTTTTCCCACTTTTACCGGAAGGTTTCAGTTTCACTTCAACCATAACTCTTGCCATGCACGCCAATGATATGTCGGTAAAGTACCTTCCCATTGATTATCGAAAGAGGATCGGAAAAAGTTCAATCCGACCGATTCACGACACTCTTGCATTTTTCTCTCTTGTTCTTCGTACTACAATGTATTTTAAGCCCTTACAGGTATTCGGGGGTTTATCGGTATTTCTCATTTCGATGGCCATTATCACTGGCATTCTAGGAAAAGTCTACTTGGGGAGAGTGCCTGATGTTGCGAGCGTTTCCATGTTTTCAACCGGAGTAATTTTTTTAGGTTTAGGACTAATTGGAGACTTAATTAACATATCAAGAAAAACAATAGAAAGGAGTAAATAAAGGTTTTCAAACATTGAAAAAGTTTCCCTATTTGGGCACGGTTTTTCGTATTCTCGCAACGATTGTAATCATAGCTATCTTGCTCAATACTCTAGATTTAGAAGAGATACCTTCGACATTAAGGAGTTCTGATTTGAATTTTGTCACGGCAGCAACCCTTTTAGCAATATTGTACATACCTTTGGCTTCAATTCGGCTTAAACTATTTCTGTTTGTTAATGAACTGAACATTTCTTTTAAAGATTGCCTTGGGGCAACAATGTGTGGACTTGCACTTAATTTATTTCTTCCCACACGGGGAGGCGACTTTGCTAAATTAGCCTATCTTCGTAAGAAGGACCAACCCTCATGGGCAATGCTGGTAAGCACGACAGTGCTTGAGAGAGGATGCGATATCCTCTCACTTGGAATCATTGGATTTTCCAGCACTTGGACGCTCCCAGCTTTAAACCAAGGCTTGCTTTATGTGGTGCAAAATGAGACGGACCGGCAATCCAACATGGGTCCG
>MDTA01137662.1_pt1 | contig 11491 bp, 5 predicted proteins | sample 811151 | NCBI WGS metagenome assembly MDTA01 (sample SAMN05326648, study PRJNA326480) | marine metagenome | isolation source: seawater | place: Indian Ocean: South | collected 2010 | reverse complement strand
ATCCCCCTGCTGACTGGCGACAACAAGAATGTGTTCCAGAGGCAGACCCCAGCGAAGCGAAAGAAAGCGAATGGCCTCACTGCGTGAGGCCCGCATGGGAAGCACATCAAGGAACCAGTGACACCGCAGCTGGGGTCTTGCAGGCTGGCCGCTCTGACGCAGTCGCTGGCGGATCAGCGGCAGCACCGACGGGCCGGGTTGCTGCAGCAGATAGCTGACCTTGAACTCACCCTGATGCTCAGCTTTCTGCAGCTTGATGTGATCCCCGAGGTCGGAGAGGGTCTGCTCCACAGCCTGGCGCTGCCAGTCAACGCCGATCTGAGCCTGCCAGAAGCGATCGCACTGCTCCTCCTGGCCGTAGTGGATCTGAGTTCCGGCCTGACTGATCCAGACCTGGGGATCAGGAAGATGCAGCTCCGCAAAACGCTGTCGTGCCGCACCCAGAGAACGTCCGGTGACGATGCCGAAACCTGTCTGCGCAGCCCGCCCAGAGGATGCGATCAACTGTTGACGAAGACTTTGCAGATCCTTGAGATCCGGTTGCTCAAGACTGCTGTCCAGATCAAGCAGCAGCAAACGGGAACCGAAAGGACTCAGCCCCGATGGGCTTGCGAGCAGCTGCGACGAAACCGTCACCGTGCTTGAGCGCTTGAGGCGTTCTTGCATCAGCGCCAGGTAACTGCACACATGGGCATCCCAGCTGTAGTGACGGCTGACAGCTTCCACGCCGTTATCACTCCAACGTCGCCAACGATCGCGATCAGATCCGGCACGCTCCAATCCGTCCTGAAGCGATTCCCGATCCGTCACGTCCACGAGAAGCCCGTTGTTGCAACGGCTGAGAATCTCACGAGGTCCACCGTCATCGGTCGCCACCATGGGCAATCCTGATGAGGCAGCCTCCAGCAGCGTGAGGCCGAAGGGCTCTGTCAGTGCCGGATTGACGAACAGACCCCCCTTGGCAGCAGCCCAGCGATAGATGGCGGGAACCTGATCGCGCCGATGGTGCTTGGGATAAGCAACAGACCCGTAGAGGTCATAACGATCGACCAGATCAAAGATCTGCTGAAACACGTCCCGCTGCTGACGGTCCATCTGGCGGGAATCATCACGATTGCCCAGCACGAGCACCAGATTGTGACGCTGCCGCAGCACCGATGAGCGACCGAAGGCTTCGACAAGAGCGGGGATGTTTTTGCGCCGATCGGCACGGCAGATGGCCAGCAAGGGCGGACGCTCAGGCTCTCTCAGAAAAGAACTGAGCAGCGCTGACACCTCAGTGAGCTCATCAACATGGCTGTGGGGATGAAAACGCCTGCTGTCGACACCGGGTGGCACCACCTCGGCATGGTCAGGGTTGAAGCATCCATAACGGGCGTATTGCTCATCGCGCTCCTGACGTGTGCTGGTGATCACCAGATCGGCATGGGCTAGAGCGAGTTCCTCAGCATCGATGCGGCGGCTGATCGAATAATTCTGTTCGATCTGTTCGTGGTCTCCACCTGCCGCAAGCAGACGGCGCAATTTTTCACGCCCCAGCGAATGGCCTGTGTAAGCAAGGGGAATTCCCAGACGTCGACTGACCAATGCCCCCACATACCCGGCATCGGCGTAATGGGCATGAATCCAGTCGGGCCGGCTGTCCTCATCACGGAGATGACGAACCAGCTCATCGGCCAGCTCATCCAGATACGGCCAGAGCTGTTCCTTGCGCAGATAGCGACGTGGTCCGAAGCCGAACCGTCGAATCGATGCACCGGGAGCGATTGCTTCGTGCGATCTCGAATAGTCGAGAGACACGCGACGATCCTGAATCAGACGCGTGACCACGTCGACGTGATCCACCTCTGCGCGACTGGCAAGGCTGCGGGCCAGTTCAAGCACGTAGAGGGTCTGCCCTCCGGTGTCTGCATCACGGCCTAGTTCCAGATCTTGCGAACGAAACAAGCCATGGAGGTGAAGATGCAGCAGCTTCAGTCCCACTCGACCTCCAACACGTTCAGGAACAGGTCCTGGTGTCCGAACAAGGGTTAGGTGATGTGGAGATTCGAAAAGATGAAAACAATCTGATAACTGAACGACCTGCAATCACAGACATGCCCAGAAACTTTGATCTCATCAGGGTTTAACGCAGACGAGCACTGCGACCTGCGATTTTCTTGATGAAGAAATACAGACAAAAAAGGGTTGTTTATAACAGGATCTTGGCGTAAAGAATTTTCATAATTGTCCGGTGACATCCACTAAGGGCACACGGTGATTGCCCCAACCGCCATCACTGAAACTGAGCGAGTTGCTGATTCCCAATTGATCATTGATCCAGGCAAGGATCAATGGACCCAGAACCGGTGGTTCTTCAGCATCCACCGGAGCCCAGAGATTGAAGTGATCACCACCTGAAGCCAGAACGATGCGGTGACCATTGGCCAGGGGCTGACCTTCCCGCAACGGCACGACCGCCTCAGGGTCAGAGGGGACCACCCAATCACGGGTCCCGCTCACCAGAAGGACCTTGGCATGCATCGAAGGACCACTGGCTTGATCAAACAGCAGACGCAAAGGCGGGCTGACCACAACCGCGGTCCGAACTCTCTGGTCGGCCAGAGACCCCTGATCGGCACCTTTGAGCCAGCTGCACTGCAGAACCCAGCTCAGGTTGCGCTCTGGATCTCGAAGATCCTGACAGCGGGAACTCAGCTTCCGGCTTGTGGTCTGCAATCCCCCGAGCTGCAGGGCCGCGGTGGCACCCCAGGAATGACCGACAACTGCCACGGAATCGGTTTGAACAAGGGCTCCAGACAGCACACTGCCGTCCTCAACAGCATCAATGACGGCCGAAACGTCCATCGGACGCAAACGCAGTTCTTCCGATGCCGGTGGGGGCTGTCTGCCCCTGAGCAAGGACTCCTGCTGCCTGGAATCACTGCCGGGATGACGGGGCAGCACAACGGAGTAACCATTGGCAGCCAGCAGGTAGGCCCAACCCTCGAAACTGGAGGGCGCATCCCAGAGGCCATGGGAGATCACCACCAGTCGACCATTGGGCATGCCGGTCGGTGAGATCACGGTGACCTGCAATGGCTGTGGACGATGTTGAACCGCAATGGACCGCTGTCTGCGCATCCAGCCGGATGCGGCGGCATCAACAATCGATGTGGAAACAGGCTTGGCAGCGGTGCCCTTCTGCACAAGGGACCTTGCATCGTCCTGATTGGCTCGGAGCCTCTGGGCGTAGGACGCCAGCACTCGAAGATTCATCGAGAGCTCATCCCCGGGGACATGACGCAAAAATCCCAGCAGATGGGGCTCATCATCCCGATAGGCCGCGGCCAGAGCCTCCGACAGCATCTGACCGCTGGTGTCAGCTGGAAGCCCCTTGACCTCAACCAGTTCGGAAGCAACCAGCAGAAGCTGCTCAAACAGTGGATGGCCGACGGACTGGCGAACAATGCTGCCCGTCTCTTCCGGCAGCGGAGCAGTGAGCAGAGCTTCGATCAGCTTCAGCACCGATCCATCCCCTGCCCGGTCCAGCTCCTGCAGATCTGGATTGGAATCGATCAGTTCCCGGGCGTTGGTGGCCTGGCTCAGATCCAGGCTGATGCTCTCATCGAGCACAGGCAAAGTGAACGTGAGTCGTTCAACCGCTGCCCCAGGCTGGGCGACCAGCAGGGAAGCAACCGCAGCGGTCAGCAAGCGAACCCGGAAACTCAGGGAAACCGTCATGCCGCCAGAGGGACCGTCTCAGGGGGATGCTGCTCCAGAACCTTGGCGAGATAGCGACCGGTATGGCTGGTGGGATGTTGAGCCACCTCTTCGGGAGTTCCACAGGCGACCAACTCTCCACCGCGGTCACCACCCTCCGGACCGAGATCAATCAACCAGTCAGAACAGCGGATCACATCGAGATTGTGTTCGATGCAGATAATCGAATTGCCCTTGTCCACCAGACGCTGCATCACATCCATCAGCTTGTGCACGTCGTAGAAGCTCAGGCCGGTGGTGGGCTCATCAATCAGATAAAGCGTCTTGCCGGTGGCCCTGCGGGAGAGTTCAGTCGCCAGCTTCACCCGCTGGGCTTCACCACCGGAGAGGGTGGGTGCGGGCTGACCCAGCTTCACGTAACCGAGACCAACATCCACCAGCGTCCGCAATCGATCAGCCGCCTGGGGAATGGCAGAAAACACGTCGGCTGCTTGCTCAACGGTCATCTCCAACACGTCGGCGATGGTGTGACCCTTGTAGGTGACCTGAAGCGTTTCACGGTTGAATCGAGCGCCTTTGCAGACATCACACTGCACATAGACATCCGGCAGGAAGTTCATCTCAATCACGTTGACCCCCTGGCCGCGACAGGCCTCGCAACGGCCACCCTTGACGTTGAAGCTGAACTGACCCACCTGATATCCACGGGCCTTCGCCTCGACCGTGGCGGCAAACACCTGCCGGATCGGATCAAACGCACCGGTGTAGGTGGCGGGATTGGAGCGGGGGGTCCGGCCGATCGGTGACTGATCGATCACGATCACCTTGTCGATCGACTTGAGACCACGCATTTCCCCAAGCCCATTGGGGAAGGGCACCTTGTGACCCAGACCATGCTCCAGTGCGGGGTGGAGCAGTTCATTCACCAGGGTGCTCTTGCCACTACCGCTCACTCCGGTGATTGAGACCAGACGTCCGAGTGGAAATTCCACGCTGAGGTCTTTGAGGTTGTTGCGATTGCAGTTGAGCAATTTGAGGCTGCGAGTGCCTGCACAGCGACGCTCAGCAGGGGTTGGAATGCTGCACTGTCCACTCAGATAGGCGCCGGTGATCGATTGATCTGCATCGAGAAGATCCTGCAGGGATCCCTCAGCCACGATGTGACCGCCGTGCATGCCGGCCCCTGGACCGATGTCGACCAGGTGATCAGCGGCTCGAATCGTGTCTTCGTCGTGTTCCACGACGACCAGGGTGTTGCCCAGATCACGCAGCCGTTCGAGGGTGGCCAGCAGCCGGTCGTTGTCGCGCTGATGCAGACCGATGCTCGGTTCGTCGAGCACGTAGAGCACTCCTGTGAGACCCGCTCCGATCTGGGTCGCCAGGCGGATGCGCTGAGCTTCGCCACCGGACAGCGTCATGGCCGGGCGATCGAGACTCAAATAATCCAGACCGACATCCAGCAGAAAGCGCAAGCGCATGCGGATCTCTCGCAGCACAAGGTCACCGATCTGCATCTGACGGTCTGTGAGCAGCGGTTTACTGCTGTCAAAGGCACCCACACCCATCAACTGCTCGATCCGTTCCAGGGTCTGACCGACACTCACAGCCGTGAGGTCTGTGATCCGGAAGCAGCCCATGCGCACGGCCAAGGCCTCGGGCCGAAGTCGTTTGCCGGCACAGCTGGAACAGGGAACCAGTTCCAGATACTTCTCAAGCTTCTGACGCTGGGCCTCGCCACTGGCATCACGCAGCTGGCGCTCAAGGATCGGCAGGATGCCTTCAAACGGTCGTTGATACCCACCGTTTCCCTTGCGATAACGGCTGTCGGCCTGAATCAGAATCGGTTCGCGACTGCCGTTGAGAAGCACATCCTGCTGCTCTTCGGAAAGATCCTTCCAGGGGGTTTTGATCTCGAAGCCGAAAGCCTCACCAACGGAAAAGAGCAGTGAAAAGTAATAGGAATTGTCCTTCTCGGCCCAGGGAGCCACTGCGGCATACACGGGCAGTGAAGGATCGGGGATCACCCGCTCAGGAGTGAATTTGCGCAGGTGTCCAATGCCATGACAGGCATCACAGGCTCCATAAGGACTGTTGAAGGAGAACAACCTTGGCGAGAGCTCTTCAATCACCGCCCCATGCTCAGGGCAGGCGAAATTCTCCGAATAAAGGCGCTCCCGCTCAACCCCTTCAGGCAGCTGCTCGTCCTTCTTGGGCACCACCTCCACAATCGCCAGACCATCCCCGCGTTTCAGAGAGGTGCGCAGTGAATCCGTAAGCCGTTCCTGGATTCCCTCGCGGGCGACAAGCCGGTCCACCACCACCTCAATGTTGTGGCTGTGGTTCTTGTCGAGCTCGATGTTGTCCGCCAGTTCGCGCACCTCTCCATCGATGCGCACCCGGGCGAAGCCTTCAGCGGCAAGACCGCTGATCAGCTTGGCGTGAGTGCCCTTCTTGCCACGAACCACGGGGGCAAGCAACTGGTAGCGGGTCCCCTCGGGCAAGGTGAGGATCTGATCGACCATCTCATCAATGGTCTGAGGCCGGATCGGACGATCACATTTCGGACAATGCGGTTCACCCGCTCGGCCGAACAACAGGCGCAGATAATCCTGGATCTCCGTGACCGTTCCCACGGTTGAACGAGGGTTGTGGCTGGTGGATTTCTGATCAATCGAGATCGCCGGTGAGAGACCCTCGATGGCATCGACATCCGGCTTGTCCACCTGACCCAGAAACTGACGGGCGTAGGCGGAAAGGCTCTCCACGTAACGGCGCTGGCCTTCCGCGAAGATTGTGTCGAATGCCAGAGAACTCTTACCGCTGCCGCTGACACCGGTGAACACCACCAGCTTGTTGCGGGGGATGGTGACATCAACGTTCTTGAGATTGTGCTGACGGGCACCACGAACCCTGATCACATCGTCATCGGGAGCCGCACTCAGGTTGACAGGCACTGCCGTCGTTGAGGTCTTGGATTTGGGAGCGGTACGCCCCATACGGCTGGATCTCAAGAGCTGACGATTCTACGGAGATCAGACGATGCTCACGCTGCTTTCTGATCCAGAAGGCTGGCTGCATAAAGCTCAGCTTCATGGCGATCACCGCCAGCCAGTTCAGCCAGCTCACGCTGACGATCCTGAGTGTCCCGCAGTTGGGACACCCGGGAGTGAGTGACACCATTGCAGACCTCTTTGCTGACGCGGAAATGGTGATCAGCCGCCGCGGCCACAAGCGGCTGATGAGTGACGCAGAACACCTGACGGTGACGCGACAACACCCGCAAGAGATCCGCCATCGCGCCGCTGACTCGACCGCTGACTCCCGTGTCGATTTCATCAAACAGCAACGTGCTGGATCCATCCACCTCGGCCAGACAGGTCTTGAGAGCCAGCAGAAAGCGAGACATCTCTCCACCTGAAGCCACCTCGGCGAGGGGAGCCAGTGGCTGACCGGGATTGGCTGAGAACAGGAAACACACCGCATCCGCACCGCTTTCACCTGGCTCTGCGGGTTGAACAGCCACCTCAAAACGCACATTGGCCAGTCCCATGGGCCTGAGATGGGCCATCAACCGCTCCTGCAGCTCCTGCGCCACAGCCAGTCGCCGTGACCGCAGAGAGGCATTGCTGCGATCACGCAGCACACAGGCCGCCTGCTCCTGTTGGCGCAGTCGTTCCAGCAGTGCACCAGCGCCACCGGACTGCTGTCGGTCGCGCAGGTGATCACGTTGCTTGATCAGATCCACCAGATCCTGGCCATGACGACGTTCCAGGCGCTTGAGCTCGGCCAGCCGATCCTGCAGAACAGCAAGACGCTGGGGATCACTGTCGAGACAGGCGCCGTAACCCTCCAGCTCCCGAATCAGATCCTGAACGCCTGTTTCAAGATCCAGACATCGCTCACTCAGCGATTGCAGCGACGGGTCGAGACCCTGCATCTGCTGCAACTCATGACTGCAGGCGTGGAGATGTTCCAGAGCTGAGGGTGCCTGATCCGCACCCTCTTGAAGACGGCCGATCAACAGCCCCAGACCCTCGTGAAGGCGCACACCATGAACCAAACGATCCTGCTCCCGTTCGAGCTGATCAATCTCATCAGGATCATCCAGCTCGGCTCGCTCAAGCTCTGACAGCAAAGCGTCCATCTCCTCACGCTGTTGATCCAGACGCTGCCGATCGGTTTCAGCCTGCTCCAACGCGGTACGACAGCGAAGCCATTCACTCCAGTGGCGACGGACCTGACTGAGCTCAGCATCAAGGGCGGCTCCACCGAGTCGGTCCAGCCAACGTTTCTGCTGACCAGGCCGCGCCAGCTGCTGGGTCTGACCCTGAACGGTGAGATCGATCAACAGGGGACGCAGAACCAGCAACTGCTGACGATTGACCATCACGCCATTGAGCCTCGATCGACTGCTGAAACGTTCCTCCTGACGCCGCCATTCGCGACTCACCACCAACTCCTCCTCGCCGTCGGTGATCTCCTGCTCCCGCAACCAGCGGCTGGCTGCTTCACCGGGGCGAAAAGTGGCCTCAATGACGGCACGGTCACAGCCGGCCCGCAACAGGCGCGCACCGGCACCCGTCTGCAGACCGCCAAGCACGGCATCAAGAGCATCAAGAAGAATCGACTTTCCTGCGCCTGTCTCGCCGGTCAGCACGGAAAAACCCTGATCAAATGCCAGATCAAGGCTGTCGATCAATGCGATGTTCTCGAGTCGCAGGCCGGTCAGCACGGCAGACCCCGGTGTTGGTGCTGACCGTAGCGGCGGCTCAGGTCGTTTAGAAGGGGTGGACATGGCATTGCGGCCAGTGGCCCCTCAAGAACTCGGAGATTTCATCGAAGCAGCCGGTCTACTGACCTACGACCCGGCAGCCATCACCCGTATCTATGCGGGTCATCCCCAGCGACTCCTGCGCCGGCTGTGGCAAACACTGGTGCCGATTGGAATGCTGCTGATCGGGATCGGATTTGATTGGATCTTCCAGCTGCTCAAAGATCCGCAGCGGGCTCGAAGCAGAGCACGGGAATGTGCGGAACTGCTCGTGGAACTGGGACCAGCCTTCATCAAGGCCGGACAGGCTCTGTCCACGCGACCGGACATCGTGCCTCCGGTTCTGTTGGAGGAACTGGCTCAGCTGCAGGACCAACTTCCTGGATTCGACAGCGATCTGGCCATGGCCTGCATCGAAGAGGACCTCGGCGCTCCAGTCGGCAGCATCTATGCGGAACTGGAACGCGAACCGATCTCCGCTGCCTCCCTCGGCCAGGTGCATCGAGGAACGTTGCACGATGGTCAACGCGTTGCCGTGAAAGTTCAGCGGCCTGGTCTGCGAGAACAGATCACGCTCGATCTCTACATCGTGCGCAATATCGCGGCCTGGCTCAACAGCAATATCGGTCTGATTCGCAGCGATCTCGTTGCCCTGATTGATGAACTGGGCAGCCGGGTGTTCGAGGAAATGGACTACCTGAATGAAGCCTCGAATGCCGAGAAATTCAGCGAGCTCCATCAACAGAACCCCCGCATCGCCGTTCCGCACATCTACAGAGAAGCCACCAGTCGAAGGGTGCTGACGATGGAGTGGATCGACGGCGTCAAGCTCACCAACCTCGAAGCGGTGAGAGAGCTGGGCATCGATCCCGACGACATGGTGTCTGTCGGTGTGAACTGCAGCCTGCAACAGCTTCTGGAACACGGCTTCTTCCATGCCGATCCCCACCCGGGAAATCTGCTGGCTCTCGCTGATGGTCGGCTCTGTTACCTCGATTTCGGAATGATGAGTGAGGTGTCGCGGGAATCGCGCACCGGCTTAATCCAGGCGGTGGTGCACCTGGTGAACCGCAACTTCGGAAAACTGTCGAAGGATTTCGTCAGCCTCGGATTCCTCGCTGAGGACGTCAATCTTGAGCCGATCGTTCCGGCCTTTGAAACCGTGTTCAGTCAGGCGCTGGAAGCAGGGGTCAGCCGCATGGACTTCAAGGCGGTCACCGACGACCTGTCCGGCGTGATGTACAAATTTCCTTTCCGCGTTCCTCCTTACTACGCACTGATCATCCGCTCACTGGTGACACTGGAGGGGATTGCTCTCAGCGTCGACCCCGAGTTCAAGATCCTGGGAGCGGCCTATCCCTACTTCGCCCGTCGACTGATGGAGGACCCGGATCCACAGCTGCGGCAGAGCCTTAAGGAGATGTTGTTTGACGGCGATATCTTCCGCTGGACGCGACTGGAAAATCTCGTCGAGAGCGCAGCAAGCCAACAGCAGCTGGATCTGGAAGCTCTGCTTGATCAGGTGCTGGATTTCCTGGTGTCCGCCAATGGAGGCATGCTGCGCACTCAGCTGGTGGAAACCGCAGCCGATCGCATTGATTCCCTTGGCTGGATGACTCTGCAACGCATCGGACGACGTCTGCCCCGCCCCTTGCAGCCCTCCAGGTTGATGACGTCTGGGTCGGAACTGGATCAGGATTTCTATATGGATCTTGAACCGGTCCGGCAGCTGATCCATGTGCTCCAGCAATTACCTGGATTCACTCCGGATCTGCTGTTCAGCCGCTTGCCCAGGTTGATGCGTGAACCTGATGCCCGACGCATGGGCGTCGAGCTCGCACAGGGTCTTGCCGAACGAGGAGTTGTCCGGCTCGTGAAGGCAGCAGCAGGAGTCTCCCCCTAGATTCCGATCGCTTCGATCTGCCCATGTCCGCACGATCACGCCTTCGCAGGCACGCTTTAGCAACAGGCTCAGCGATGGCTCTGAGCCTCCTGAGCTGCTTCCAGCCAGTCCATGCCGCCAAGGATGTTGCTCTCGTCAGTGGAGCCTTCGTCCGATCGATCAGCGTTGCAGACCTCGCTTACCTGGCGGAAACAGGCAAAGCCAGAGGCTTGCTGGTGGATCTCCTGAAACTGAGCCGTCAGGATCCGGAAGATGTGGCAAAGCTTCTCAACCAGGAACTGAATCTCCCTCTGGTGCTGACCAGCAGGCTGATGTCGACAAGGATTGGAGATGTGATTCTGACCAGGGTGGCCAGGATCATCTATCCCTTGAGAGTGCCCGCCCCCTCAGTGAGCGTTCCGGCGATTCGCGCTGGAGTGATCAACGGACTGCAGATGGGTGAAGGGGGCCTGACAGCGATCAAATTTCTTGAGGCTTACCCCTCAGACGTGATGGAGGTCAATATTCCCGCTCTGATCGCGGTGATCGAAAAAGCCGAATCCATCGCCGGACTGGTGCAGTTCTTCTCGGACTCGCCTCTTGACGGTCTCAAGGACGGCGGCAACTGAGACAGGTTGCAATGCCTGCCACATAGATTCCTGTGGAACATTGCCCTCCGCAGGTGTCACTGCTCAACAGCTTCCGTCGCCGCTTCTCCCCGGCTCCTGTCATGCAGGACTGGCCAGGGCTGATTGAGGCCTACAGAACCTGGCTTCCGGTGAGCGACTCCACTCCGGTGGTGACCCTGAGGGAAGGCGCTACACCACTGATTCCTGTGCCTTCGATTGCAGAACGCATCGGAAAGGGGGTGAAGGTTTACGTGAAATACGACGGGTTGAACCCAACAGGTTCATTCAAGGACCGGGGAATGACCATGGCGATCAGCAAAGCCAAGGAGGCCGGCTGCGAAGCGGTGATCTGTGCAAGCACCGGCAACACCTCAGCCGCGGCAGCCGCCTATGCGCGTCGTGCAGGAATGCGTGCATTCGTGCTGATTCCCGACGGCTATGTCGCTCAGGGAAAGCTGGCCCAGGCACTGGTGTACGGCGCTGAAGTACTCGCCATCCGCGGCAACT
>MDTA01130933.1_pt1 | contig 11491 bp, 10 predicted proteins | sample 811151 | NCBI WGS metagenome assembly MDTA01 (sample SAMN05326648, study PRJNA326480) | marine metagenome | isolation source: seawater | place: Indian Ocean: South | collected 2010 | reverse complement strand
GAGGTGCAGAGACGGCAAAAGTTGTACATCTAGCTAGCAAAGAGAAGGGAGGATGGGGCTTTGCCCGACATTGCCGCTCGTCGTTTGATGCTGTTTTATTACCAAAACGAAAAATTGTTACACCCCTACACGCCACCCTGACCAGAACTGTACGCTTGGAGTACCACCCCCGAGATCATGCGAGTCGCGTCCACGTACCTGTCCGTGCACCGCGACACGCAGGTGGCCTCGCCACTGCTCAGACTGGGGCCGGGCTTCGTGATGCACTTCGCGAAGCACTTCTCCCTCACCGTCTGCGGTGGTGGTCGGGAACGATAGTCAGCCTCGGCTTCGAGGTGGAGGGGGGCGGCGGATTGAGAGCGGCAGGAAATAGGTCGAGGACCAGATCGGGGTCTCACCGTGAAGAATTCCTGGGCGTAAGCGTTGGCGAGTTCCGCCTGCACCTGTTGTTTCACCAACTCCGAGTTTTGGCTGTCCATTTCTGCCGAGAGCGTCCGCGCGACGTCAAGTGGGGCGGCGACGGCGACCGGACCGAACTCAATCGCAGTCCAACATGGTCGGTTGCAATTTCGGGGCGAGCGAGCGGCAAAATCAACTGTTTTTGAAGACTGAATTTCATATGCTGAGGTGTTTTGACGTGGCTGCGACCTTCACACGAGCGGTCGATTGATCCTGGCCCCTGAAAAAGCGGCGCTTGGTGAGCGACTTTGAACAGAGCGCGATGGCGTCATCGGGAACGCTCGCTGGAATCGACCAGACCACCAAGGAGCAAATCGCGGCTGCCGCGAGCAACGTCCACGTGCCGAAGGTCGAGATGTCGTCCAAGCCAATCTCCCCGTGGTATAACGTGAAGCAGGCTGGCGGCCTCACCCCGCTTGAGATGGGATTGAACTTCGGGCTGGTCGGCGCTAGCTGCGTCGCGGCGCAGGGAACCGTGCACTGGACGCGCACGGCGATGGTCCAGCAGCAGTTGGCCGGCATGCGCGGAGAGGTTCCACTCGGGATGATGGCACAGACTTCCGCCATCTTCCGCTCCGAGGGGATGCGGGGCCTGTACCGCGGCTTCTCCGCCGCTGCGTTGCGCGAGGCGACGTACAGCAGCCTGCGTTTTGGCCTGTACGAGCCGCTCAAGGTGATGATGGACACCAGCGACGGCAAAGAGGAACTCGCTGTGTGGAAAAAGGTCACCGCGGGGCTCGTCGCGGGCGCTGGCGCGGCTGCCATCGCGTCTCCCTCCGACCTCATCATGATCCAGATGGCGGCGAGCAAGCAGTTCCCACCGCCGTCCATGTACCAGGTGGCGAGTCAGGTGATCGCCAAGGATGGCATCGCGGGCCTGTACAAGGGAATCGGCACGACTGTGACGCGCGCGGCGGTGCTCGGCGCCACGAAGATGGCCACCTACGACGTCGTCAAGACGGAGCTCAGGAAGAACGGTTGGGCGGAGGGTCCCGGTTTGGTGTTCGCCGCATCCGTCGTGACTGGCCTCGCAATCACCATCACAACCTCGCCGGCTACGAACATGCAGACGATCATCATGAGTGGGAAAGCGGCGGGAGGTGGGAGCGGGATGTTGTCGGCGGCCCAGGACATCTTGCGGCGCCAGGGTCCGGTAGGTTTCTTCCGAGGCTTTGGCATGCAGTGGGCCAGGTTCGGGCCGTACGCGGTGGTGCAGTTCGCGGTGTGGGAGAGCCTGAGGAAGGCATGCGGCATCGGAGCCATCTGAGAGGTGGGGACTCGACGGATTGCGATTCGACGATAGCAAGGAGGGGTGAGGATGAAGAGCCCCTTCCACGTTAGCTAACTTGACTGGAAATGGCCCAAATTTGTCGTTCCACCCCAATAAATAGTCAACTTTTGGTGACTGACGAGCTGTGCAGCATGACAGATCTGCGTCACGCAATCCGGGAGTGGATTTTCCAGTCCGGAATATCTCGAGCGACAGGGGTACGGTACGGGAGGGCGCGTGCACCAGACCTTCAAGGCGCCCTGTCACGCGACCAACGCACCGGAGGAAGATGACAGGATGTTGTTACCGCGTGAGCACCCTGCGGCGTCTGAGCACCACCAGTGCCCTCGTGCGCAGCGCCGGTACTCGATCTCGGCGGGCAGCTCAAGCGATTATCCCGATGATCTCCCGACGGGCTGAGTCACCCCGCCCCGCAGCCACCAGACCGGGGGCGACGGGGGCGATGCCGACGGGGATGTTTGGGTGGCGCGGTAAACATTGGGGTCGTATTGGCGGCGCGGGGACGTATTCGCGTCAACTATGGTCCCCCCCGCGCGCCTCTGGAGCCACCCTCGCCGAAGAGGGGGTGTCCTCGGCGGTGAATCGTCAGGAGGAGGAAAACGAGGGCTCCACGATCCTCTTCACCGTGGAGGGCATGAGGTGCGGGGGATGTTCCGCGGCGGTGCAGAAGGTGCTCGTCGCAACCCCGGGCGTGTCGCGTGCGGCGGTCAACCTCGTCACGGAGACCGCCGCGGTGGAGCTCGCCGCTGGGGCGTCGGAGTCCACCATCGCCGAGTTCACCAAGGCTGTCGGGGACAAGGGATTCACCATGTCCCCCCGCCCCGTGGGCCGCGCCGCAGAGGTGGCCGCGATCAAGGCAGAGGCTCGACGTGCGGAAGAGATGGAGCGTACGAAGTGGGACCTGTACAAGGCGTGGGGGCTGACGGGCCTCTGTCTGGTCACCCATACCACCCATCACCTGCACCACTTTGGGCTACACGAGTACGCGCACGGCGAGCTGCTTACCGCGCTCGGGCAGCCGTGGGTCGGGGGAGCCATCGCCGTGCTAGCCCTCGCGGGACCCGGGGCGGGGATCATGCGAGAGGGATTCAAGGCTTTATCGAACGGTGCCCCGAACATGAACTCACTCGTGGGCGTGGGCGCCTCGGCAGCCTTTGCACTGTCCATTGCGGGGGCGCTCGCCCCCCCCGTCATCGGTGACTACGGCGTACCGGTCAACAACGACTTTTTCGAAGAGCCCGTGCTGCTCCTCGCGTTCATCCTTCTCGGGCGAGCGCTGGAATCGCGCGCCAGGGCCAGGGCCGCCTCTGATCTTCGATCATTGTCCACCTTGCTTCCACTGGACGCGAGACTCGTGGTGGCGGACAAGCTCCCAGAGGTTGGGGACGACGCCGACCCGATGACGGTAAGTGTGGACCGCCTGGCGCTGCGACCAGGGGATCTGGTACGCGTCCTTCCAGGTGAGGTCATACCAGTAGACGGTGAAGTCGTGTCCGGCGCCGCGGCGGTGGACGAGGCGACGCTCACTGGGGAACCCCTCCTTGTGCCAAAGGCTGGCGGCGATCAGGTCTCTGCGGGTACTGGCGTGTTCGAGGGACCGCTCACCGTCAGGGCCACCACTGCAGGTGACGGTAGCGTCGCGGCAGGGATCGCACGGACTGTTGCTGACGCACAGGCTCGCGCCGCACCCGTGCAGCGGCTCGCGGATGCCGTCGCGGGTCCCTTTGTGTACGGAGTCATGGCTGCCTCGGTGACAACTTTTGCGTTCTGGAACTTTGCTGGCGATGCCTTCTTCCCCGGAGCGCTCTTGGAGGCATCTGGGGGCGCTGGGGCGACGCTGGGGGCCTTAAAACTCGCCACAGATGTTCTCGTGGTGGCGTGTCCGTGTGCCTTAGGTCTAGCGACCCCGACCGCGGTCCTTGTTGCCACTTCTGCTGGCGCCCGGCTTGGGCTGTTGCTGCGGGGAGGGGATGTCCTGGAGGCTTCCGCCCAGATAGACACCGTGGCGCTGGACAAGACGGGCACGATCACCGAGGGAAAACCCAGAGTCACGGGTGTAGCATGTGCCAGTGACGAACTCACCAGTGCGGACGTGCTGAGGCTCGCGGCGGCGGTGGAATTGACGACAACGCACCCTTTGGCGGCTGCTGTGGAAGAGGCTGCCACTGCGGCAGTCACTGCCGATTGGGGACCCCAGAACACTCAGCCCCGCGCTGACGACGCCGAAACATCTCCGGGTCGTGGTGCGGCGGCCAATGTCGAGGGGAAACGCGTGTACGTGGGCAACCCAGAGTGGGTCGAGTCACAAGTGGGTGCCCCCGCCGGGTCAGCGGCTGCACTGAGCGCCACTGCGGCGGACAACTCCGAAGCAACCGGTGGGCCGGCAGCTGCCGCGTGCAGTCTCGTCGCCGTGGGCATAGAAGGTGAGGGTATCATCGGTGCCATAGCACTAGCGGATAAGATCAGGCCCGGTGCCGCCGGCGCGGTCCGTCGACTGGTTGATATGGGCCTGAAAGTGGTGATTCTCTCTGGCGACAGGCAGCCGGCTGTGGATGCCATCGCCCAGGAGCTCGGTCTTGGAGGTAGTGTGGTAGCCAAGGGTGGTTTGCTTCCGGCTGACAAGGAAGCGTTCGTGAAAGGACTACAGGAGCGAGGCGCGAAGGTTGCGATGGTCGGTGACGGCATCAACGACGCCCCAGCGCTTGTTGCTGCAGATGTGGGAATGGCTGTGAGCGGCGGCATGGAGGCCACGGCGCAGGCCGCCGGTGTCGTCCTGCTTGGCGATAACGACGACGGAAAGTCCGGGGCTGCAGGCGGCGGCGTGGGTCAAGCCGCGGACACGATCGAACTGGGTCGTTCCGCGCTCTCGAAAATTCGTCAGAATCTTGGATGGGCTCTGGCGTACAACTTGGTCGGGATCCCGGTTGCCGCTGGAGTGCTGCTCCCGGAGTATGGGATCAGTCTCAACCCGGCCGCAGCTGGTGCGATGATGGCGCTCTCGTCTGTAGCTGTGGTCACAAATAGCTTACTGCTTAAGGTTCCCGGTGGTGTGGAGCGTGCGGGCGCTCCAGGTGATGGACTCATCAAAAGACCCAGTGCCCGCCCGGTGCCAGCCCGGTGAGGACATGAGGCATCATAAAATTTTTTTAAATGGTAATCTTCTCACACTTTACTTTACATCTAAACACTACAGAAATTGATGATCTTACTCGCACTACTGTACATTTCACAAATACTCACAATGGTCAGACCGCGACGGGGCTGCCCTCTCGATCCCGATCTTGCGGTGCCACGTCGAACTTTGTGCCGACGAGCTCCTCGCTGAGTTCCCAGAGCCTTCTCCCGAGCCGTGCATCCATTGCCTCAAAACTCGGGGACTTCTCCCCGAATTCGGGTGCAAAAATGCCCCTGAGAAAGCCGTATATCATGCCCTCCTCTGGCAGGTAGTAGTCGGGGGGGCCGCAATAGTATGCCCCCTGTGTTTCACCTGTATTCCTGCCGAGTACCATATGAGTGGTGAACATTCCCGCAGTCTCCAGCGACGTTGCAAGCGGAGGGTAGTTGAAGGCGAACTTAAGCAGCGCTTGAACGGGTGCGCTCTGATTCCGGAATAAACCAGATGTCGGGACGAACCCCGGGCTGAACACGTTGCAGACCACATCTGCGTCGTCTCCGAGTGACTCTCGGAGCCGCCTCGCCAGTTCCCTTGCAAACAGGACACCGCATAGCTTGCTGTCCTTGTACGCCTTGTTGCCGTCGAAGTCGCCGCCGTCGCACATCTCGAAATCTGGGCCTAATTCAAGACCAGAAAGATCACCGAGGGTCGGGACCGCGCCGTTCCTGCCGTCCGGGCTCTCGGCATTGTGTATCTCTCCACTTGTGATGACAATTCGCTTTCGAGCCCCAGCTGTTGAAAGAAGTTTGGGCAAGAGCCCTTGGCAGAGGAGAAAGTGGCCGAGATGGTTCACTCCGATGGTCTCTTCGAACCCCTGCTTGGTACGCTTGGCTGTTTGAGGCCCGGCGGCCATACCCATGGCGGCTCTGTCAGGAGCAACCCCCGCGTTGAGCACGATAGCTGAAAAGGACTCGTACGCGACGTCATCCACGAATTTCTTGATCGAAGATAAGTCCGCGAGGTCTATCCCAACGGCCTCAAGGGAGCCCGTCCCGGTCGTGCCAGAAGCGGCGACGATCGATTTCACTGCCTTTTCCGCTTTTTCTTCGGTGCGCCCGGCGACGATCACCCTGCATCCCGCTTCGTAGAGCTGCCTCGACGACTCCCAACCGATTCCCGATGTTCCCCCGGTGACCAGGACCGTGTGCCCGATTGTTGGGGCCACCAGTTGCCGGGGGTCGATCCCGCGGAAAACCCGGGTTTCCCCGACTCCGGCGGCGCGAACGACCCGTGATGGGGCTCGACTCTTGGTTCGTCGAAGAGTAGACGCACGGAGGGGCAGTAAGACGGTGGAAGACATGTCGTGACCGGGGCGCCTTCCAAAGTAGCTTAACCTGGCTGCTGGAAAAGTAACAAGATGGCGGCGACTGGAATGTTTTGATGTGGATCAGATCTCTTGTGGTGGCAATTTTTCAAACCGAGTTTTCAGGGTTCGCACATGGTTCCTAATAAAGTGGTCGATCCTAAAAAGCTTTTTACTCATATCCGACCCGCACTCCCCTTGAGCTTGTGTAAGTGTTAGTGATTGAATTTCAATTCTAAAGTTGCTATCCTCGAAGGCGCGACCTTCGCAACACTTATTTCCTCGGAGAGTCCTGCCTCTCGGAGGGAGTTGCTGTCGCACCGGGCATGCCTCCGCCCGCGGCTGCATACATCATCATCGCCATATACATCGCGTTCGGGTCCATAGATGGCGCGGCAGGAGGCGCGGGAACTCCCCCAGGGTTGCCTCCAGACATCATCGCCATCATAAACGGATTGAACACTGCGCCAGGAGGAAGCTGAGGAGGAGCCGCGGGCACCGGTTGAACCGCAGAAGGTGAAGCTGCTGCCAACGTCTCTTTCGTAACCAATAATCTGGCGTGAACCGTGCGAGCGTTTGCCATGAATATCGGCCAAGTCTCTCCACCGAGAACTCTTGGCACACCGTGCTCGTCGGTGTACGCAACTTGAAGTGTCGAAGGATCGTAGCGACCGCCAGTAGGTGGAGGAGCTCCTGCTATACCAGCCAATGTGCAATGCAAAGCATCAAACGAGGAGAGCGCAGCTAGAGATAGCGTCCGATGGATGGTTGGTCCAGTTTCACCCTGTCCTGTTGTATCTCCCGCTGCTGGAAACGTTGCGAGCTCAACAGTGCAGCTCACGCTTGGTGACAACGATCCAGCCATGCCAGCACTAGCGGCAGCCATCGCAGCAACTGCAGCAGCAGCAGATGCAGCAGCAGATGCGCCCATCGCAGACTGCGTTGCTGCTGCTGTGGCGGAAGTATGTAAATTTTCAAATGAGAACGGTGCCTTTGACGGCGTCGGTCGGACCGTTCCCGAGCCAGGTGCTGATGCTGCCGGCACAGAAGCCGGCCATCTGCCAAAACCAAAAGCCGCAGGCATCATTCCACCGAGCGCACGCATCATATTCTCTTTATGATGAAGCTCGTCTAAAGCGGATGCGGCCGCTGACAGAAGGGGTGATGCCAAAAATGGGTTTTGCGCGCCAAACGGCAGACCGCCACTGTGCACGTCCTTCGCGCCTGGATCTGGCATCCATCGAGGCCTCTTTACTCCACCATTTGCTCCCTGCTGCTTCGAAGCTGCTGCATTCCGACTCCCAGCGGACCATCTCATGTGCTTTGGACAATGTTTGTGACCGGGAACCGCCATCTCTGAGCAGCGCCAGTTTTTACCATCGTTTCTGCTGCATCGTATCTGGCCCACGGGAACGTCCACAGCAGCCCCGCCCTTTTTTGTCCCGCCGCCCTCCTTTGCCTTCCCAATCGCCGCACCACTTCCGAATCCAGTGGTGGCCTGGGCGCGCTTCTGTGACTTCGCGCTTGGAGATACTGTTGGCTGTTCAGTGGGAAGTTCTAGCTCGACTCTTTCGCGTATCTTGTTCAGTATCCAATCCTTGTTGTGAACCTTGGTGGGGACTCCGAAAATCTCCTCGTACTTGCTCTGGAGCTGGCGGGTTGACATTGCTTGCCTCAATTTCTCTTGCGTGGACGTCGCCTTCTGCTGGTTCTCCGGCTGCTCTTCCATCTTCCTCTCCGTAGGGTCAGATGTACCGCGATCGTTCGCAGCATCGATAGCCTTCTCGGGCGTCTTGCCCGCCACGTCGGCAGCCGCCGCCCCCTGGTCAGTCTCCTCCTTGACCTCCTTCTCCTTGTTCTTGTCTGCGACGTCGTGTCTCCTCAGACGAGGGCGTTTGGCATCCCCAATGACCGGTTCGTGACACTGTAAGTCGACCGCAGTCTCGGCGTTGGTTTCATCATCGTTTGGGTCACTTAAGTCACTACCCGCATCGCCCGCGTGTTCGCCACTGGAGGTTTGCGCATTTTCCCCGCTGGAGGTCTGCACGTGTCTCTCGAGCGGGCCGCCGGGTGAGGTCTTCCACTTCTCGACCCTCTGCGGCTCTTGATCCTCCATCGCCGGCAGCGCGCTCTTCGGATGAAGAGCCGTCGCTGACATGACGTCCTCTGCGATGTCGAAACGTGTGTTGACGTGGCAAAGTCAGGAAAGGGTGGTGCAACAACACTCTCAGTCACCGTGGCGACCTTTCGTTGAGTCTGACTGTGCCCATATTCATAAGATTCCCAAGGGTGGACCCTTCGCCGGGAGGATTCCGGAGGATGCAGGGCGTTCGAAAATACAATGTGACGACATAAATTCGGGCGTCCGAGAGTCAGTGTCCTCAAGAACTCACGAGCGACGCGCGACAACCCGGTCGCCGCTTGCAAGAGATTCACGGGAAAAGACGGCCCGAATGGAAAACCCGGGCAATTACCACCGGACGGAGAGGACGGAGAGGACCGGGCGTCGCGCCATAATCGAGCGCAAAGTCGACACCAATCTTCGCCAAAACTAGGTTATTTTCGGGGAGAAAGATCGAATATTCGTGCAAAACCTGGCGGCGTCATGGGCCGTGCTTCACTCACGTCACGGGGAGGTGCACCGCAGGAGGGAGATAGATGCCCGCTGGTGGCCTTTTCTTTATTCGTTCGGGGAGGTGCGACGGCCCGCCAACGAGGCCGTCGCTTCGCACTAATGACTCCCGCGGCCGAGAAAGACCCGCGGGGCTTTTGGTTAGCTCGAATATCCCCGAGCGAGTGCGAATCGAACGCGCCCGCGCGTCTCTATGACGAAGCCTCGCTCCCGGAAACACGGTTTCGTTTGGGGCTTTTCGCGGGAGAAAGTTCTGAAACTCCGATCTCGACAGAGAAATCTCTGACTGCGTTGCTGTGCGATGCAGATGATTCATTCATTACAATTAGAATCGCAGACGCTGACGTGTAATGCCACGTGGCACATGCCAGGATGCAGCGCGATTTCTTTTTTGGTTGCTGAACCATCAGCATCGCCCACAGATGAGTTCCCTCCAAAACGGAAAAAAAATCTCAGGAGCCTGTTCAGACTGTCGTGGGGTTCGACTCACAGGCTCCGGCTGGCTTGAACAGGTCGTTCCCAGCGGCAACCACAGCCATACATAAGACCGCCGCTCGGCGCTTTAGACTACGCGCTCAATCCTGGAGAAATCCACCTTATGGTCGTCGTCGAGGACCTCGAAGGTCACGCCAGTGGCCTGCGACGGGTGCGCGGGGGAGGGGAGTTGAGCGCAGCTCGGGTGGGGAGGCGTCGCCGATTGGTTGCGGAATCGGACGGGAGCGCTCACCTTGACGGCATCGACGAACATTTTCCCGCCAGCCACCGCGGGCGTAAGTACTCCGCCGATGAAAGGAAGCCTGAATTACGCGAGTTGTGTTCAGTCAGCGGGATGGAGACACAGGGTGTCCGGGAGAGTGGACCGTCGCTGGAAGGCTTATTGCTGGAGGCAGCGGGACATGGGTGACTTACTCTTCGCGCTTGGTCGTCAGGAGCATGGTCATTTCGACGGCAAACCTGGCGGTCTCGTCGTATCCATCTCCTCCAGATATCTTCGTCTGAGGTGGGGTAAATATCATTCACGAGGTGATGGCGTGGTTCCAAAGTGAGCACGCTTACCCGAATCTTGGAGCCATCTTCGGCAGTGGCGTGAAAGTAGTAGTCGATGAAGAGCTTGGAACGAACGTCCTCGGCGAGTCCATCGCCGAGCTGCAGAGGAGCAAAATGACGTCAGCGACTAGAAAAATACACGAAATCTCTCAAACGCAAATTGTGCTCGAGGGGCATTCAGGAAAAACATGGAAGTCCAAATGAGACAACCCACCCCGAATAGTTTGCCTTCTTTCTTCAGCTTCTCCTCCTCCTTCTTCGAGCTTGTGTTAGCTGATGTGACCTCCTTGGCCACCTGCTCCGACGGGAAAAGAAGGTGTTCGCTGTAATTCAAATGTCTGCCGTACGGATCTTCGCCGAGGTCCGCCAACAGCCAGTTCGAGCGCCTGATCAGGCGGGTATCGTAGAACGCGTATGTGAACGGCCCCGACCAGCCATCAAACTCTAGGAAATACTCAACCTTGGCGAGAACCTTGTCGGAGTCCTCGGGTCGTTTGCCATCGCCAACCGTGCCACCGAGAGCGAACGGATCACCCATGATTTTGACAAATTTACCCATCTCGGCGGTCATGGCTGCGCGCGTGGCGAGAGTGCCTCCTGACGGGGCACCGCCGTTGCTGGTGATGAAGCATCGCAATGTCTTCAACTCGGCGTCAGTGACCTTCTTGAGCTCCTCGGCGGTGAAAAACGCGGCCAAGTCGGGTAGACCTCCGGCTCCGGCGGAGTTCGGGCAGATAATGACATTTCTCTTCTTAGCCCAGTCGTGCAGCGGGATCAGCTTGTGCGTAAAGGGCACCTCGCCGTTGACATCGACGTAATCGCACTCGAAGTCGATGCACGCCTCGACGAGGAGGTGAGCGTTCGTCTTGATGAAAGGGCCAGCGACGTTGAGCACGCACCGACATTTCTGCACCATCTTGCGTATATCCATGGAGTTCGAGATATCGGCCTTGAAGATCTCTGGTCTATACGTGGCGTCTGGGAACTTTGCGAGCATCTCGTCAAGACGATCCGAGAGCTTGCTTGGGGTTCGACCGGCCAACGCGAAGGTAACTTCGCTGCCGAGGCCGCGGACGTGCTTGTAGATGTACTCGAGAACGAGGGATCCGGTGTAGCCCGAGGCGCCGTACACGACGAACGTGAACGGTCGTTCTTCTTTTTCGACCGTCTTTCCGAAATGCAGCCGGAAAAACTCTCGCAGCTCTCGCTCCTTCAGGGTCTTCCAGTACTTCTCCATCAGGTCGCGGTTTCCCTCGAAAAAGTGCTTGCACAGAGCATTCTTGATGACGTCGGGCTGCATGAGAGAGTCGAGGAATTCGTTGGGAATGTACACGCCCTCATCGCCCGGTACTTTGAATTGGATAGACATGGCGCGATGTTCTATCGCGCGTGCTGAGCTCACGCCTCCTGTTTGGGCGTGCTCGACGCGCCGAAGAACTTCCTCGACTCCTTCACCCTCGGGAATAACGCACGCGTCGATCGGCCTCCCATCGAGCTCGCATACGCAATTCAGTTTAGAGGGCTCAAAATACGACATAAATGGCAAGTGATAGCCATGATAATCAGTCATAAATTTCCCCGCGG
>MDTA01117980.1_pt1 | contig 11491 bp, 6 predicted proteins | sample 811151 | NCBI WGS metagenome assembly MDTA01 (sample SAMN05326648, study PRJNA326480) | marine metagenome | isolation source: seawater | place: Indian Ocean: South | collected 2010 | reverse complement strand
TGCGATGGTTCCGATGCACCACTCCATGTTTTGTCTGTGGAGTTCTAGTTGTGCTTCGGCGACGTTGTAGTGGAACTTCTTGATGGCCTCGGGGTCGTATGTGCCTTGCTCGTTGGTGATGTTCTGGCCGGGGAGGTGCGGGGGGCGTTGGCGTTCTGCTTGTTGCCTCGCGATGTCCTTGCACCATTCGAGGGCGCTTTTGCTGAAGCGCCCGGTGCATTCGTACTGTACCTTCGAAGGTGCGTACCTTTATTCGTATAAACAAGTGTTAGACTATATATACTGACAATGATATCATGTGTTGACGTAAAAAATTACATGAATTACGAACGAAGGTATTCCATTTCCATACTGACCGTCCTCGACTCATTGAGGCCGTTAGTCGCTGAAGTTCCGACTCGAAATAGTCCTCCAGATGTTTTTGTGTAAGCTTTTCCCTTTTTGCTTTTAGTAGTGGAAGGCGTGCGTGACTTGCACGTCTGAGGATCATTTGCTGCTGTTTTATCCCCTTATGCCGACCTACTGCCTTGCAGCGAACGTCATTCAGAGAGGTTTAACCTCGACGTAGTTGGGAAAAACGATGAAAGCGAGAAATATCATTCGTGGCGGTTATGTGGGCGATGTAACAGCTCTTTGCGCACTTCCACCACAAGTGTTGAAGCTGCCGTCTAACAGCGGCGACGGCGCCAGGACTCAGGTTACGGGGGTTTCAGGAGAACCGGACACCTTACTGGCGGGGATAGGAGGAAGCGTACATTTGTATGATCCTTTCAAGAGAGAAGGGGACCCACTTTTGTTTGTTTGCGCCGTCTTCAATGCTGAACGGATTCACGGTATCGTTCCTGCCGCAGATTTTGATCCGTTTTGTAGCCATTCAAATGTTGATTCCCGACACGGAGGGCTCAACGTCCCCGAAACTCGAGCACTCTTGGTGTACGGGGAGAGACGTGTGACCATCGCTGCACTCTGCGTAACTGAAAAGGAGCAAGGTCATCTACGCAAGGTAGCCAACCTTCCTCTTCTTGGGCACTGGGTCCATGATGTTCTGCCGCTTCAACGCGACACTTCACACTTTTCACATCCGGTTGTGGCTGTTGGACTAGCAGACAATTCAGTGGAGCAGTGGCTGATGCCGACATATCAGGCGGGTACAAACGTCAAAGATTGCGCGCCACAATGTTTACGCCGTGTTGAGTGCGTCAAGCGCTCTATGCTTTACTCTCTCGCATTACGGGGCGCCTCGATCAACGATCTAGAAGTTGCAGCGGGGACAATATTCAATCAGATCCAACTGTGGGCACCTCGTGATGCCAAAGACTGTCGAGCCGGGGAACTAGGTATTTTAGACAGTAGGCGACCGCTTCCGTGGGCTGTATTGAATGGACATAGCGGCAGTATAATGAGAGTATGTTGGGCGCATGATGGCGCGAGTGTTTTCTCTACATCTGATGATCGCACAGCTCGTGTTTGGATCGTTCCTGCTAGGCGCATCCTAACCTCACCAGTGGTTTTCCCTGGCAATGGCATACAATCTTTTGGAGGCAATCTATCCTTGCGTGGTCATATAGGACGCGTGTGGGATTGCCACATGGTTACCATGGAAACATCCACTATTTTAGTAACTGCAGGAGAGGACTGTACGGTAAGATTATGGGTCTCGCCGCCTGGATTTTTAAAAGGAGAGAAGCATCAACAAAGTAAGGACGATGGATGTGTCGGCCAACCTGCCGAAATATATCTTGATGAGCCTATAGCCGTGCTGCGTGGCCACAAGGGTCGCGGCGTGTGGCGTGTCATAAGTATGCATTCGCCCTTGGGCGGGAGGGCACTTGTTACAGCGGGTGCCGATGCGTCAATCAAATTGTGGGATTTAAGGGAGTTTTGCCTGAGTGTAGAACGAGAGAGTCACACTTCCCATGGGATATCCGCTTCAGGTATTCAAAACAATCATTGTTTCAAGCTCTTTGAAGGCCCGATCCTACCTCTATCATGTTACGACATTGACGCTGAAACTAAATCCGATGTAAACGGTAAGTTGAGATGCTCTAGTGGTGTCAACGCCACTCAGACGAAACATGCGCCTAGGAATTCGAAGGGACACAGGGGCGATAGCAAAGGTGAATATGTCCGAGTCATCTACATATCAAAACCTTCGATAGTACATGTGGCCACAAACAAAGGTGTTCTTTACAGAGTCGAGGTGCTGGAGGGTGCGAAAAACACGTGGTGTTGGCGAGAAATCTACCGCATCGATCCATGTGGGCCAATTGTCGCTCTTACGCATGTGAAGTGTGGCTCCTCAGCTGTTTCTGATACCGCCAATAATCTGAATCATTGCGCAATTGTACTCGGCGACATCCATGGTCAAGTTTCTGTCCTTTTTATTGACGGAAGTGTTGACAGAGTGGCTAATCAAAGATGCAGGGGATACTCAACTCGGGTTATGCAAACATGGCACGCGTGTGAGCCACGACGACTCTTGGACTTGTTTCGAGAGTCTGGTGACAATATCAATCACCGTCCTGAATATCTGTTCACTTCTGAAGTTGGCGGTGTCATCAAATGGTGGAAGAGACAGCAGGTTTCCCATGCATGGCATGATGATGCCAGTCACGAATCAAAATGGACATTTGCAGGAGTAGCTCCCATGCCGTTTGGCCAGCGTGTTTTGGCAGTGAGCTATCACCAAGCCTCTAGGGTGATGCTTTGCGGTGATCAAGCTGGTAATATCGCTGCGTTTGACGGACCTGGGATGAATAATCACAAATCTAAGTACAAAACATTGGTTTCGTTGAACACGGCAAATTTACCGATTTTGGCAGCCTCGTGCAAGGCCAACAGTGCAAGCAGTGTTACATTCGCAGAAATCCGCGACGCAATTAATTTTCATTTCGAAACTGATCACGCAGACCAAATAAGGGCATTGAAGTTTTACACTGGTGGACGGGATGGTTGTTTGAGAACATTTATTCTGCGTCAAGTTCTACCAAGTAGTTCTACAAAGTTGGAACAGACGAGCTTCATTGATGGCTCAATCCAGCTCAGCAATGAAAGTAGACGTTTCAGCCTGTCAAACCTGGACAACTTTCAAGGAGAGAATGTGCTGAATCGCTCCTCAATATCGCATGGACAAATATACCTTCGTACTGCCATTCGCCCACGTGAAGAAACTTTGTCCACGATTCATGCGAATTTTGGTTCCACGCCATATCAGTTCTTATGCTTGGCGAAGAGGCGTTTTCCCAACATTTCAACGATGCGAGCATTAAAATGGAGTGTCGACGTCGGTTTTGATCCAGGGAAGAAGGATGCAATGGGCGAGTCTTTATCTATTGTAGCTGGGTTCAAAAACACCGAATTCATCGTAATTGACGCATCAACAAATTGTGAGCTTCTTCGAGTGCATTGTGGAGGATGGCACAGGCCAATTTCTTTGCTGATCGGGGAAGGCGACTGCAACGGTATATCGTTTGCTTTCTGCCAAGGCGCAAAGCTGACTCTACTTGAACGACTCCCCTGGAATATCACTTATCGCGATCCTGCTGCAAAATATAATTTGCGTAACTTAAGTGGCTCGTCCCATGGGTAAGTCATCGCACTCTAACTAGGTATAGATATTGCCCCAAAACTACTACTTGTCCTCCGGTTGACATGTTAGATTCTCGGTCCAAACGAAATGCCCATATCTTATTGACAAATGTCTGTAACCCTATTGGCTTACGACACACGCAGGCGTGAAATTCATACAATCAAAATTCTCCCGCATCCAGAAGCTAGTAGCCATATTTTTGGATTGTTAACCGGTTCTGAAGACGGCACCATTATCTGTCACCTATACATCACATCTCAATCGGGACGGGCATCTCGTCGGTCCATAGAGGTGGGAACCCATATAGGAGGCACGGCGGTTCGTTCCTTATGTCTTTTCCCAGAACTTGCTGGTGGTGGCCTCGGAATTGCTGCCAGCAACCATCGCTCTTACATCCTCATTTCTGCTGGTGCCAAGGAGGTTATCATGGCATGGCGAATTGAATGGATGCAGAACACCGATTGTAATTTATCATCAGAGGAGCATCCATGGGAAATTAAAACCACTTTTTTGGCAGCGATGGGTAGAATGGACAAGCGTGATGTTTCCAAGACATGGAACACGGAGAAATCAATAATTGGTTCCAAAACATCTGATCAGAGGTGTATGGCTATTGCTGGCTTTGTGCCTCTATGTTCTAGAGGAGATACCTATCCTTCTGGTCATTGCGTAGCACTGACAGCGATGTCAGAAGGATCACTGAAGGTGATTATACTCGATTCTGCAAGAAAGAGCGATGACACATTCGGACGTATGCTTCCAGTTGCTGAATTACGATATCATGTCCGACCAATACTTTCTCTGGCAACAATCGCAGTACCCGTTGATACGCAATTGAATAACAGTGTCATTTTTGCATGCAGTGGTGCTACTAACGGAGAAATTGGAATATGGAATCTCACCGAACTTAGTGAATTCGTTTTGAGAGCAAATACTCGTGGTTTTGGCAACAACTTGGACAACCTGCCTGTCATTAAGAAACCTGTGACTTCCATTCCTCTTGCGCATCATTCAGGCGTGAACAGTCTCGCATTAGCGCATGGTCCCAGTGGACTGCCAGGGCGTTTTATCATTTCAAGTGGTGGCGACGACCAATCGCTTCGGGTGACGCTCCTTTCCGTGGACAGGGCCTTCACATCACGCAGCCAAAAAGCACTTTCTGTTTCAGTGATAATGTTGAGGACGCTTGTCATTGATTTTGCACATGGATCATCAATAAAAGGGGTCTGGATGAACCATGAAGGAATGGTAGCCACTACCTCTAATGATCAACGACTTCGGGTGTGGGCTGTACATGACGACGGTAGCTCAGAATTATCAATTGAATCATTTGCAGGAAGTTTTGTTGAATCTCCAGAGCCCGAAGCTTTGGACGCGTGTTCAATATTTCATGGCAAAAATGTGTTACGTTTTGTCGTTGCAGGACGGGGAATACAGATACATGATCTCATTTGAGTGGGCAAAGTAGACAGTGCACCGACGCAAATTGATATTTGCTAAGGTGGTATTGGATGGATCCCATCTGATCAGATTACAGGGTACAAATAATTTTGGTGCCATACAGGTTCCCTCAACTGCACTCAGTGCGGGCTGAGGAGGTGGAGGCGCAACATGGACTATCAAACCTTTTCAATTTTGGCCGAGCTTTGAACATCAAGCTAGCTAGTCAACCTGATCAGAAACTGAGCAACTGGATGACGGCACATTCTGTAGCCACTTTTCGCACAAGTACATTTTATGAAGGTACTACTGTATATCACTTCTGTCATCATATGTTTGGTAGGTATTGATGTGTTCGTGTTGTAAAAGAGTGTCATGTTTTATCGAATAGCCCTACATAGGCATGCCTGATCAATGATCCGGCTAGCTGGAGCGAAGCTATTAGGAACAGTCCATGTTCATTTTGCGAAGAAAAATGAAGCCCCGAAGAACAACTTTACGTGGGCATTTTCATCAACAACAGCTACCCGTCTCCCATGAGTGAGAAAAGCAAATTCGCTTGCCTCACGCGCCCTTCATGGTTTGCAAAGGCGTCGAGATCAACCCATGAAAGATCGAGTGGTTCAAGCCGGTCTTTTAATCGGATGCCTTCGCCTGACTTCAATGGCTCCGAGGGGCTGTAGGCGCGTAATCTTGAGTCTGTTAGATTGTACGCGTGCTTTATATGTAACTGAAGTGTTCGAGTGATTGTCATGATTGTTAGGAGCTCTGTATCCTGTCCCATAACAGGGTCGTTTGCCTCTGCTGATGTTCGCATAGTCATCTGATCGCTTGAAGATGCGATATGTCTTTGGAGTGAGTCAGGGAGTGAGGATGCTCGGAGCAGCACAATTCGGTTTAGGTGGTAGGCTGTGAACAAGACCTCATCGTGTGTGGAAAAGGGAATCGTTGCAATTATGTTGGCAAGGAAGCATACGTATGGTATATGTGCTGCACTGTTAGAATCTTCAAATCTTCGCAATAAGCTCATAATGAATTTGAAGCGCGCGGCACGAGTCTGATTTACCAGCTTGTAGATGTTTTGAATCCCATAGTCGATGTCGTCTGCGCTGACTAATTTCTGTGCCTTAAGAAAAAAATGGTGAGACTCGATCATAATTTGTTTTAGAAGGTTAAAAAGGAAGCTGAACAGACCTGGATCTCATTGGTGGAATCGACCTTTTTGTCCCAACTCTGTGCCCGGCGGGCACCTGAGTGCAGCCTTTTGCAGAAAACGAACATGAGCTCAACACCAGCGCAAAATTGATTATCAAAGAAAGTTGGATGTTTCTGATATTGACGCCTAAGCAGCCGAAATGCCAGTTTCCGCACAGTAACCAAAGGGTCGACCTGTAAAGCAATGAGAGATGGGAAGGAAGACATGGGATGTACAAGCCCATGTCGAAGAATTATCTCAGAAAGATGCAAAGCTTTGAGACGAACAGATGGCTCGAAATCAATGCAAAGGGCGAGGATGTCGGGCCAATATCGTTGTGCTAATGCATTCGATAAGTTGCTTTCGTGTTCACCGTTTACCATTTGAAAGTCTCTAAGACCCTCAGCGCTGCTATATTCAAGACACTTTACCATATTGATATGTTGTTTCTCTCCCGCACTTAGTGTCTGAGAGTCAGGACGTTTTATGTCATAAATATGAGGAATCGTGCAGGGAGCACTCGCAATCCGTTTTAGGGATTTCTCTTCTTCTCCATGCAAATACTCATCGATGATCAGTAATGCTTTTTCTTTGATACCTCTTTCGGCAGACACGTCGAGTGCCGCATGCATGATTCCATCAATAGATTGATAGTCCGAATTCCGGTTTGAAGATAGTAACATGTGAGGGCGAGAAATAAATATGTAACCACACGCTTGCAAAGCTCTTCGTTTTATGCCAAAACAATACCTGCCTGTGTGCTCCAGAAAATTCTGGAACAAGCGCATCAACGACACTAGCGAGATACCCTCTTCATGGGAGGTCTGCAAAACATCGGCTCCGTACCTTGATAGGTTTCCAAGGACAAAAAGAGCGCGCGAAATATGGGCAGTATTCTCTTGAGATGTGTCATATTTTTTGTGTACACCGCCCAAAAAATTGGCGAACCGTCTTGAAATTTGCAACGCTCCTGACGACGCGGAAGATTCGGGCAATTTCCTTGCAATGGTGCACAAACATCGAGAAGCATGGTATAGAACACCGTGATACGTGCTGCGCAAAATAAGCACGCGTAAATCCTTTTCTATTTCAGTTGCAATACATCTTGTAATTGTGCTCTCGGCGATGACAGCATCCACGACTGATATACAACATTGTAACTGCATTGAATTAATTGGATTGTTTTCGGCCATTTTCAAATATGGATGCAATGCCACAGCAAACTCCATGGGATTGTTTGTTGGAACGCACAATCGTCGATCCGTTGCACAAATCACGTGGACGCCAAGAGCATAACGTACTGCCATTGGAAACATGCCTATCCCCCGTTGACGTGACTCATCACCTTCTGTATCTTTCGAACACATCTCGACGCCGCCCAATGCAAGAGACCGACTTACAGTCTGCTCTTCATGATGCAGAAAGAGATTCAGCACAGCACGGCACAATTGTTGCGCCCGATCGATCATCCATACATTATCTTTGTGCAGGTCGATGCCATCAACATTCTGACCACACCAAATATTCTGGCTTACTTGCGTGCAAATGACTCGCCTCAAAATACCAATAATTGGAAATGATGGCAGAAGGGGAAGTCTGGCCAATCCTGTGCAACTGACGCTGCAATAAGTCTTCCAGACTACTTCCACAAAACTGCTCGCACATTGTGCTGCGGACTTACCAAATGTTCTGACTGACTTTTGATTTGGTGTCTGTTCCTCTTCATCAAATTGAAGCCATACTTCGCGGAATATGCCGATAACAAGCTCTTGGATGGAGGAATCGTCATCAAAAATGCGGAAAGCAAGGCGACCGAGAATTCGAATGTTTTCACCGGGTATATCAGACGAGCAAAGATACTCTCGCAAAACATGCATTGCTCGTCTCCGAACGCTGACCCCAACATCAGATAAACGTTCAACAATAGAGTCGATATATATAGATGCAACGCCCGCATCTCGCACAACGTGTTTGCCGAGTATATCGACGACGGTGGCGCGCACCATCGTGCCGTTATCTGACAATCTTCTCGTCAGTATTAGCCGCATTCTGTCAGAGGTTAACAATTGAGGATCAGCGTCCATGACGCTGGCAAGTGCACGCACTGCAGCTGCCCGGACTGAAATTGCGGAATCCTCAAGAGCTCCAATTATTCGACAAAAAAGTAGGTCAGACTGTCTCGCAAGCGGAAACCTTTGCTGCAAAATTCGGCATAGACGAATTGCAATTGGACGCGACAGTTTCGTGCCGGAGGTAGCTGTACTGGGATCGTTTATCACACGGCTTTCATAAAAGTCATACAATTTACGATACACCATGGAATCTCCACCAGGTCCGCCGAATCCTGATCGAAATCCCAGCTCACACCGTTCAGACTCTCTTGTAAGCTGTGCCAGTGAAAATGCCAGAGAAATAAATTCCATTCTGTGAGATATTGCTTCCCGCATGGCAACTTGGCAAATGTTCCAGAGATGCATACATTCAAAAACAAGCATATCAGGGTCGGCAACAATATTTTGTGAATGTTGGACATGAGAGCTGCAAGATGTGATGCGCAAGAAACATGCATCCTGACATGCCAACTCCCAAGCATCGCTGGTGGATTTTGAGACTTTAGTGCCCTGTTCGTCGCTCATCTTGGCATTCGTGAGTGACTGTAAAAGGTTATCGCGCTCGCATGCGACACCATCTACTCGCACCTTCGCGGCAATTTGCCCGAGAATGTCCAGTGCGGACTCTCTGATCTTTATTTCAGGACAACCGATTCCACGACAGGACAAAAGTTGCGCAGAAAGACTTAAAAGCACAATGCCAGCAGCAGGCCACTCCGGCAAATTCAAAACAGCAAGCAAATCTGACACGATATTACTAAGCTGACCTTTAAAATCAACTTCTTGCACCTTCGCGGAATGCCAGGTCGAGAGAAATTCTTTCCAGAAATAGTGGCTCCAATGGAAAGCGGGCCCGCAGCCAGTTTCGGAGTCAGGTAAATTTGCCATGTCGATCTCAGCCTCTGATTTCAAGTTTGGATGAAATGCGACGCTACATTCAATACATCTAACCAGCACTGCAGTTATGACATGGACTGAAACACAATCATCGTCCGGCAGCAATAGGCGGCGAAATCTACGCCTGCTCAATGGCATTTTCAAAAGTGTGGCCAAAATATCATCCAAAATAAAGCTGCGATGTTCGGGGTAGTTCTTGAAGGCAGAGACAACTACCTCCGCGGCATTAGGATGTATTAGATCAATTCCATCGATGGAAAACGATATCATACACAAGTTTGTAACCTGATAAACATGCGAAGAAGATAGTTGCGTAATGATTAAAAGATTTGCAAGTTGACGTAGGATTGTCGCAAGCGAATTGACTAAGATTGCAGAGGCCTTTGCTTGTCTTCTTTGCTTCAAAATCACGCCGACCTCTTCAACCCAGGACTCTGCAGCGCAATTACTTTTTGTACTGACCGAATTCCCATCAAAACCCTCATGTGTTGTGCCTCGTTGAAAATAAGTTGGCTTTCGAGCTTTATGTGACTTTTCAGAGTCCGAAGAGAGCGAGAAAACATTATATACGAGAAGATACTTAATGGCATTTATCAGTTCCTCGATAAGATCCTCCCGATAAATTTCCCTCGACATACCACTTGAGGTTAGAAAGTACATCGCAAGGGAAATAGCATCCAATGCGCTCATAATTTCATTGATCTTGGGGTTCCCAGAGTGCTCAGCAGCAGCGATTTGAAAGGTGCCACTCGATTTAACTAGGTCTCTTATGATGTGCAAAAGTTGCACAACATCAGTTGACCTCACATATCGCAAAAGACCAAGACTCGAAATGACCTTTACCTCATCAAATAATTCACGAAGATTATCGGCAACTAAAGGTCCATTTATTGATAGATGACACTGCAGTTCCAGAATTAGCAACAGGGTTTTTCGAGAAAGATTATTTGCGTCTCACCTGTCCAAGAAACACCTGAAGCGAATGTTTGAAGTCATCTGCGGCCAAATTGTTATTGTCTCATGCCGCAAATCGCCGTCTTGACATCATCCAAGGCTACGCACCTAGTAAATGCTTCTCACTTTTGTTGCAGGCCACCCTCCCCCTACTGACTATACAGATTGACTGGGACCAGTGTATAGCCTGTGTATGCAACCCATGCCGAGTTCATAACTGTGGGTGGAGCACCGAGAGATAGATTACCTTTGATAATTTGCCGGGATCGTCATTCACGATCGGTATATTGTTTTGATCTTTACCAGCAGTTTCACCCTGGATGCGCGGAGGATTTGACTTCCGCAAAGGTCGAAGGGCTGGAGAGAAAACCAACATGAGATAACAGATAGCAACCGCGTACTTGACGAACTCAGCCGCGTTGTTCTGAAAAAGTAAATAAACTTACGATTGATGTCATATCGGCCACGCTGTTTGTTGAACACGGCTTGGCGGAAGGTGGTTCCGAGCGAAAGCTGAGTGAATAGCTTCAAAGAACTCGATCTGCAAAGTTGAAAGCTTACTCAGTTGAAAGTTTTTGACTGCCGATTTGAACAAAAAAACACCCACAAATACGAAACATCCGACTGGAGAAGAAGTCGTTCAACGTTTATCGCGAGTGCAGTGGAGCATTCTGGCTCTTGGACTTGCGGCTTCTGAAGCAAAGGTGACACGCGGACAGCTGGAAGAGGCATGATTGGGCCTGCAAGAGTTGGAAGATTGGACAAACGCAAAACGCGAGTGCGCTCCTCGGTGACTGCCGAAGTCATCGTGTTCGTCGATTCCGCTGCACATACACCGCGTTTCTCAGTAGCTTGAGGACAAATATGCTCGTCGCAGAGCAGCTTCCCGGCACGTTTTTCAGCTTGCTCCGTCACGCGTGGATCATTTGGTGATGTATTTCGTAACCGCTGGAACGGGCCGAGGCCAGGCCGTGCTTGTAACACTTTCGAACTACGAAGGTACCTTCGTACGAAGGAGCGAAACTTACCATCATAGACCAGCAGTTTATCAATCTTCGTAATTCATTCGTATTTACCGGGTTTACCGTGGGGGGGACGAGTATATATTTTAAGCTTGAACGAACGAACGAAGTAAGAAGGTAGTCTACCGAACGAAGGTAAGAGGTACCTTCGTACGAAGGTAGAAGGTAGAAGGTACAGTACATATACGATACGTAACACCGAAGGTAATAATATATACGAAGGTATTCTGAATAGACCATTCTCCCTATATCGTTGACTTTCGGTCGGCCGGGTGGTTACCAT